>Ga0114129_10006866_pt1 | contig 16186 bp, 19 predicted proteins | sample RhiMetdeltSRZDD1_FD_80071 | JGI IMG/M metagenome (GOLD analysis project Ga0114129, IMG submission 80071) | Populus rhizosphere microbial communities from Tennessee, USA - Rhizosphere MetaG P. deltoides SRZDD1 (version 2) (version 2) | ecosystem: Host-associated > Plants > Roots > Rhizosphere >... | reverse complement strand
GTACCCGACGGCGAGCAGCACGGCGCCTGCGAGCATGAGGAAGCCGGCGTAGCTGAGTGTGAGCTTGAGGCGAGCGCTCAAGCCAGGGGCTCTATCCACGGTCTCCTCCCTCACGCCCGGTGTCCGGTTGCGTGTCGATGCGGTAGCCGGCGCCGGCCACGGTGGCGATGATCCAGGGTTCGCCGAGGCGTTTTCGCAGTGCCGAGACCGTGATGCGCACGGCGTTGGTGAACGGGTCTGCGTTCTCATCCCATGCTCGCGCCAGGAGCTCTTCGGCGCTGACGACGCCGCCTTCGGCAGCGACGAGGACTTCGAGCACAGCGAACTGCTTCCTGGTCAGCGCGACATAGCGGTCATCGCGGTAGACCTCGCGGCGGAAAGGATCCAGTCGGAGACCGGCGATCTCGAGCACGGGCGGCCGGTTGTGAGCGCGCCTGCGGTCGAGCGCTCTGAGACGGAGCACGAGCTCCCGGAGCTCGAACGGCTTCGTCAGGTAGTCGTCGGCGCCGAGCTCGAACCCGGTTGCCTTGTCGTCGAGACGGTCGGCAGCGGTGAGCATGAGGATCGGCATGCCGCTCCCGGAAGCGACGATGCGTTGGGCGATCTCGTCGCCGCTAGGGCCGGGGATGTCTCGGTCGAGGACGGCGATGTCGTAGGCGTTGACGTGCAGCAGCTTCAGAGCGGTGTCGCCGTCACCTGCGATGTCTGCCGCGATCGCTTCCAGGCGCAGGCCGTCGCGGATGGCTTCCGCCATGTAGGGCTCGTCCTCGACGATCAACACTCGCATGCCCCGATGCTAGAGGCGGCCCATATCGCCGGCATATCGAAAACCGCATACGTGCGGGCAACGGCGCGCTCCCTTGAATGGCGGCATGGCTCGTGTCGTCGGCCTGCTGATCGTCGTCACTGCGGTCGCCGCTCTCGGCTACCAGTTGCAGGCGTCCTCATCCTTGCCGGCCGCATCGTCCGTCGAATTCGCAGTGCCCCGCACGGTGTGGCCGACTCATGGCCAAGCCGCGTTCGTCCTAACAGGACAGTCGCGAATCCAGGCCGGCCCGAACCAGCACCCGGCTGCAATCGCCAGCATCGCGAAGGTGATGACCGCCTATCTCGTGCTCCGTGAACACCCGCTTCCGCCGGGCCAGGACGGTCCGACGATCACGCTCACCGAGGCCGATGTCGCCGACACCGACCGCCGGCGCGGACAGCAGGAGTCGGTCGTGTCCATCGCCGCCGGAGAGCAATTGACGGAACGGCAGGCGCTGGAGGCGCTGCTGCTGCCGTCCGCGAACAACATCGCCGCGGTCCTGGCGCGATGGGACGCCGGCTCGGTGGAACGGTTCGTTACTCGGATGAATGCCACTGCGCGGTCGCTGGGCATGGCCGACACCCGCTACACGGACCCGAGCGGCTACGACGACGCAACGGTGTCGACCGCCGCCGACCAAGTGCGCATCGTCGATCGCGCCATGCGCCTGCCGGTGTTCGCGAGCATCGTCGCCACACCGATTGCGACGCTGCCCGTCGCCGGCACCGTGCACAACACCAACACGTTGCTCGGCCACGAGGGATTTGTCGGCGTCAAGACCGGGTCGACCGCCGCAGCAGGCGGCTGCTTCGCCTTCCGCGCGATCCGCCGAATCGACGGGAAGCGGACGGCGATCACCGGGGTCGTGCTGGGCCAGCCCGGCCACGACCGGATCGCGGCCGGTCTCGCGGCCGCCGTGGCGATGGTCGACCGCATCGCCCGCGCCCGTGGCGCGAGAGCGGTCCTATCCTGAAAGCGCCTGTCTTGCTGCCGCGTCGAACGTCAGCAACTCTCGCGGCACGAGCTCCCGGATACGCGTATCCGTCGCGACGGTCGGGTTGCGCAGGCCTTCGATGAGCGGCCGCGCCACGCCGGCGCGGACGGGTGTGACGAGGTGCAGCCAGTACGACGAAAGGTGTGGACTAAGTACCGGCACTTCGACAATGCGCGGCCGGCGGCCGCGGAGTTCGCCGATGCGCTCGATCATCTCGCGGTAGGTGAGCACGTCCGGGCCACCGAGGTCGAACCTCTCGCCGAGCGTTTCAGGGTGGCCCGCGACGCCGCACAGGTACGCGACCACGTCGGCGAGCGCGATCGGCTGCGTCGGGGTCGCGACCCAGCGCGGCGCGACCATCACCGGCAGCCGGTCGACGAGCGCGATCATCGTGTCGAAAGCGGCGCTCCCGCGGCCGACGACGACGGCCGCCCTCAGCGTCGTGACGGGAACCTCTCCCTCGGCGAGAACGCGTGCTGTTTCGGCGCGGCTGCGGAGATGCTCCGAGAGGTTCGGGTTGTCGTCTCCGAGGCCGCCGAGGAACACGATCTGCTCGATGCCGGCGCGCGCCGCTTCAGCGGCGACGTTCGTTGCTGCGTCCCGGTCGACGTCGCCGAAGTTCGCCTGCCCGAGCGAGTGGACGAGGTAGTACACGATGTCGACGCCGTCAAGCGCGCGGCGCAGCGAGTGCGGCTCCAGCGCGTCGGCAGAGACGGGTTCCACGCGTGCGGCTGCGGGTGCGTCGCCGCCGCGTGAGACTGCGGTGACGTCCATGCGCTTCGCGAGTGCCGGCACGAGCGCGCGGCCGACGAAGCCGGTGGCTCCGAGGACGGCGGCCTTCATTCGCCGATGAGATTGCGGAAGAAGCGCCGGCTGATCGCAACGTGGATCCGGCGCTGGATCCGCTCGTAGGGTCGCGCCCCGAGGCGCGGTACGAAGCCTGTCAGCGCAGCGCGCAACTCGCTGCCGTTCGATTGCGACAGCACGAGCGTGCCGCCTGTGCGCCGCGCCAGGAGCCCGCCTCGGATTGGAAAGTTGCAGCGCACGCCGTTCGTGTCAGCGGCGAGCTCGGCATGCGCGAAGCGGAGCAGCGGCGCTCCGGCGAGGCAGAGGACGCTGCCGTTCCGCGTTGCACGCAGTCGGACCAGGCCGAAGCTCGCCCGCCGCACTGTCAGCCAGTAGCGCTCGCCGAGGAGACGGGCGCCGCCCTGCGTCGCCGGCACGACCGCACGCGAGGCACTGACGCGCTCGTCCGACGTGATCGCGCCGTCTTCGCCGCGTTGATAGACGGAGCGCCATCCCTCGAGCCGTGCCGGGCTCATGGGACGAGTGCGAGTGGTTGCGGGTATTCGGGCGCGACGCTGGCGAGCGGCGCGCGCCACGGCTCGTCCTCGCGCCAGCGGCGCCAATACGGCGTGAAGACCCGGTAGTGGTCGCGACCCTCGGGAGCGAGCTCGCCCGGAGCGACCGCAGTCACCGTGTTCTCGATGCGAACCTCGAGCTGCTCGCGCAGGCGGCGGAGACGCTGCTGTGCGTAGGCGCTGGCGTCCTCGCCGACGAACAGCGTCGTCGCTCGGGTCGCAGACGCGATCGGCACGACCTCCGCGACGACGTCTCCGCGCCGGACGACGAGATCGCCTCCGAGCTCGCGCAGAGAGGCGCGCAGGGCGTGCAACGAGTCCAGCAAGAACGACATCCGGTTCGGAGTGCCCGCCGCGCGCAGCAGCGTCTCGTCGAGCACGACAATCGGACGACCTGCTCGTGCTCGGTAGTCGCGGCCGTCAGCGCGGCCTGGTCGTGCACGCGCAGGTCGCGCGTGTACAGGACGATCGCGGTGCTCACCGCGTCTCCAGGAGCGCTGTCAGGCGGTCCGCCTCGCCTACGGGGTCGCCGCTCAGGATCTCGGCGTCGACGTCGAGCGCCGCCTCGGCCGCGCCGGCGCCGCCGAGGCAGAGGCGGTGTTTCCGCGCGAGGTCCCGCAGCTCGTCGCGGTGAGCCCGGAACCGCGTCGGCGTGACCGCGCTAATGACGACGAACACGGCTGAGGACGCATGCGCAGCATCTGCGACGCTCGTGAGCGGCGTGTCCGTGCCCAGGTAGATGACGCGCCACCCGCGCCCGCGTAGCGCCAGCCCGAACGCGATCAGCCCGAGATCGTGCTGCTCGCCCGGCGCGCAGGCGAGCACGATGGGCGGCCCCAGCCCTCGCCCCCAGCCACGTGCGAGCCCGAGCAGGCGGCCGCGGAGGACCGCCGACGCGAAGTGCTCCTGAGCAATCGACGCTTCTCCGCGCTCCCAGCGCTCGCCCAGCTCGTGCAGGTACGGCACGACAACGGTCGCCAGCACGGTGTCGATCGTCGCCGCCCCCAGCAGCGAGTCGAGCAACGCGTGCGCGCGGGGCTCGTCGAACGCCCCCAGCGCGTCGGCCAAGTCGTCCTTGGCGTCCGCGAGCAGCGGCTCCGCGCCCGACGCAGGAGGCTGCTCGGTCGCGAGCGCCGCGGCCTCAGCTGCAGCAAGCCCGCGCGCGAGGTGCTGCTGCATCAGACGAACTCGCTCCAGATCCTCGAGCGTGTAGAGGCGCAGGCCGCCTTGCGACCGGGCGGGGTGAAGGAGTTGGTAGCGCCTCTCCCACGCGCGCAGGAGCTCCGGGCTCACGCCGGAGCGCCGGCTCAGCTCACCGATTCGGAGAAGGGTGGAGTCCTGCACGCGAATGACTATACAACAGCTGGACAGAAACTTGACAAGCCGACCCAGTTCTCGCTATCGTCGCCCGCACAGCATCTATACAGGAGGTGTACAGCAATGAAGAAGTTCGACGCGTTGGCACTCGCTCTCGTGATCGTAGGCGGCCTGAACTGGGGGCTCGTTGCGCTTGCCAAGTTCGACCTCGTCGCCTGGATCTGCGGCGGACTGGACTTCGGCGAGACCAACGCCGCCAGCCGAGTGATCTACGGCCTCGTCGGCCTCGCCGCCGTCTACGAGATCGGCGCGCTCCTTTCGAACCGCCGCGAGAAGGTCGGCGGCGCTGCCACGGCAGGCGCACGATGATGAACAAGCGACTGATCGTCCTCCTCGCCGCGGCGCTTGTCGCGTCGCTGGTGGCCGGTGCGGCGACCGGCCGCACCGCCGCGCCTGCGGCGCAGGCCGGCGCCAAGGCCAACATCGTCCAGACTGCAGTCGCGTCCGGACAATTCACGACGCTGACCAAGCTGCTGAAGAGGGCCGGTCTCGCGTCCTCGCTCCAGCAGCCCGGACCTTTCACCGTCTTCGCGCCGACGGACGCGGCGTTCCAGAAGGTGCCGAAGAAGACGCTGAACGAGCTGCTCCGCAACAAGGCGAAGCTGAAGGCGGTGCTGCTCTACCACGTCGTCTCCGGCAAGGTCACGGCGGCCGACGTCGTCAAGCTCAGTTCGGCGACAACGCTCAACGGCAAGGACGTCCGCATCCGCGTGTCCGGCTCGAACGTCTTCGTCAACAACGCGAAGGTGACGAAGCCAGACGTGATCGCGGCGAACGGCGTCATCCATGTCGTCAACCGCGTCCTGATCCCGCCGGCGCGGTAGCGGCGCATCGCCGAAAGGCGCATTGAGGCTCCCGCGGCTGCGCGCGGCCGCGGGAGTCTCCAGTCGCGCGATGCGGCTACCGCCGACGGAGCCGCGGCAGCGAGAACTCCCGCCCGCGCGTCAGTCCGCGCGGCAGGAAGATCAGCACGACGACCATGAACGCCGCGACCGCGACCATGCGCGTTCCGTCGGGCGCGTGCAGCCAGCTCACGGCGTCGTTCTCCGCGTCGCTGAGGAAGGAGTCGAGCCCGCTGACGAGGAGTGCGCCGACGACCGCGCCCCAGAGGCTTCCCGCCCCGCCGACGACGAGCATCGCCAGCGACAGGAACGTGAAGTCGAGAACCACGTCCTGCACGTTGAACGTCCCCTGGAAGTGGACGAACAGGCCGCCTGCGAAGCCGGACAACGCTCCCGAGAGCACGAACGCCCAGAGCCGCTGGCGGTGGACGTCGATCCCGGCAGCCTGGGCGGCGAACGGATCCTCGCGTGCGGCTCGGAGCTTCCGGCCGAGCGGGCTGAGCTGGTACGCGAACGCTGCGCACGCGACCGCGATCGCACCGATCGTCGCTTGCCGGAGGTCAGTCGTCTCCGGCACCGTCGACAGCGTCAGCGGCCCGGGGCCGATCTTCTCCCAGTTGCGCACGATGTTCTGAGTGATCTCGAGGACTGCGAAGGTCGCGATGCCGGCGGCGAGCCCGGAGAGACGCATGAGCGGGATCCCGACGAGCAGCGCGTAGACCGCGCCGACCGCGGCGGCGATCACGAGCGAGCCGACATTGCCAACCGAGTGATCCCTGATGACGGAGAAGACCTGCGGCAGGACACTTTGCTTCGCGTCGGCAGGCACCGTCAGTTCGCCGGCCGCGTACGCGCCGACGATGAAGAAGCCGATCTGCCCGAACGAAAGCACGCCTGAGTTGCCGACGAACACGTAGAGCGCCGTGACGATCGCCGCGAAGATCAGGGCGTTCGTGAACTCGATAGCGCGGACCTCGGTGAGGCGGCTGCCGACGAGGCCGACGAGTCCGAGCAGCGTGACCGGCCCGAGCAGCGCGATCGCGTTCGCCCGCGTCACACGCGCTCCACCGCGCCGCGCTCGCGCCGAACGAAGAGACCGTCGGGCCGCAAGAGGAGCACGAGGATGACGAGGGCGAAGACGGCCGAGTCGAGGTAGACGCCGCTCGTGAACGGCCACGTGCCGGTGCTCGGGAGGTAGCCGTTGAGCACGCCGGTCGCGAAGCCGATCGCGAACCCGCCGAGCGTTGCGCTCCACAGCCGGTCGATCCCGCCGACGACGACTCCGACCAGGACGATGATCGTGTCACGGAGCGCGTAGTCGGATGTCACATACGGCGTCTCGACCGTCATCACGACGGCGACGATCGCCGCGATCGCGCCGGAGAGCAGCACCGCGAAGGAGATCACGCCGTTCGCGCGCACGCCGAGCAGCCGCGCAGTTCGGAAGTCCGCCGCCGCGGCGCGCATGTGCAGCCCGATGCTCGTTCGATTGAGAAGCTGCAGCAGCAAAACGAGCGTGACGGCGGCGACGATGATCGCCACGATCCAGATCCAACGCACGATGAGCCGCCCGTCGCCGATCGGCCGGTTCAGACCGGTGAGCGTCCCGACCGTCCTGCCGAGCACGCCGAGCTTGAGGGTGGCGATGCTCTGAAGCAGGAAGCTGATCGCGAACGTCGCAACGAGCATCGTCGCCGGCGACGCATCGTGGCGCCGCAGCGGCCGGAACGCGACGACGTCCATCGTCATCGTCAGCGCGATCACGACCGCGAAGCAGACGAGGATGCTGAGCGCCGGGTTGAGCCCGTTCGTCAGCGCGAGCGCGTAGGCGCCGGCCATCACGAGCTGTCCGTACGCGAAGTTCACGAGCCGGAGGACGCCGAAGACAAGCCCGATCCCGACGGCCATCATGGCGTAGACCGCTCCCGTCGCCGCTGCATCGATCAGTGTCTGAATCGTCGTCACGAGCCGAAGTACGCGGCGATCAGCCGCTCCGTGTCGTCGGCGTCGGCCGGCCCGAACGTCGTCGTGAGCTCGCCGTTCGACAGCACGTAGCTGCGATCGGCGAACGCGACCGTACGCTGCGCGCGCTGCTCGACCAGCAGGACGGAAACGCCGCGCTTGCGGATCTCCTCCAGCGCGGCGAAGACGACGTCGACGAGCTGTGGCGCGAGCCCGAGGGACGGCTCGTCGAGGAGCAGCACGTCCGGCCGCGCGACGAGTGCGCGCGCGATCGCGAGCTGCTGCTGCTGCCCGCCGGAGAGCGTTCCGGCCGGGCGTGACGCGAACTCCTCCACGACCGGAAACAGCTCGTGAACCCACGCGATGTCCGAGGCGTGATGCTCGCCGAGCCGCGATCGGCGAGCCGCCAGCCCGAGACGGAGGTTCTCGCGGACGCTCAGGTTCGGGTAGATCCGGCGGCCTTCCGGAACGAGCGCGATGCCGGAGCGTGCGACCGACTCCGGTGCGCGGCCCCGGAGTGGCGCGCCCTGGAACCTTATCTCGCCGGCGTGTAGCGGGACGAGCCCCATGATCGCGTGGAGCGTCGTCGACTTGCCGGCGCCGTTCGGTCCGATCAGGCCGACGATCTCCCCGCGGCGGAGTGTCAGGTCGAGACCGCGCACCGCGGAGACGGCGCCGTAGCGAACCTCCAGGGCGGCGAGCTCGAGAGCCGCGTCACTCACGAATCCGTCACCGGCGCGTCGCCGAGGTACGCGGCTGCGACGTCGAGGTTGGCACGGATCTCCGCCGGGGCGCCCTCCGCCAGCGTGCGTCCCTGGTCGAGCACCTGGATGCGGTCGCAGACGTCCATCACGAGCGCCATGTTGTGGTCGATCAAGAGCACTCCGGCCTCGTGTTCGTCGCGGACCGAGCGCACGACGGCGGCGAATTCCGGCACCTCGGCCTCGGGCAGCCCCGCGGCCGGCTCGTCCAGAAGCAGGAACCGCGGCTCGGTTGCGAGCGCACGTGCGACTCCGAGCTTCCGCTCGTCGCCGTGCGCGAGAATTCCGGCGGGCCGGTCGCGGTACGCCTCGAGCCCGAGGAGCTCCAGGAGCCTGGCCGCCCGCCGCCGGGCGACGCCGGGGCGGACACCGGAGCCGAGCGCGGCGACCTCGACGTTTTCGCGAACCGACAGCTCCGCGAACGAGCGGCTGTGCTGGAACGTGCGCGCCAGTCCGTTCCGGCCGCGCCGGTGCGGGCTCCACGACGTGATGTCACGTCCCTCGAGCTCGACGATGCCGGCCGAGGGGGAGTCGAATCCGGTGAGTAGGTTGACGAGCGTCGTCTTGCCGGCGCCGTTCGGGCCGATCAGTCCGAGAACCTCGTGCCGCCGCAGCGCGAGCGAGACGTCGCGGAGCGCGTCGACGCCCGCGAACGAGCGCGAGACGGCGGCGGCCCGGAGCGCGTCCCCGGGCCACCGGTCATTCCGTTCCCCCGTCGCGTCGGCTACGGGAGCGTGACCACCTTCTTGGTCTTCCACATGCGGAGGTAGGTCTCTTTGTTGTTCTGCACCTTCATGATCCGCCACGGCCGCCCGGTGACGCTGTGCAGCTTCGCCGAGTACGTGATCGGGCCGGAGATCGTCGGCTGGTTCTTGAAGCTCTGGAACGCCGCCGCGAGCTTGGCGCCGTTCGTCGAGCCGCCTGTCTTCTTGAGCGCGGCGGCGAGCAGGTCGATCGTCGCGGCCCCGAGGACGAAGCTGGCCGTGTACGGCACCTTCTTCGCCGCGAGCACCGACGCCAGCAGCTTGTTCACCGCCTTGTTCGGGTCGTCGCCGAAGGACGAGGCGTAGTTGTTGACGTAGTAGTTCGTCACCTTCGGGTTCTTCGGGTTCCAGTAGGTGCCGTCGCCGCCCCACGAGTTGACGATCGGCGTCTTGTTGCCGGCGCTGCGGATCCCGCCGACGAACTGCGGCAGCTCACCGAACGCCGTGACGAACGAGATCACGTCGGCCTTCATCGGCGCGACCTTGCTGATCACGTTGCCGATCGTCTTGTCGCCCGACGTGAACGCCTCGCGATCCACGATCTTGCCGCCGAGCTCCTGGAAGCGCTTGGCGAACGCATCGGAGACGTTGCGGAAGTAGACGAGCGCGTTGTCCTTGACGACGATCGCGGTGCGCCACCCGCGCGAGTACGCGTACTCGGCCTCGGCCGAGCCCTCGTCCTGTGCGGTGCCGCCGACGGTGAACGCGAGCTTGCCTTTCGAGCCGAAACGCTGCGGGCCCATCTGGTCCGTGGTCGTGCAGGGCGCGATCGTGAGGATGCCCTTGTTGAGGAACTCCTGCGTCGCAGCCGCGCCGTACTCGACGTCGCAGGTGTCGATCGCGATCTTGGCTCCCTGCTGGATCAGCTGCGCAGCGCAGGACTTCTGCTTCTTGAGCTGGTGGTTGCAGACCTTGATCTGGAAGTTCGGCCCACCGCTCTTCGCGAGCTTGGCCGCCTCGATCTGGGCGCCCGCGAGCGCCGGCGAGTCGAACGGCTTCATGCTCGACGTCAGGTCGACCGCAGCGCCGATCACGATCGTCTGCGCCGAGCTCTTGCCGGAGGCGGTCGTCGTCACCGCCGCTGTGACTGCCGCCGCCGCAACCAGGACTCCAAGCACGGCGATGATCCAACGACTCGGTCTCTTCATCTGCCCTCCTAGAAAGTGTCCGCCGGAAAGGACCTTACGCCTGGCTACTAGGCGCGGGCAACGTCGTCGGTTTAGCGTCTGCCCGTGCGCCTCTCGATCTGCGAGTTCACGACGCTGTCGGCGACCTTCGAGGAGGACCTCGCCGCATACGGCGCCGCAGGCGTTCGGGGCATCGGCATCTGCGAGTTCAAGCTCGGCGAGCGTTCGGTGGAGCGGCTGCGGGAGAGCCGCCTGTGCGCGACGCACTGCATTCCGTCGGTGCCGTCGATCCTGCCGCTACCGCTGATGGAGGGGCCGGACGAGCCCGAGCAGCGGATCGAGGCACTGTGTGCGAGCGTGCGCCGGCTCGCGGAGCTCGACCCCGTCTGCGTCGTCTTTCTCACGGGGCCGGGCGAGGCGGACGGGATCGTGCGCGAGGGCATCCGCGCCGTCGCCGACGCTGCGGAGGCGGCGGGCGTCGCAGTCGCGCTCGAGCCGGTACACCCGTCGCAGGCCGACGTGTTCTCGTCCGTTCACACGATTCCGCACGCGCTCGAGCTGATCGGCTCGGCGCCAGTCGGGATCATGCTCGACCTCTGGCACATCTCCGACCCCGTCGCGATCGCGCCGTACGCAGACCGGATCGCCGGAGTGCACGTCTCGGACCGGCGCGAACCGACGCGCAGCCACTTCGACCGCGTGCTCCCCGGCGACGGGACCCTCGACCTCGCCGCCGCGTTTCGCGCGCTCGAGACCGCCGGCTACGAAGGGTGGTACGACGTCGAGATCTTCTCGGACAACGGCGTCTTCGGCGAGGCGTTTCCAGACTCGCTGTGGGACGTCGACGCAGAGCAGCTCGCTCAGCGGGCGCGCGAGAGTTTCGAGCGCGTGTGGGCGCAGGCGTGACCCGTCGCTACGACGCGGTCGCGATTGGCAGCGGAATCAACTCACTCGTCGCGGGCGCGTTGCTCGCGAAGGCGGGCTGGAGCGTGTGCATCCTCGAGCGCAACGACTGGCTCGGCGGCGCGATCCGCACCGCCGAGATCACGGAGCCCGGCTTCGTGCACGAGGTGTTCGCGTCGTGGCACCCGCTCTTCACCGGCTCCGCCGCCTACGCAGAGCTGAAGGACGACCTCGAGGCGCGTGGGCTCGAGTACCTGAACACGGACCTGCCGACGGCGACGCTCTTCCCCGGCGGTGAGGCCGCGTTCCTGACGATGTCGCACGAGGAGAACGTGGCAGCGCTCGGGCCGGCCTGGGAGCGGACCGTCGCGGAGTTCATGCCCAACGCCGACCTCGCGTTCGGCGTCCTCTCGACCGAGCTGTGGTCGCGCGACGGCGCGGCGCTCGGCCTGAAAGCGTTGCGCCGGCTGGGGCCGCGGGGCCTCGTCGAGTTCACCGGCAACGTCCTCGTGAGCGGGCGCGATTGGCTCACCGAAACGTTCGAGGACGAGCGCGTGCGCGGGCTCCTCGCGCCGTGGGTGCTGCACACCGGCCTCGGTCCCGACTCGGCGTCGTCCGGCTTCATGGCGGAGGTGATCGGGGTCGCGATCGAGCTGGGCGGGATGCCGGTGCCGCGCGGCGGTGGCGTGAAGCTCGTGGACGCGCTCGGCGGGATCGTCCGCGACGCGGGCGGCGTGCTCGAGACGGAGCGGGCGGTCGAGCGCATTCTCGTCTCAGCAGGCCGCGCGAGCGGCGTCCGGACCGCCGACGGTGAGGAGATCGAGGCGACGCGCGCCGTGCTCGCGAACGTGACGCCGCAGCAGCTCTACGGCGACCTACTCGGCACCGACGTTCCCGAAGCCCGGCGCTTCCGCTTCGGCCGCGGCGAGATGCAGATCCACTTCGCGTTGTCGGAGCCGCCGTCCTGGACCGGCGACGAGCGCCTCGCGCGCACGGCGATCGTGCACCTGACGCCGGGCCTCGACGGCGTCTCGCGCGCCGTCAACGAGGCCGAACGCGGGCTACTGCCCGCGGAGGCGACCGTCGTCGTTGGGCAGCCGCTCGCCGTCGATCCCTCGCGCGCCCCCGACGGGAGCTGGATTCTCTGGATCCAGCTCCAGGAAATACCGTCGCGGCCGAAGGGCGACGCGGCGGGTGAGCTCGACACCGGCGACGGCACGTGGACCGAGGACTTGCGCGAGCGGTATGCGGATCGCATCCAGGCGCGGATCGCCGCGCACGCGCCGAACTTCGAGGCGTCGATCCTGCGACGCGTGGTGCTCTCGCCCGCCGACATCGAGGCCGCGAACCCGAACATGTCGGGCGGCGACATCTATGCCGGCTCGTGCGCGCTCGACCAGAACCTCCTCTGGCGACCGCGGCCGGGGTTGCCCGGCCACCGGACGCGCGTCGACGGACTCTGGCACATCGGCGCGAGCACCCATCCGGGCCCGGGTCTCGGCGCGGGCTCCGGTACGCTCGTCGCGAAGGAGCTGCTGCGGCCGGCCTTTGCGCAGCGGATGGCGACCGCCGCTACTTCCTCGCTGCACGGCCTCCGGCGGCGATGAGTACCAGGAGCGCCAAGCCGATCAACGCCCACCACGCAACGCTCAGCGTGCCGTCCAGAGTCCGTCGGTGACCGGAATGGTCTGAGGATTGGCCCAGCACGAACCGCACCACCTGCGGGTCCTGATCGCAAACGAGAGGCGTGACCGGCTCGAGTTGCTCGCCCAGGTCGTGTCGGGGCTCGGCCACGAGAGGTAATCGTCCGGGCGTTCGCAGAGGGCCGATGGTAGAGTCCGGCACGCCGCGCCTCAGTGACCGGCGCGGCGAACGACTCCGCGGGCCATAAGAATCGGTGCCGCGAACTGTCCGCCCTCAGCAAAGCGGGTTGGAGCGCGATCCGGCCGACCTCAGACACGTTGGTTGGCGACGTACCACGTTTTGCTGGAAGGGCTGAGAACTGGAACTCCGCAACTCGACATTTGACGGGCGGGGCGAGGCTCATTTCGCGTCCGGCGCATTGGGCTTCGCCAGGCGTGCTCACCGCCCTCCGACCTTGATCTGCTGCCTGCTGGGGAGTCAGGCGGCGGGTCGAGAGGGGTGCTTTGCGCACCCCGACCGCGAAGGGCTCCCTATCTGGGGGCAAGGCCGGAGCCCTTCGCTCGTTCACACGAGCGGGCTGGCAAGCCGCTCATCGCGCGAAGCCCCGTCCCGGGCTGCATTTCGCCCCGGCGGGGCTTCGCTGCGAACGCGGCGCCGGGGAGAGGGGAGCGCCGCTGCAGGGCGTAGGAAGGGATCCGCTCCGCCCCGTTCTTGCTCAGCTCATGCCCGTAACTCTTGGGAACGCGCGAACGCCCTAGCGTAGTAGGTCTTCGACTCGCTGCCGAGAGTGGCGCTCGAACCGACCGCAAACAGCGGCAGACTCTCGGCGACTTGCGCGTGCCGCTCGCGGCAGCGAACGAACCGGTGCCGCCGTTGATCACTGCCGAGCACGGCACCACGGAACGCACACGATGAGGGTCTGCATCGTCGGAGCCTCGGGAAAGCTCGGGCAGTACATGGTCCAGCACGCTCTGGATCGGGGCCACGACGTAGTCGGCGTCTGCCGGGAGCAAAGCGTGGGGAAGCTCGACGCGTTCAAGGGACGCATCACCGTCGTTCCCGGAGCGACGAACGACCCCGAGATCATTGAGCGCGCGGTCGAGGGGTGCAACGGGGTGCTCGTCGTGCTCGTTCCGCGCGGCGTGCACGGGTACTCGACGGGAACGGCCCAGGCGGTGCTCGACCACGCGCCTGCCGGGGCGCGCCTCGTGTTCTCGTCCGGCTGGCACATCACCCGCGACGGCAAGGACGTCTACCCGTGGAAGATCAAGGCGCTCGTAAACGTCGCCGGCCCACTCGCGAAGCTCGCTCGCTTCGCCGACCTTGACGACCAGGTGGAGGCGTGCCGCCGGGTGTTTGCAAGCGACACGCGCTGGACCGTCGTGCGGGGAAGCGACCTCGAGGAGGGCGAAAGCCAGGGCCTGCCCGTTTGGAGCCGGCACGTGGGCGACCCCATCCTCGAAAGCAACCTCACCCGCCGTGTGGACTTTGCCCTGTTCATGGTGGAGGCACTCGAGAACGACGAGCTCATCCACGAGGCTCCGGCGATCGTCGGCCGCGAGACGCCCTCGGCGCTCGCGCACGCCGCAAGTGAATGAGCTCTTCGGTGCTCCAGCGTGCGGGGATGTCGCCCTAGCCAGTAGAGAATCAGCCGTGGAGTGATCACCCCAACCCATAGTCCGGTCGAGATGTTTGGCCAATCGAAAGGCCAAGCCGCGTAGTGGTTACGACCCGTCCCCAGGCGCGAGGAGGTTTGCGATGCGGAACATCAATCTCACGACAGTGGGGGCGATCTGCGCGGTCCTCACGACGTTGTCGTTCGTCGTCGGTGTCGCCTTCTCGGCGGGAGGCGGCGTGCAGACGATCATCCCCGAGACAGGCAAAGACGCGATCGAGTGGATCAACGACGTCGACGACGGCCGCGGCCCCTTCCTCGTTGGCGCCTGGTTCGTCATCCTCGGCGGCTTCTTCGGTCTGGTCGCGTTGATCGGTTTCTGGGAGGCGCTGCGCGATGCCGGGCGGCTGCTGATTCTCGCGCCGATCCTCGCTGTCGCCGGGTTCACGCTCGTCCAGATCTCCCACTTGATCCCGATCGCGATGGCGTACGAGCTCGTGCCCGACTACGTCGACGCGACGGATGCGACCAGGGACTCGATTGCGTCTACGGCGGATATGTTCGCCGTCTTGGCCCTCGTGCTGAACTACGCGGGCGACGTCATCCTTTGGGGCGTGGTCGTCCCCATGTACGCGTACGCAGCGCTGAAGACCCGTGTCGTTGGGCGGTGGATCGGCTGGCTCGGCTTCGTCGTGGCGTTCTTCGCCGGCTGGCTCGGATTGCTCGCTCCGGCCTCGGACGCGATCGACGGGATCACGTTCATCGGCTTCGTCGGGTTCTTCGTCTGGATGGCGGCGATGGGTGTCTCGTTGCTTCTCGGCCAGCGAGCCGCTGCGTCCAAGTTGCCCGCGCCCGCGTCGCCCTAACACCCACCTCGGGACGTGGCCCTGCAGCGCGAGCGCCAACACCCACCGCGTTCTACGGGTGGGTGGGTGGGTCCGTGGTGCTTGACGAGCTCAAGATCGAGCGGCTGATCCGCGCCGCAGGCCCGGCCCGTCGTTCGCCGCGAAAGCCCCATAGCTGCGGACGAGCATCCGATCGCAGTCCAGGGGTGAGCATTCTCGACCTCGACCGGGTCGGGGCTCGCCGTCGAGAAGGCAACGAACTGACGCCCTCTGGTTGAGAGAGGATCTCCGCCAATGAGGCCCGGCCTTCCACGCGCTGAGTACGAGGGCACGGCGGTCAAGTAGATCGTTTCGCCGTGTGCAGACGACCGGCGCTGCGGTGGAGGGCGCCGCGCTCGACGATCGTTGCGGAGACCTGCTCGAGTGCCTCGGTGAGTGGGCCGAGCAGTTCTGTGGAGATTCCGCTGAAGAAGAGCTCTTGGACGAGTGCGGCGTGGCCTCGTGTGGCGTGCCGGAAGGCTGCGTTGCCGCGGTCGGTGACCGTTATCTCGGTCCCGCGCTTGTCATCCGCGGCCGGCTTGGCGGCGATGAAGCCGCGTTCTCCCATGCGGCGCACCTGGTGCGAGGCGCGGCTTCGCTCCCAGCCGATTTCCTGCGCGAGGGCGGAGATACGGAGCATTCGGCCTGGCGCCTGTCGAAGCTTGCTTAGTACGTGATAGTCGGCGAGGGATAGCTCGCTGTCGGCGAGCAGTTGGTGGTTCATCTCGTAGGTGAGTTGGAGGTTCACGCGCATGTAGGCGAGCCATGCGCGCTGCTGTTCTAGATCGAGCCCCATTCCCGGCAGCGGCCCGTCCTTGCGATGGCTTGTCATTGCTTCATTCTGTGGGGTTCCCTCGCGCCGCGCGCGTTGCAGCGCGAGGTGCACTCATTCCCAGGAGGTCGGCCGGGTCAGCTCGCCCAGGGCAGCGAGAAGGCGCCGAGTTGGCTGGCAAAGGCGGCCATGTCGTCGGAAGCCCACTCCTCGCTGATCTTTCCATCGTCGGTGACCCTGTAGATGTCGACCGCGTCCCATTTGACCCCGCGGCCCGTCGCAGGGATCCCGAGCAGGTCGCCTTCATGGGTTGCGCTGACGACTAGCCGCATCACGACGAAGTCGTCGCTCGCGATCACGTCCTGTTCGTCG
>Ga0114129_10006864_pt1 | contig 16188 bp, 8 predicted proteins | sample RhiMetdeltSRZDD1_FD_80071 | JGI IMG/M metagenome (GOLD analysis project Ga0114129, IMG submission 80071) | Populus rhizosphere microbial communities from Tennessee, USA - Rhizosphere MetaG P. deltoides SRZDD1 (version 2) (version 2) | ecosystem: Host-associated > Plants > Roots > Rhizosphere >... | reverse complement strand
TTCCAATTCAGCATTAACAAAAAGAGAAAAAGCGCCATCCGTTACATTTTTATCTCCCACTAACTTTAAAACCTTAAAATCTTTTCCATTGATTGTATAATATTTTGTTTTGTCGAGCTCAAACTGACCTGTATCACTTCCGAATTTAGCCTCAAACCTTTTACCGGAAGCATCGAAAAATATAGCAAATGTATCTGCCTTACTTAGGTAATTAAAAGCTACCATACCATCGAGCATAATTTTCCGGTTAAAGTAGTAATTACTTATCCTTGTGCTGTCTTTTCTGATTATGGAAAATGATACCACTGTATCTACCTTATCTCCAGGTTGCGCGGCCTTATTCTTATAATTGTCATTTGCGCATCCGACGAACATGACAAATAATAATACATATAATAAATACTTAGTTAATAAAATCATTTGTTTTCGATTTAATATAATCATCTTCATTTTTTACTTTTCCCTGGGCCTTTTGGCGATCATAATCTGCCTGCCAGCGTTGTCTATTCTCCAAATAAAAAACCTGCCCGTTCCTGATACCATGGTGAAGTCGTAGGCTTCATCCAATAGTAATATTGTCCCTCAACAGAAGCTATTTTACTACTATTGCTCAAAGTTTGCTGATCGATCTAATTATACGTGTTGCGTTTCATGTAGAGCAGATTAACAAAAACAATTAGCGTCATATAAAATATAAAAGCCCCTGCTCAGGGCTTTTACATTTTATAGATTCCGTAACATCTATTTTACAAGTGCCAGGTGGAATGTTGCGATTCAAGGTTGAAATTTGCCCATCCGCCGCCGTTCAATTCCAGCAACCATAGTAGGTTGTATTTGTAACTGTGCTGGTTTGGGCCATCCTCAATCTTGCGGCCAGTTGGAAGGCTAATTTTCATTTCCAATTCTGAATTTCCTGATAATAATTAAGATACTTTCGAAGCTTATCCTCTTCTTCTAAATTAAGAGTATCGATCAGCCTGGAAAAGAACCCCTTTTGTGCTTCATCAACTGAATACATCAAAAAATCACACTTATCCGACAATATTATTTTCATCGTGTTTTGGTTGGAATTATGAAAATTCCTGTCCTTTCCAGTATTATGAGAAAGAATATAGTTTTTCATTAAATCATAGTGCTGCTTATCTATCGCAGACATCCTGAGATAATTCCTACTAACATCAAAGCCATATTTATCAAATTTTTCCTTCCCCCCGCCGACAAATTTTAAATAAGAACTATCTTTCATATCAGTTCTAATTAAAAGGGGATACACAGGCTTGTTTTCCTCTCCTAAATAAACAACTAAAACAGAAGCAGGCAAACATTCCCACCCCTCTGCTTTTTGCTTCTTGCCCATACAAGAAAGTAATGAACATAAAAAAGATGAAACCAATATCCAATAATTCCGTTTCATATGTTAATGTTAACGTATTTGTTTAATCGTTTGCAACTGAAATGAGGATGGAGATATAATTTTTATCGGAGTTGTAGTTATCTTACCATTATTAACGCTAAATCCATAGCGCATTGTAACAATTGGAGAGTATATATTCTTTCCAAAGTTTCGAATCATAACAGCATCCCATCCATTCTTTAATAAAGACTTAGTGTTATAAACCCGACCGTGGTATTCAATACCTACAGGCTTCCCAATCAAAGACAACTCCGCTTTGAAGCTCCCATTCTTGTCACGCTCATCGGGCCTGTCATAATAAGTTGTATTATATCCATCCTTATTTGCATATTGGGCATTTTCTGCCTTGTCTTGATAGTATGGATAATTGTCTCGTCCTCCTTGGCTTTTTTTATCATAGTCGACAAAAGGATCTCCGGAGTTATCCCTTTCCACCGTTTGCACCCAATTGAAAGAATTCTCTTCGCCTGTATTTGGGTCTTTATATCCAATCTTTATTTCAAGAAATGAATAACTACCTCCATCAGCAGTTTCATAATTTGTTATTTTATAGTCCCGAATTGTAATGCCATTATACTCTGTACCTATATAGCTCCACCCCTTGGGAACATTATCTTTTGTAACATCCTTTCGCCATTCAACTTCACGTGTTTTCTTGTTTTCGATCCAGTCCATTCCATCAACATCAATATATAGAATCGGATTATTCATACAATAATTGTATAATGTTGTATTCGGATATTTTTCACCCAATGGGTCAATCACATGCCACCTCCCTATCTGCGCATCATACATCCTCGCCCCATAATCATACCATTCCAAACCACTGCCATCACTAAACTCCTTTTCCTGTTTCTCTTTGCCATTATATTCATATTTATTATCCATGTATTCGGCAGCCTTTGAACTGATCCCCGCCATCGTCAGCCCAAACGGATAATAATGCGTTTCTTCAGACAATGAGCCCCGCTTATGTTCTACCCTGATATCATCAAAATATACTGTACCCTTGCTTTCATTGCTTACATAAACGTAAAGATATCCATTCTTCGTCATATCAATTTCGTTGCCGCTGTTGGCCTGCAACAGTACTTTCTGCTGGTCGCCGGTAATCTGAGGTACCGGCGTGGCTCCCCCGCTCACCATTTTAAAATGTTCTTCATCAAGCAATACCCAGTTCAAATAGGCTTTCGGCGCTCCGGCAGCAGAGCTTTGTGTTTGAAGAAATCCTTCCATACCCGGCTGCAAGATGTTGTCGGTAACCTGTCCGGCCGCTGTTCCTTTAGCTATACCCGTTATTCCACCCGTTAACTGACTTACAATATTATTAATCAGAGGAGGCCAAAATGGTTCGATGTTATTGTTCATACCCGCAGGCTGGTACCAGGCGAAGGTTCTGGCTGTAATTTTATCACCTGCCATTACCTTTAATATAACGCCAGGACCCATTCGTCGTTCATCTGTGCCGGCATTCAATGCACACACTTTCGCATTACCACCATCGCTGTCAAAGCCTCCCGGCTTCGTTGCCCAGGTGGTGTTGATTTTATCGCCAAACAGGGTCGCTTCATAACTGCGATTGGCATCTTCCAGACCCGCCTGATACACATCCGTTTTCTGCTCTTCCGTTAGCACCATTCGTACATTGCCCAGATGATCTTTTATAAAGTAATCCCAGGTAAAAGAGCTGATGTTCTTATTACCGTCGCGCAACGGTCGAACCCTGCCTTCTTCGTTTGGCAAAAACTGCAGCATATCATTTTCATAAATGCCAAAAAGGTATAAAGTTGTTTTATCAGACTGGCCATTTTCATGAACGATCTTCTTTATTTTATTACCCGCCGCATCATATATATATTCAATACTACGGTTGTTAGTAAATGATATTTTCTGAGGCAGGTTCAGGTAATTATAGGTGATGGCACTAATATCCTTGTTATTATCCAAAGTCAGGTTCCCGTTAGCGTCGTAAGTGTAATCTGTTATTGTTTTCGGATCAACGGAAGAAGGGGACATGGCACAATTATCCTTTTCGGATTTTTGGGGATGGCTGCTGGTATACATGAAATCGCCCAGGTTCGAAGGCCCATTGTTTATATCTATAACATTCTGCAGCTTATTGGAGTTATACTGATAGGTATACCGAAGCTGGTCGATAGAAAAACTACCCTCCACTTTTAAGCCCTGCTGATCCATGGTTTGTATATTTCCATTGGCGTCATAGGTAAGATTCGATACAGAAAAATCCACGCCCGCCGATCTGTTAAAACCTCCATTGTATTGGTTGAAATCAGCGGCGGTCAACCGGTTCACCGCATCATAACTAAAATCATATTTCCTGATCTCCCCATCGCCTTTGCTTTTCCACAGGGTTCCGGCAATATTGCCATTGTATTCAGCGGCGTTATAACTGCCAATAGCACCAATAAATGGCTTGTCGTACCCCAGATCAAAGCCAAAAGCATGCGTTTTGTCGGTGGTGCTTTTGACATAGTCGCGGTTGGCGCCCAGCAGCCAGCCTCTTATATTGTAGTCATAAGTCAGGGTTTCCAGACCAGTCCCATTGAAGTCGGGCGACAGGCTTTTGGTTTTCAACTGCCCCAGCGCATCATAGGTCATCGCTACTGTTTTTTTCCAGCCGCTACCATTCAGATTCTTTTCAATGGATGTTATTCTTCCCAAATCATCAAAGATATTTTTAGTAGCCAGTTCATAAGTTTGTGGATTGCTATCCCCCTTCTGGTGTTTAATATGACTTCTTAACAACTGGCCCGAAAAACTATACTGGCTAGTGATAATGTCCATAATACCAGTATAGTTGATGCTTTGCACCTGAATGATCCTTTTTTTATCATCATAGATGTTGCAGGAAGTAATGTATTTGTTTTCTTCCAGCACCTTTGTCTTTGTCCAGGTAACGAGGCCCTGCACAGAAGGCGCTGCCACTAACGGATCGGGGTAATCAGAAGACGGCGCATCGAGATAATTCGTATAACCACTTAATTTCAGGTTAGTCGAAAAATCGCCGGGAAGCCCCGTATAATTATCGTAATGTGTTTCTGTCAACAACTCATTGGCATATGCAGAAACTGTTGGGTACGATGTACTGTTTGAAGCCTGCTGTCTGTGATAAGCAGCATTTTTGTAATTATCAGGGTCAATGATCATATAGGTGGCCACAGGACGGTTCAACTGGTCGTATTGAATAACCTGCCATTGCATTTTATTTGACTGGCGCATATTGGCATCCTGTGTCATTATAAGACGATCTCTTGCATCATATACCATTTGCACAGGTTCTGCGCCCGGCACTTTTTTGGTGATCAGTCGCAAATACTCATCATACTCGTACCTGAAACACTGTTCATTTAATGCGTTTCCATATACCGGATGAAGAACCCATCCCTGACTTCTAACGAATTCCACACCCTTAGGTTGAACTACTGCCCGCAGTGCATTTAAATGATCATAAATATAATAGGTGCACAGCCAGCCTGAATAACCACTTCCTGCTCCATTATCTGCCACAGCGGTTAATTGTACTTTTTTAAGTATGGTTTGTCCCTGTTTATCTTTGTACTCAATTACCTGATTGCCTTTTTCATCGACTGTTATAGTTTTGATCAATTGGCCGGGTTGATAATCGCCGTTGTTATAATAATAACCCAGGCCATCCTGCCCGTTGATTACGATCCAGATTTTTACACTGTCTACAACTGTATTTGTGAGGAATTTATTTTCAATGCCGCGGCTACTACCAGCCCAGCTATCTCCGGCGGCCATGTTTTTTTCAATGCGGCCTAATGGGGAAGTTTCAAAACAGTTTATACTACTATAAAACGATTCGCCGGCATTTTCAACTTTATGAAACTCATTTAATTCGTTTAGGGCATCTGGTTTAAAATCTCCGTTATTTGAAGGAGACACATAAGGCAAAAAAGTAACAGGCTGTTTGCCGTACTGGTCATATGTAGCAGGAGCAACAAGGTCCTTGTAACCTGTAGCGTAACCACCTGCCTGTTTCGCAACTGTTTGCGTTACTCTGCCTAACCCATCAAAATATTGCGTTGATTCCTTTACTTCCTTTACCGCTGTAATGGACGCAGCCGATTGTTCGCTGGTAACGCCGGCATGCATAAATGTTCTTGCACGGATATAATTTTGGTTATCCACATCCCCTAAGGCGATACCAATGCGGCAAACATTGGTATAAGCGACCTGAGATCCGCAGATTACTTTACGCCGGAAATACCTGGTGTTGTATACTATTATACCGGGCTCTATGATTAATCCCTGGGCTCCCGAAATATCTGTAAAAGTTTTGCCATCGTTTGATTGCTGCCATTGATAGCTGTAGCTATTGTTGCAACTTCCACCGGTAGCAACCCCGGCAACTATTTTACCCGGATTTGATCCATGTGGAATGGAGTACGATGCAGGAGAAATAATACCGGCATTGAGCTGAGCCGAAGTGGTGCTACAGGATAAAAGAAATAGTAAAAAAGCAGATATATAGTTACGCCAATGTAAACGGCTGAAATAATAATGCATAAAGTTAGTTTTTAGAATTCAACTTTTTAAGGAATCAGGTGACTATGCATTAATAGTCGAATGATGTTATGGTGTACGTTATACCCGAAACGAAATTGACAGTAACAGGACCGTACATCATAAATCGATTCTCGGGTTGATTAAACCAAGCTGGTGAATAAAAATTGTTGTTTAGTATAGCGTTCTGAAAGTTGTCGTCGAGCCGTAAATTCACCTGGTATTCACCGTGTGGAATGTATAGCTGTACCGGCGTATAATAATCTATCAGCTTAAACCTTTTTGTATATACAACTGAACCATTTTTCAATAAGTCGAGATGAAGGTTGGTAATTTTACCCGGATCAAACCTGGCATATAATTGTATCAAAACGTCTGCATCAGCAATGCCATCCTTTTCTTCTGGTTGATAATTATCGCCATCATGATCAAGCAGGAGGTCGGTGGCACCAGGCGCAGTAAAGTTGTAAATCATCTTTGTATTATCGGGCTTTGTTCTGTTGTATGATTCCATATCACCGGTTGTAATTGGCTGCATATACTGTGCAAGAGACGTCAACCGGTTCATCATGCTATAGCTATGCGTTTTTACAATCTGGTTGTTATTGTTTTTAACTACAGTGAGGCGGCCCGCAGCATCATATTCAAAGTAGCTGGTTAAACCTGAAGGATCGGTAGTGCTGGTGACTCCTGTTAACGGCTTATGGGTAAACGAAGTAATGAAGGCAGTCGGATAACCTGTACGTAAATTATTGAACACAGCCCTTAACTGGTTTTCATCTGTTACCGTTTGAAGTGCGGCCACATCGATGCCTGTGGTTGCCTGCAGGTATTCGATACCTGTAATTTTCGATAAAACATATTTTTGATTATAACCCCATATATAAGAGGTAACTATACCATCTTTTCCAGTACTCTGCAGCAGATTGCCCTTGTTGTCGAACAGATCGTACTGTACCTGTATTTTAAAAGGTCCGTTGCCAAATGACTTTTCAACCGATTTGCAGGCAATAATATTACCGTTAAATACATCGAAGTTTGTTCTGGTGGTGCTTACCGTTCCTTCGGAAGCTACTTCCTGATCTTCCACCACCTGACTGATCATGTTTTTGTTTAGCATTTGTGCATAAACAGGCTCGCCGGAAAAATCATAGGAATATTTTAAATTATGCCGAATGGTGGTGGCGTCGCTACGGGTTGTTTCAATAGCTGAAGGCTGCAAATAAGTTAAATTGTATGTGTAAGCAGTTTGCTGCGTAATTGTACCGGCATCGCTGACCCACTTTTCAGTTTCATTTGTAAGCAATAATTTACCTACCTCAATACCATATTGGCCGGCATTAAAACCATATGAAAAACCAAGAGAAGGATCATACAGCGCTTCCTGCATTCCTGAGTAATTGCCGGTTGAAATCCTTACTTCGGAATTGTTGTATGAGTAAATTACTTTCACCATTGCCGGCTGGCTGTATTTTGTGTACTCAAACTCTTTACTATGTACGAGTTTATAACTACCGTTGGCAAATTTGTAGTCTTCAACCAGCTTCAGGTTGCCCATCAGCCCGTCGGGACGCATATAATCGATATTGGTGCCATTAATTTTGGCCGTATAACTACTTGTAAACTGGTATGGAGGAAAAAAAACATGAACTGTTTTACCTGTTTCCTTTCCCAGATCACTGTTATACTCGGTTACTTTTGTATAATAGATCTGTGCTCCATTCGGGTAAGCATAGTTGCGTGATGAAGCGGGAAGATAGGTTGTCTTTACTTCTCTGGCTTCCACCTTAAAGCATTCAGGTGTAACACTTGAATTTCCCGAACAGGGGGCAGTGTTTAAAGAATTTACATAAGTTATATTCTGTGTGTAAGAATACGCATTGTATTTAAGAGCAGGGCCATCAAATGTTTTTGGGGGAGCACTCACTACCTTGCCTATTCCATCTTCAAGCTCTCCATACCTGTAATATTTCTGGCTCGCCGGTTGAAGGGATTTTCCATCATAGTATGAAATTGCCCGAATACGAAGTCCCCCACTCATTTGAATGCACAAAGTGGTGCCCGCGCCTTCTTCTCTGTATTTGTTGGATTCAAAATCGAAACTTACATAACCTCCTGTGGGATAAACAATGCGTTTTAATATACCACGCTGCGATCCTTCCTGGTCAACCAGTTCGGTGTTAACAGAATTGCCAATAGAAAAAGTTACATTTTCAACGCGTGAACAGTCGAAATAAAACCGATCCTTAATATCCTGGTGAGGTATAGCAGATATTGCCTGATTTCCGAAGTAACCGGTATAAGCATTGGCAAACCCCCATGCATCTTTTCCAACAATTGCATCGCCAAAAGGCATCTTGTTTTTGTACAATAAATAATAACGCTCAGCTACTTCTGCCCCATTGCTTATTACATGCAACGAATCAAGATATAACGTAGGGCGGTCGTTGGGTATGCTGGTGCCACTCATAATTATTGTATGATATAAAGCAAACGACCTAAACAACGATTGATTACCGTTTTTTACGTTTATACTGGTTAGTTTGTCTGTTCCATTAAATTCAACACTGCCGCCGCTAAACTCAATTTTAGACAAAGCAATACCGTGTACCAATGAGGCTGATGAACTGTAGCTTTGGGAAGTATAGCTATAATCCTGAATTACCTTATTACCATTGCCATCATATTGAACATAGGGCACATGGCAAACTGAAGGCCTGTCGGCAAAGTGTTCTATAATTTTCGGACACGAAACCTGCTGAAAAGGATACCAGGTAAGCAGTTGTTCGTAAGAGTAAGATCCGGGATGAGCTGCCTGAATTAGCTGTTGTGTATAATAAGCATCCAGGCATGCAGGTCCATTTGCGGTGGCGTAATATTCAATGGAACCTTGTCTGCTCATAAAGGTCTCGACCGGCTTGTCCTGATATGTAAATGAAATGGTTTCGGTGTTAGTTGCATTCGTTACCGTTTTGCATTTCCACGCTGTGACACTAAGTCCTGTCTGTTCCCGGAACACAGGGCTCAGGCTTCCGTCGGAGGTATTGCCGGAAGCCCCGAAAACATAAGTAGTGCCATCAGCATCAATAATTGTAAAAACGTTGTTTACAAAGGTGATCCGGATATTATCATAGGGAACAGGTACAATCGTATACCCGGTACCGGCTTCATCTTTCCTGAAGTAAAATGAGCCTGATTTATTTAACAGTTTATAATAATATTTATCGGGCATGCCATCCAGTTCTCCTACTGAAAACCGGTAGGCATGTCTCCAGTTACCTGAAAGTGGATAATATGTAGCAGCATTGTTTGTGATGTGAGCTTTTATCTCGCTGTTTTGAAGATACCCCCGGTAATCAAAATCATCCAATCCATTTATTGTTCTTGAAATCTGCAGGTCGCAGCTTAACGACCAGCCTAAACCGGCGCGGGTAGAACGTTCGTTGATATTGAATCCGCCTGCATGATATTGAAGTGTTACAGGAAGTGCCATACCGCCTGATTCAATGTTATAAAGAGGGATGGAAATATCCGGCACGCCGGTATTGAGATTAACCGGGTAATTAACCATCTTTGCCAAAGCCGCCGCTTCGGGAGAAACCGGCGTCATATCTTGCTGTTGTTGCTGCTGTGCAAAAACGGAGGAACACACCAACACATTCAACAGAAAACAATAAGCTATTTTTACTTTCATTCTTTAATCAATTTATTTTTTTAGAAAAACACAGCCCTTACCAGAACAAGCTGTTGCTTTCCCGGGATATTTTTTTAAACCGCAATAAATGCCCTGACAACCTTATGGAGGTGACTAAACCGTAGAGAGAATGGTTACTGAAATTTTCATTTAAATTGTTTTGGTCGGTTATGGTTAAGTTAAAATGTGCTGCTATTTAATCGTAACGCTGAGGCTATTTCTTAAAAATTATATGCTACTCTAAACTTTACCGGTTGCGATTGTGGCACCTGTTGGTAACTCAAAAAATCCCACAACAACTGTATTTTCGTTTTTTTAAAGAATTTACTTTGTATGGAAATGATTTTACTTAAGCCTAACAGCCCACTTTGCGTCCAGGAAGAGGGCTTCCCTTCCGTCGTTGGCAGAATGGAGGAAGAGTTTGATCCTTCAAGCGTCAATGGCTGGTAATTATATTCGAATCCGCCACTGGCATAAAAGCTACCTTTGAGCTTCATATCTAAGTATGACCTTAACCCCATACCTTCATGTGTAATTGAAATATGTCGAATGTCTTCGCCCCATCCCATTTTGTAGCTGGCGCCTACACCAATGGTGCTTTTATCATTGATCTTATATCCTACTGATAAACCGAAATCGGTAGTAGTGGGAAAAAAATTTGATTTCGCGGTTTGAAAGTTGGAACCGTATTCCAATCGTTGCCAGAAAGTTTTTGTTTTCTGTTCATTCGGCTTAAAATCCGGCATATCCATGTCGTCCTGATAGCTATCGGAACTGCCACCCAGTTTGTTGACCTTGTCTTTGAGTTGATTGAGCTGCGATTGTGCAGCCTGCAGGTTTTGTTGTAAATATTGTTGCGCGTTAGGACCCGCACTTGCCAGTTGTGTTTGTATCTGTTGCTGTACCTGAGCCCTGGTTTGTAAACCTGCCAAACTTTGCGGAGTACCATAATTATCGGGCAATCTGAATAAACCAACCAGCTCACTGTGTTGCTGCATAAATTGTTGAAACGCAGGTAATTTACTTAACAGGGTAAGACCTTTTTCTACCATCCTGTCGGGTTCTTTCAGCATATCCCTATATTCCTTTACCTGCTGATTATAATAATATGCGTCTTTCTTAAAGTCACTAAAACAGTTGTTAATGCCTTTGGGTAGATTAGGGTATTTACTTAAACCGCCTTTAATCTGCTGTTTACGGTTGCAGATAAACGCTTTGATCGCTTCTGATTGCAGCAGTTTTGATTGCAATTGGTTTACCTGGCTAAGTGAGCCCCTTATTTTATCCGGTACACCTTTCGTTTCTGAAAGCAATGAACTATTTTGCTGCAGGAATGCCAAACTGGTTTTAACAGAATCTACAAGCTGAACAAATACTCCTTTTGAGCCTTTTAGCTGATTACTATCCGAAGTATTTAATTTAGCAGCGATTTTATCATATTCTTCCTCTACGTTCCCAAATAACTTTTGGGAAGTTGCTGAATCTATTTTTGATAGTTTTCGTTTTAATTTATTCTCCCTTTTAGATAAGCGCTTAAGATACTTTTCAGTTTGCTTTGTAAGACGCTCTTCGAGATGGGAATATTTGCTTTGAACCTCATCAATAAATGAAGAAGGAAAATTTAAACCTTTGACTAAGGAAGTGTTTGAATCCTGCGCGGTGGCGATTTGACAAAAAAGTACGCACATGCACATGCAAAAAGCAAGTATCGGTAATCGCATTTTTATCATGTGCAGTCTTTAGGGTGTTAGCAAGCTTTAGACGACAAATGTAAAAAAGCATTATTTATTGAGACACTGATATATATCAGCATTTTGATAAGTGTTCGTTTTGCAATAACTGTTTTGTTTTTGGTAATAGCTGTGTAACAAAAATCCCCCGACTTGCCGGGGGACTTTCTTGTTCTTCCATGACTCAAAGTTACTAGTGTCATGTCAAGTTAAAATTGTCGGATAAAGTTTTTTTAATTTTACTCTTGCCTTATCATTGGTAAATTGCCAGTTGATTTTCGCTTCTTTGTTATTTCGCTCTTTCTGCCAGGCATATACTTCTCTTTTCATTTCTTCTATCGTTGCTATTCGAGGATTTAAACATTGGCCCATTAATACATGAAATTCTATTTCTGCCATATTTAACCAGCCAAAGTTTGAATGCAGCATCCCATTTTCCATCCTGTATTCTATTGCCGGCAAGTTACAGTCAAAACAGCACGGTTTGAGCGGCTGATTTCCTAATCTATTGTGGTTGAAAGCATAAAATAAGGGTAAAAATTATGCTTACTATACTAAAAATATTAGTAATATTGTGCTAAGGATTTGTGTATTGTTTACCCGATCAATTTCATGAGATGACCGCTGCGAAAGCAGATATTATTGCGCAGTTGCAAAAGGATATTCTTCCGCTGGAAGGATATAAACCTGTTAAGGGCGGGCTGGGGGAATCTGTTGGCCTGGGTGCGATCCGGTATGCTTTTCCCAATGCGCGGTTCCCGCTGGGTGCGGTGCATGAATTTATCTGCAAGGGTGGGGAAGAGAAAGCGGCGACGAGTGGTTTTGTGGCGGGTATTGTGTCAGCATTGATGCGCAGTGGCGGTGTGTGTATCTGGATCAGTCCTGTTCGTACAATTTTCCCTCCGGCATTGATGGCGTTTGGTATCGCACCGGAACGTATTGTTTTTATTGAACTGCAAAAGCAAAAAGATATACTGTGGACAGTTGAGGAAGCATTGAAGTGTGAAGGGCTTGCGGCTGTGGTGGGCGAACTGTCTCAACTGGATTTTACGGCTTCAAGAAGATTGCAGCTTGCGGTTGAACAAAGCCGGGTCACCGGTTTTATCCTTCGGGTCAATCCACGTCAACTCAATACTACTGCCTGCGTCACCCGCTGGCAGATCACTTCCTTACCTTCTTACTTACCCAACGAAATACCCGGCGTCGGTTACCCGCGCTGGAATGTGCTATTGCAAAAGGTCCGCAACGGCAAGCCCGGCAACTGGCAGCTTGAATGGAAAAACGGTCGTTTCAGGCATGTCCCCGCATTACCAGTTGTGCCGGAGGAATTGCAAAGAAAAGCAGGTTAACATGTCCAAACGTTTTGTGTCGATATGGTTCCGTTCACTGGCAACGGATTGGTGCTGTCGCCGGCAGTCGTCACTAAAGGAATTGCCCTTTGTGCTGGCGGTGCCCGATCATGGAAGAAAAGTGATCACTGCTGTTAATGCACTGGCTGCGGGGCAGGGCATCAACATAGGGATGGTCGTTGCTGATGCTAAGGCGCTGTACCCTTCGTTACAGGTATTAGATGATCAGCCGGAACAGGTCGCCAAAGCATTACATGCACTCGCGGAGTGGTGTATCCGTTTTACGCCTTGCGTCGCAGTTGACCTGCCCGATGGATTGATACTCGATGCCACCGGTTGTGCGCATCTGTGGGGTGGGGAGGATAAATATTTAAGTGACATCAGTTCCCGTTTAAAGGCTTTTGGATACCAAACCCAGTTAGCCATTGCCGATACCATCGGTGCTGCATGGGGATTTGCGCGTTACGGCAAAGCATCTATAATTGAAAGTGGTGTACATGTTACAGCACTGTTGGATTTGCCTGCACAGGCATTAAGGCTCGAAAGGGATACAGTAGAGCAATTGTTTCACCTAGGCTTGCATTATGTCCGTGATTTTAGCAGCATGCCGCGCTCTGCGTTAAGACGGCGTTTCGGGGATGGTATGCTTACAAGATCAGACCAGGCTTTTGGCACAAAAGCAGAAATATTGCAACCGGTACAGCCGGTTGAACCCTGGCAGGAACGCCTGCCTTGTTTTGATCCAATTGTAACGGCAACGGGAATCGGGATCGCCGTACAACGATTGCTCGATGGCTTATGTAAAAGGTTGCAGCACGAAGGCAAGGGTTTGCGCAAAGCTTTACTGAACGCTTATCGCGTGGATGGTAAGGTGGAGAAAGTGGAGATCGGTACCAACCGTGCATCGCACAACCCGGAACACCTGTTTAAGTTGTTTGAACACAAATTGTCTTCGATAGAACCTGCGTTGGGGATCGAATTGTTTGTGTTGGAAGCAAAGCAGGTGGAAGATGTAGAGCCGCTGCAAGCGGCTTTATGGCATAGCAGTTTTGGACTCGATAACAACAACATTGCGGAACTGCTTGACAGGATCGGAGGCAAGCTGGGCACGGCTTGCATCAAACGTTATGTGCCAGCTGAACATTACTGGCCGGAACGCTGCTTTAAACCCGCAGCTTCACTGGAAGAACAACCGGCAACCAGCTGGTATATGGATAGGCCCCGACCGCTGGAACTGTTACCCCAACCTGAACCAATAACCGTAACCGCACCAATACCCGATTACCCGCCGATGTTTTTTCAATATAAAGGCAAAATGCACAAGGTAAAGAAGGCCGATGGTCCCGAACGCATCGAACAGGAATGGTGGCTGCAGAACGGGCAGCACCGCGATTACTATGTGGTGGAAGACGAGGAAGGCAAACGCTACTGGTTGTTTCGACTGGGGCATTATGACGCGCAAAAAACATACGGCTGGTATTTACATGGCTTTTTTGCATAAGGAGGTAAATGATGCAGTACACAGAATTACAGATCACGAGCAATTTCAGCTTTCTGCGTGGTGCTTCGCACCCCGAAGAAATGATCGAACAGGCAGCACTGTTGGGTTATGATGCCATCGCGGTTGCCGACCGGAACAGCATGGCCGGCGTGGTGCGGGCACATGTGGCTGCCAAAGAAAAAGGCATCCGGCTGATACCTGGTTGCCAGCTTGTTTTACAGGATGGACCCGACCTGCTGGCTTATCCCACTGATCTTGCTGCCTGGTCACAATTGACCAGCCTGCTGACAAAAGGCAACCTCCGGGCCGAAAAAGGAGATTGTCATTTAAACAAGGCAGATGTATACCAGCATGCAAAAGGCAGTAAGTTCATCGTGGTGCCACCAGCGCTATTAAACAAGGATTTTGATTTTGATCCCGCTTTTGAAAATGCTTTGCAGGAATACCGGGAAGCGTTTGGCGATGCGCTCTATATCGCCGCTACCCGCCGTTACCTCGGCAATGACAGCAAACAGCTTTACCGGGTTGCTGAGTTATCTAACAGGTATGGGATACCGATGGTCGCCACCAATGACGTGTATTACCATGCGGCAGCAAGGAGAAAATTACAGGATGTGATAACCTGTATCCGGGAAAAATGCACCATCTATAATGCCGGTTACAAACTGCATCCCAACGCCGAACGGCACCTGAAACCCGAAGCTGAAATGCTGCGGCTTTTCCGGCATTATCCCGATGCGATCCGGCGGACGCAGGAGATTGCGGAAGCCTGTCAGTTTTCGCTTGATAGCCTGCAATATGAATACCCCGAAGAAATCACTACCGAAGGTCGCACCCCACAGGAAGAACTGGCATATTTAGCCTGGAAGGGAGCCGAAGAAAGATACCCGGATGCCGTACCCGAAAAGATCGTCGCCAACATCAAACATGAACTGGTATTTATTGAACAGATGCATTATGCCTCTTATTTTCTGACGGTATATGATATTGTGCGTTTTGCCAGAAGCAAGGGTATCTTATGCCAGGGACGTGGTTCTGCCGCCAATTCCACGATCTGTTACCTGTTGGGTATCACGTCGGTTGACCCAACCAAATTTGACCTTCTCTTCGAGCGCTTTGTCTCCGCTGCCCGTAATGAACCGCCCGACATCGATGTGGATTTTGAACATGAGCGGCGGGAAGAAGTCATGCAATACGTGTTTGCAAAATACGGGCGTGACCGTGCCGCCATCGTGGCAACGGTAACGCAGCAACACCAGAAAGGCGCACTCCGGGATGTGGCAAAGGTTATGGGGCTATCGGTAGATGTGATCAACCGGTTGTCCGGTTCCGTTTGGGATTTTACCGAAGAATGGTTTGACGACCAGAAGCTAAAGGAACAAGGGGTGAACCCTGCCGACCAGCACCTGCGCAAAACGCTGGAACTAACGAAACAATTTATCGGTTTCCCGAGGCAGTTGGGGCAACATACCGGTGGCTTTGTGATCACGCGGGGTAAACTTTCCGATCTCTGCCCGATCCTCAATGCCCGGATGGAAGACCGCACCAACATTGAATGGAACAAAGATGATATTGATGCGCTGGGCCTGATGAAAGTAGATGTGCTGGCGCTGGGCATGCTCACCTGTATCCGTAAGGCATTCGTGTTGGCCAAAGAAAAATACAATCTTGATTTAACGCTGGCGAATATCCCGCAGGATGATCCCGCCGTGTATGACATGATCTGTCACGCCGATACGATCGGGGTATTCCAGATCGAAAGCCGGGCGCAGCAGTCCATGTTACCACGGCTTAAACCAAGAACCTTTTATGACCTCGTGATCGAGGTCGCCATCGTGCGACCCGGCCCCATTCAAGGTGATATGGTGCATCCTTACCTGCGGCGGCGTAACGGGGAGGAACCGGTGGAATACCCCTCAAAGGAACTGGAAGCCATCCTTGCGCGTACGCTC
>Ga0114129_10006863_pt1 | contig 16188 bp, 14 predicted proteins | sample RhiMetdeltSRZDD1_FD_80071 | JGI IMG/M metagenome (GOLD analysis project Ga0114129, IMG submission 80071) | Populus rhizosphere microbial communities from Tennessee, USA - Rhizosphere MetaG P. deltoides SRZDD1 (version 2) (version 2) | ecosystem: Host-associated > Plants > Roots > Rhizosphere >... | reverse complement strand
GTCGCCACCGAGCTGGGCACGATGCGCGTCACCGAACAGATCGACGCGCTGGAGACCATGGCCGTCGACCCCGTCAACTACCTGGTGGTGCCGCGCATCGTCGCCGCGCTTTTCGCCGCGCCGATCCTCGCCATGCTGTTCAACGCCATCGCCATGACCGGCGCGTATGGCGTGGCGGTCTTCCTCAAGGATCTGTCCCCCGGCACCTTCCTCAACAGAATCCAGTACTTGGTCGAGCTGAAGGACATCACCGACGGGCTGGGGAAGTCCGCCGTGATCGGGTTCGTGGTGACGCTCATCGCCGCCTTCCGCGGCTACAAGGCCGAGGGAGGCGCCCGGGGTGTGGGTATCGCTACCACCCAGGCGGTGGTGGGCGGCCTCGTGGCCATCTTCGCCATCGACTACGTCTACACCGCAATCACGCTGTCGAACCCTCAACCGCGCGGAGGCCTGGGCGGATGACCGAGCCCATGATCGAAGTGCGGGACCTGTGGAAGTCGTTCGGCGGCAATCAGGTGCTCAAGGGAGTCAGTCTGGAGGTCATGCCGGGGACGACCACGGTCATCCTGGGGGGCTCGGGGAGCGGCAAGACGGTGCTGATGAAGCACATCATGGGGTTGTTCAAGCCGGACCGCGGCCAGGTCATCGTCGACGGCGAGGACGTGACGCGCATGGACCGGCGTGAGCTGTCCCGCTTCCGCACCCGCATGGGGATGGTCTTCCAAAGCTCGGCGTTGTTCGACTCGCTCACCGTCTTCGACAACGTCGCCTTTGCGCTGCGCGAGCACACCAAGCTTTCGGAGCAGGAGATCGGCGATCTGGTGAAGGAGAAGCTCGCCGTCGTCGAGCTGTACGACGTGGAGGAGAAGTTCCCCGCCGAGCTGTCCGGGGGCATGCGCAAGCGCGTCGCGCTGGCGCGGGCGATCGTGCGCGAGCCGAAGATCGTCCTCTACGACGAGCCGACCACCGGCCTCGATCCGCTCACCACCGAGAGCGTGGACGACATGATCATCGGCGCGCGCGAGAAGCTCGGCGTGACGAGCGTGGTGATCAGCCACGACATCGGGTCGACCTTCCACATCGGCGACCACGTCGCGATGCTGCACGACGGCCGCATCGTCGAGGAAGGACCGCCCGACAAACTGCGCAACAGCCAGGAGCCGCACACGCGGCATTTCCTCGCCACCTGGTTCGGGCGAGTCTAGGATCGAGCGGTGCAATCCTTCTGGACACCCCTTCGGGTCGGTCTGGTGGTTGCCGCCGCCGTCGCCGCGTTCGGGTTGGGGCTCTACTTCATCGGCGGCAGCATCGGGCGCGACAAGACCTACCGCGTCTACGCGATGTTCGACGACGCGACCGGACTGGGCGTTCGTTCGCGCGTCCAGATCGCCGGCATCCCGGTGGGCCAGGTCGACCGGATCGAGCTCGACCAGACCACCGCGCGCGCGAAGGTGTGGCTGAAGATCAAGGAGGAATACCCGCTGCACCGGAACGCGACGATCACCAAGCGGTCGGAGAGCATCCTCGGCGACTTCCTGCTCGACTTGACGCCCGGCACTGTGGAGCAGCCGCTGCTCAAGGACGGCGACGAGATCCGCAACGTCGTCAAGCAGCCGGGCATGGGCGAAGTCTTCAACCAGCTCTCGAAGATCGCCGGCGACATCAGCGCGGTGACCGAGAACATGCGCAGGGTCCTGGGCGGCGATAAGGGCGAGAACAACCTCCGCGAGATCGTCGACAACCTCACGCACATCACCCAGGGGATCCAGGGGATCATCGACCGCAGCCAATCGCGCATCGACGCCATCCTCGGCAACGTGCAGTCGTTCACCGGGAACCTGCGCGAGATCGGCACCGGCGGCGAGCAGGACGTCCTGGCGATCCTGCGGAATACGCGCGAGGCGACCTCCGAGGCGCGCGACATCCTGAAGACGATCGGCAACGTGGTCGGATCGCAGGACACCGGTGAGCTGAAGCGGAGCGTCGGCAGCATCCGCTCGAGCATGGACAAGCTCGACGCCTCGCTCGCGAACGTGAAGGACATCACCGACAAGATCAACCGCGGCGAGGGCACCGTCGGGCGCCTCATCAACGACGACAAGCTGGCCAAGAACCTGGAGAAGACCACTTCGTCGCTGAACGAGCTGTTCGGGGCCGTGGGGCAACTGAAGGTCGAGATTCAATACCGGAACGAGTTCCTCCTGGGATGCACCGGCGTCACCGCCTGCGACCGCCGCACCCAGCCCCTGACCGGCAACGCCCTGGTCGACTACTCGTACAACCCTTGGTCGAAGAGCTATTTCTCCATTCGCATCATCCCCAAGCCCGACCGCTGGTACGGATTCGAGCTCGTCGACGATCCGCGCGGGCTGGTGAAGCGGGTCCAGGTGCAGAACACGCTGCTCGATCCCCCCGGGCCGAACAGCTTCTTCCCCAACAGCTACACGCAGATCACCACGGAGCGGACGCTCAAGTTCAGCGCCTATCTGGCAAAGCGCTACGGCCCGCTCAGCGGTCGGTTCGGCATCCTGGAGAACACCGGCGGCTTCGGCCTCAAGCTGCACCTCCTGAACGATGCCCTGGTCCTGTCCGGCGACGTCTTCGAGTTCGCCAATCCGCTCAAGCTGCACCCCCGCATCAAGGTCTACGCCGACTACCGATTCCTCGACCACCTGTTCGTCACCGTCGGCGCCGACGACATCGCCAATCCGCGGGTGCTCGATACCGAGACGCCGACGCGCGTGGTCAGCGGGAAGGACTTCTTCGTCGGCGCGGGGTTCTACTTCACCGACGAGGACATCAAGCTCCTCCTCGGCACGATCCCGATCCGGTTCTGATTGTGCAATTCGACGGAGCCTGCTAACTAGCCGCCCCTCACAGGAGCGGACATGGCCGTCGAGCGCACGTTGAGCATCTTGAAGCCGGATGCGCTGCAGTCCGGCGTCATCGGGAAGATCGTCGCCAAGTTCGAGGAAGCCGGGCTGAAGCCGGTGGCGATGAAGATGCTCCACTTGACGCAGAAGCAGGCGGAGGGCTTCTACGCCGTGCACAAGGAGCGGCCGTTCTTCAAGAGCCTCGTGCAGTACATGACGAGCGGCCCGGTCATCGTGCAGGTGCTCGAAGGCGACAACGCAGTGGCGCGCAATCGCGAGGTGATGGGCGCGACCAACCCCGCCAACGCCGCGGAGGGCACCATCCGCAAGCTGTACGCGAAGAGCATCGAGGCGAACTCGGTGCACGGATCCGATTCGGCCGAGAACGCCAAGACCGAGATCGCCTTCTTCTTCTCTCCCAACGACATCGTCCGGTACGACTGGCGCAGGTAGGCTGGCGGTCGCCTGCCGGCGCGGGCCGGCAACCGCTCCCCGGGACTGTTACACTGCTCCGATCGTGGTTTCGACCTGGCAATGGGTAGCCCTCGTCGTCGGGTTGCTCCTCTCGGCATTCTTTTCTTCCTCCGAGACGGCGCTCACCGCGCTCGGCGAGGCCCGCGTCCGCCACCTGATCGAGTCCGGCGGCTGGCGCGGCGCCATGCTCAAGCTGTGGGAACGGCATCCCGACCGGATCCTCTCCACGCTCCTCCTCGGCAGCACGCTGGTGAACGTCGGGCTCGGCTCGCTGGCGGCGACCATCGCCATCGACCTGGGCCTGGAGAGGAGCCTCGCCGTCGTCACCGGCGCGACCACCGTGCTGCTGCTCGTCTTCGGCGAGATCACCCCGAAGACGTTCGCGAAGCGGCACGCGAGCGGCGCCGCGCTCGCCCTGATCCCCCTGGTCGTCCTCTTCTACTGGCTGCTGTGGCCGTTCGCCTGGCTGTTCGTGCAGATCCCGCGAGCCATCGCGCGCGCCATGGGTCTCGGCGAGGCTCCGGCGGAGTCGGTGACCTCGCAGGAGCTCGAGTACCTGATCGAGCAGGGCGCCAAGCACGGATCGCTCGACGAGACCAAGGAGCAATTGCTCAGCTCGGTCCTCGCCTTCACCGAGACCATGGTGAAGGAGATCATGATCCCGCGCACGCAGGTCGTGGCGATCGAGGACGGCGCCGGCTACGACGAGGTGATGAAGACCGTGGAGGAGACCGAGCTGTCGCGCATCCCCGTCTATCGCGGCTCGCTCGACGAGGTGATCGGCATCCTCTACGTGAAGCTGTTGCTCGTCGACGTGCGCAAGGGGATCGACCCGGCGAAGTTCCAGCTGCAGAAGTACCTGAAGGCGCCTTTCTTCGTCCCCCAGGTGATGAAGGTGTCCAAGCTCCTGACGGAGATGCAGCGACGCAAGACGCACCTCGCCGTCGTGGTGGACGAGTTCGGGGGGACGAGCGGGATCGTCACGCTCGAGGACGTCGTGGAGGAGATCGTCGGCGAGATCCACGACGAGTCCGACGTGGAGGAGAAACGGATCAAGGTGCTGTCGGACGGCGTCGTGATGGCGGACGGATCGGTCCCGCTGCGCGAGCTGGAGGAGCACCTCGGCGTCGACTTCCCCGAGGAAGGCGACTACGAGACCCTCGGCGGGTTCCTGACCGCCACGGCCGGCCGCGTCCCTCCTCCCGGATCTCTGGTGGTGTGGGGCGGCCTGACGTTCACGGTGAAGCAGGCCGACGATCGCCGCGTGTTGAAGGTCGAGATTGCGCGGAAGCCGGAGACGAAGACGGAAGCGAAGCCGCAGCCGTCGGTGCCTCCGCGCGAGAAGGTCCATTAGCCCCATGGCGCCCGATCTGCGCTCCATGACTCTCGAGGAGCTCGGGGTCCTGGTCGATCGGATGGGCGAGAAGCACTTCCGCGCGCGGCAGCTCTTCCGCTGGATCCACCACCGCGGCGCTGCCTCGTTCGAGGAGATGACCGACCTCCCCAAACCGTTCCGCGAGCGGCTGGCGAAGGAGACGCATCTCGCCACGCTCGCGGTGGACGCCGTACAGCGGTCGTCGGACGGGACGCGGAAGTACCGGCTGCGCACCGAGGATGGAAAGTTCATCGAGGCCGTCTACATGCCCGACCAGCCCGGGCCGGACGCGTTCGACCCCGACGCGGACGACGAGGACGGGCCGGCGCGCAAGCGCGTGCGGCGCACGCTGTGCGTCTCGACGCAGGTCGGCTGCGCGATGGGCTGCGGGTTCTGCATGACGGCGACGATGGGCCTTTTGCGAAACCTCACCGCGGGCGAGATCGCCGACCAGGTCTACCGGGTCAACGCGGACCTGCGCGACGTTCCTGGCGTGGATGCTCAGAGGCCGCTCACGAATCTCGTCTACATGGGGATGGGCGAGCCGCTGCACAACTACGTGAACGTGAAGCGATCGCTCGACCTGCTCCTGCATCCGGAAGGCGCGAACTTCAGCCACCGGCACGTCACGGTGAGCACCTCGGGCCTGGTGCCCAACATCCAGCGGCTCGGCGAGGACACGCAGGTGAAGCTGGCGGTGTCGCTGAATGCGACTACCGACGAGCAGCGTGCGCGCCTCATGCCCGTGGACAAGAAGTGGAACATCGCCGCGCTCATCGACGCGTGCCGCAAGTTCCCGATGAAGTACGGGCGTCGGATCACGTTCGAGTACGTGCTGCTCAAAGGCGTCAACGACAGCGACGAGGACGCGTGCCGCCTCGCGGATCTTCTCGCCGGCGTGCAGGCCAAGGTGAACCTCATCCCGTACAACGAGAATCCGGGGCTGGGGTTCGGCGACCCGGGCGCGGAGCGCGTGCAAGCGTTCCGCCGCATCCTCGAGCAGCGCGGCTTCGCCGCCATGGTGCGCAAGAACCGGGGCCGCGACATCTCCGCCGCCTGCGGGCAGCTCGCCGTCGCGGGGCAGAAGGACGCGCCCGTCCGCCTCGGAGCGCGCGGATGATCGCGCTCGCCGCGGTCACGCTGGTGGTCTGCGCGCCGGGGTATCCCGGCAGCACGGCCGAGGCGCAGCCTTCGATGGACGCTCTCGCGGCGTCGCTGGCCGCGGCAGGCCACCTGGCGCCCGGGTCGCTGGCGGCCGCATACGAGGAGACCGAGGCGGGCAGCCTGCGCCGGCTGGCGAAACCGGATGCGGGGCTGGTGCTCGCGCCCGTGGCCTTCTTCCTCGATCACGAACGGGAGCTGCGGCTCGCGCCGCTCTTGTCGGTCGTGCCGCGCGGCGGCCAGGCGGTGGAGCGATGGACGCTCGTGACAGGCAAGGGTCATCCCAACACCCTCGACGGCTACACGGTGCAATCGACGGCGGGTTATTCGCAGCGATTCGTCCGTGCCGCTGCGCCAGGTCTTCCGAAGAACGTCGAGATCCGCGGCAGCGGCAACGTGCTCTCCGCGCTGCGGCGGGCGGCGGACGGAGAGAAGATCGCCGTGCTGCTCGACGGTGCGCAGGCGGCTTCCCTGGGGAGCCTCCCGTTCGCGTCATCGCTCGCGAGCGTCGCGACGTCTGCGCCGATGCCCGTCGCGGTAGTCGCGACCGTGGGGAAGCGCGTCGACGCGAGCCGCTGGAAGGCGCTCGAGCCGGCGTTCAAGGCCGTCGCGAACGATCCGGCGTTGGAGGGCGTGCGCATCGCCGCCTTCGTACCGCTCGACCGGGCCGCGCTCGACGCGGCGCGGAGCGCCTACCGGCGTGCGCAGTGAAACGCGCAGCCATCGTCCTCTGCGCCGCGTGCGCGAGCGCTTTGCACAAGCCGCCTCCCATCGAGACGATCGCCGCCGAGCCGCGCGCCGGCGTGGCGCAGCTGCTCGCGCAGGCGGATGCGGCCTGGGCGGAGCGAGGCGAGCCCGGCCGGGCGGCGGCGGCGGAGGACCTCTACCTGCAGGCGGTCCGCGCCGATGCACGCCGTCCCGAGTCGTTCGCCGGCGCCATCCGGGCCAAGGCATTCCGCATCGGGCGCGAGAAGGACGGAGCCGAGCGGCTGCGACTGGCCGAGAGCGCCGTCGTGCTCGGCCAGCTTTGCGAGGAAAACGCGCCGGCCGCGGCGCCTTGCGACTATTGGTTCGCGGCCGCTCTGGGCCTGCAGGCGCGAGAGCGGAGCGCCACCGCCAAGGACGCGCTGCCGCGGATGACCGAGCTGCTCCGGCGCGCGGCGCGGACCGATCCGGCGATCGACCGCGGCGGTCCGCACCGCCTGCTCGCCACCGTGCTGTTGCGCGCGCCGAGCTGGCCTCTGGGCCCCGGCGATCCGGAAGCGGCGGTCCCCGAGGCGCAGGCGGCGGTCCGGATCGACCCGGAGTTCGCGCCCAACCAGCTCGCGCTCGGAGAGGCCCTCCGCAAGAACGACCGCGCGGCCGAGGCTCGCGCGGCCTATTCGAAAGCGCTTCGCCTTGCCACGGACGCGGTGGCGCGCGGCGATCCGGACGCGCCGGGCTGGGTCGACGACGCGCGCGCTGCCCTGCGGGACACGGCCCTGCGCCACCAGGACACGAGCGCGACAGTCACCCCGGCGTAGACGATCCCCAGCAGCACGTCGATGACGTAATGGTGCTGCAAGTACACCGCGCTCAGGCACATGAGGAGGAAGAAGAGGACCGTTGCGGCGCGCAGCCAGCGCAATTCGCGGATGCGGAACGCGAACCAGGCGGCCATCAACGGATACGAGACGTGCAGCGAGGGGAACGCGCCGTAGACGTCGACGCCTCGCCCGTACATCTCGGCGAAGAAACGAGTCCCGAGCAGCTGATCGAACCGGCTGGCGGCGGCGGGGAACGGTTCGATGTCCATGCGGGCGGGTCCGAAGCCGTAGTGCGCGACGTACCAGGGCGGCGCCGCTGGATAGACGAAATAGGTGGCGAAGCCGAGCAGGTTGACGACCAGGAAGCAGAGGGCGACCGTGCGCAGCGAATCGAGGCGCCCACGGAAGAACAGCAGCAGCGCGATCGCGACGTACTCGGCGACGTAGACGAGATAGGCGAACCCGCAGGCCAGATCGAGGGCGGCGCCGTGGTGCGCGTCGAGCCATTCGTTCGGAGTCCGGCCGCCGATGGCGAACCACTGACGCTCGAGCAGGTATGGCTCCGCGACGTGCACGCGACCCTGGATGGCAGGCCAGTAGAAGTAGCGCATCGAATCGAAGATCACGCCCGTCGCGATGAACGGGAAGAAGCGGGCGAGGAACAGACGCGTCTTCTCGTTGTACAGGTCGAGGAACCCGAGCAGCCCGACGAGCACGTGGTCGGGGCGAAGCCCGCCGAGGAGCGCGATGACGGCGATGTAGGCGAGCCCGATCGCGGGCGGCGCGATGCGCCGCTTCATCGTCCGCGACGGAAGCAGCCACTCGCGGGCGAGCCCCGGCAGCGGAGGCCGGGGAGGGGGCTGCACGTCACCGAGCGCGCGCACGCCTCTTCGGATGCAACACGCGCGGTCGCGTTGCAAGATCGACGTGTGGTGCTCCCGCAGTTGCAATCCGGCGGCGCGGGCCATACACGCGGCGGGATGCGGACGGCGGCCGAGGCGGGATGAATCGAGCGTGCTTCGCCGCGCTGGCTGGCTGCTTGTTCTGCGCTGCGGGAGCGGCCGCGGATGCTTCGCCGCCCGGGTGCCCGACCCCGCTGGGCACCAAGGTCGTCCCGCTGCCCGTCTATGCGACGCTTCCCAACGAGGGGGATACCTTCGGCGCGATGCCCGTGTTCCTGCGCGTCTGCGACACGAACCAGAGGACCGAGTCGATCATCGCGCCGAGCCTCACCTGGAACGACGTGATCCACGCGACGGGGACGTTCCGCTGGTTCCACTACCCCACGGACGACCAGACGCTCACTTTCGTCGCCTCGCTGAGCTCCCGCATCAACTCCGGCCTGCTGTTCGTGTGGAAGGACCTCCCCCGGGCTCCCGGTGCGTTCACTACCGACGTCGAGCTCCGCTGGCAGCGCAGCGTCTTCTACCGGTTCTTCGGTTTCGGCCCCGAGACGCCCGTCGGCGACGAGACCAGCTATACGCGCGCCCGCGCCCACGCGACTGCGCGCCGCGGCCTGAACCTGGGGAGGAGCTGGAACGTCGGGTTCGCCCTCTCGTTCGACCGGGACGTGGTGCAGGACCTCGGCGTTCCGGGGTTGCCGCTCAGTCCTCGCCTGTTCCCCGGCGCACCGGGGATGGGAGGATCGACCCTGCTCGCGCAGGTCGTCGACGCGCGATTCGACACCCGTGAAAACCGGGAGAACTCCGAGCGAGGTTTCTTCGCCGACGTGAGCGCCGGCGTGGTCGAAGGCCTGGCCGGCTCGCCCACCTACCTGACGTCGCAAGCCCGATTCGTCGCGCTGGTTACCGAGACGGGGTGGCTTTCCGCAGCGGCACAGCTGTACTGGCGCGGCGTCAGCACGCCGCGGGCGCCCTTCTACGCGCAAAGCTCCTTGGGAGGGGCGTTCTTCCTGCGCGGATTCACGGAGGATCGCTTCGTCGACCAGAACGCGTGGACGGTCGAGACCGAGCAGCGCGTCCGGCTCTTCCAGACGCACATCTACGGCGTGACGGCGGACTGGCGCATCGATCCGTTCGTCGCCGTCGGGCAGGTCTACCGGGCGGCCCCCGACGCGTTCTCGCATCCGCAGGTCGCCGTGGGCGCGGGGTTCCGCGCCTGGGTGAGGCCCAACGTGCTCGGCCGCGTCGACGTCGCCAACGGCGGCGAGGGGTGGAAGGTGTACGTCGAGCTCGGCTATCCCTATTGATGGACGGCGACCTTGCGCGCCGGGGCGTCGGCGACGGCGCCCAGCTCGAGCAGCTCGTCGGGCGAGAGCGGCGCGTCGAGCATGCGCACGAACCATTCGCTCGCCTCGGGCTTGCCCACCGGCGCGCGGCGCCCTGGCTCGGGCAGCTCCGGCAAGAGCTCGGAGAAATGCCGCCGCAATGCCTCGTCGTCCTGCGCGATCTCGGCCGTGCGAGCGAGCAGCGCCATCGTCTGGGCCCGGCGGCTCGCGCGCGGTCCACCCAGCTCTGCGAGCGCGTCCGCGCCGAGCATCAGCGACCAGGCGCAGAACGTACGGTACCCGCGCTCGGTCCGGGGCAGGGACGTCAGGTAGGACAGCGCGCCTCGCGCGTCGGCGCGGAGGCTCGCCAGCAGGTCGCGGCGGTTCGGCACCAGGAACCTGCCCGCCGCCTCGTCCTCCGGCTGGTCCTTGAGGATGTTCACCTTTTGCAAGAAGAGGCCGAACTGGTAGGCGAACACCATCCGAGGAGGCGTACCGCCGCCCGCGGCCCACAACCGGGTGAGCAGCTCGCCGACGAGCCCGGCGACGATGCAGCAGTAGCGGCAGACGTCTTCCACGTCGAGCAGGCGCAGCGGGATCGGCCGTCTCGCGTATGCCGCCATCCCCTGCGCCATGCGACCGATGGCGCCGAACACCACGTCGCGCGCGGCGGCGGGCAGCTCGTACGCGTCCTCGAAGAACGCCTCGGTATCGGCGAGCAGCGCCTGCTCGCCCTGGCTCAGGCCGGCGGGAAAGCTGGCGCGAAACGCGTCGATCTGCCCGCGCCCCGGGCGCGCCTGAAGGAACTGGCGGAAGGAGTTGAAGTGGCGCTGCTGCAGCAGCCGGTCGGACCAGGGCGCATCTTCCACGGTGTCCAGCACGCGGAGGAGCAGGTACGAGAGCGCGACCCGCTCGCGGAAGGGCGGGTCGAGGCGCGGGATGCAGAGCGCGAACGTGCGGCTCACCGCATCGAGATGGCGCTGATAGAACTCCGGCGATCGCATGCAGGACCTCTCTCACTCGAAGACGAGCGCTCGGCGCGGCGAAGCGCGGCGCGGTAACGGCCGAGCGCGAGCAGCGGAAAGCAATTGCGATACAGGTGGTACCGGATCATGAAGCCGGCGGAGAGCTCGCGGCCCTCCCGGATGCGCGCGCCGCGCTCCTCCCCGATGCCGTAGCCCGGGAATCCGCAGCCGGTGAACGACTCCTCGTCCCAGGCTCCGTCGGATCGCTGTCGATCGAGGAGCCAGCGCACGCCGCGCTGCGCGGCCGGCGTGTCGCCGCGGCCCGCCGCGACCAGGCCCAGCAGCGCCCACGCGGTCTGCGAAGGCGTGCTCTCGCCGCGACCGCGCGCGGCCACGTCGACATAGGAGGCGCACGTCTCCCCCCAGCCGCCGCCCGGGTTCTGGCGCTCTTCCAGCCAGCGCACGGCGCGCCGCGAGGCGAGCCCGTCCATGTCCTCGCCCGCGGCGACGAGCGCCGGGAGGACCGCTCCCACGCCGTAGAGGTGGTTCACCCCCCAGCGCCCGAACCAGGATCCTTCCTTCTCCTGTTGCGCGTACAGGTACCGCAGCGCGCGCCGCAGCCTCGGTTCGCGCCGGTCGACACCGAACGCAGCGAGCATCTCCACGACATGGCCGGTCACGTCCGCCGTCGGCGGGTCGATGACCTCGCCGAAATCGCAGAACGGAAGCAACGCCGGAAGCCGCGACGTATTGTCCTTGTCGAATGCCGCCCACCCGCCGTTGCGGCTCTGCATGGCCAGGACCCACCGCAGCGCCCGCTCCCGGAGTTGCCCGTCCACGGCGCCCGCCTTCTGCAGCGCGAGGAGGACCACCGCGGTGTCGTCCACGTCCGGGTAGAGGTCGTTCTCGAACTCGAACGCCCACCCGCTGGGCTCCACGCCCGGCGCCTGCACGCACCAGTCGCCGGGGATGCGGATTTCCTCCTGCAAGAGCCAGCGCGACGCGAGCTGCACGGTGGGATGCGATGCCTCGACGCCGGACTCGAGCAGCGCCAGCAACGCAAGACCCGTGTCCCAGACCGGCGAGAGGCACGCCTGCACGCGCGCGCTCCCGTCGGCGCGGCGGATCATCCAGCGGCCGTGCATGCCTTCCAGGCCCTTCTTCAGCGCCGGGTGGTGAAGGCCGTGTCCGACGGTGTGCAGCGCCATCAGCGAGTAGACCCACGGCGGCTGGATGCCGCCCCAGCTCCCGTCCGCCTCCTGGTGGGAGAGGATCCATTCCTCGGCGAGCTTGCGCGCCCGCTGGCGCAACGGGTGCACCGGGAGCTTCCCGTAGGAACGCAGCACCCGATCGACGGCGAAGAAGAGGCGATCGAGGTTGTCGCGCGGCGGGCGCGACGGCTCGCCCGCGACGCGCAGCTCGTCGAGCCGGGCGGACCTCGGAATCGACCGGACCGGCCGGTCGTCCATGAGCAGCAGCAGCGGCACGATGGTCCCGCGCGCCCAGGAAGAGAACCGGTAGATGCTGAGCGGAGCCTTGGGTGGGAGGAGCATCAGCTCGGGCGGCATGACGGGGAGATCGTCCCAGCTCCATTGCCCGAAGAGCGCCAGCCAGATGCGGGTGAACGTGCGCGCCTTGGCGATGCCACCGTGGGCGCGGATGAACTGGCGAGCGCGGGACAGATGCGGCGCGTCCGCGGAGTCGCCGGCGAGCTTCAGCGCGAAGTAGCATTCGATGGTGGTGGAGAGATCGCCGGGCGCGCCGTGGTACATCGCCCAGCTGCCGTCGTCGCGCTGATAGTTGCGGATGTCCTGCGCGACGCCCCGCCACAGCTCCTCGTCACGCGCGCCGAGGAACCAGGTGAGGAGCAGGTACTCGGCGTCCATCGTGGCGTTGGACTCGAGCTCCGCCCACCAGAACCCGTCGGGGAACTGCTCGGCGGCGAACCACCCCTGCGCACGTTCGATGACGATGTCCAGCGCGGTCTGCCCGACGCGGCTCTCGTTGCCGATCACGAGGCCCCTCGCTGTCCATTGCGGCCGCGCTCCTCGAACCAACGCACCGCCTTCGCCAGCGCTTCGCGGATCGGCGTCTGCCGGAGCCCGAGCTCGCGGCGCGCGCGCGAACAATTGGCGAACATGACCTCGCGCGCGGTGCGCACGCCTTCGAGCGGGATGCGCGGTGCCCTGCGGAGGATCCGTCCTTCCACGAACGCGTCGGCGTGCGCCAGCCCCAGCGCGATCAGGTGCGGCAACCGGATCCAGGGCGGCTTGCGCCCCGCGACCGCGGCCAGCTCGTCGAGCAGGTCGCGCATGGTCAGGTTCGCGTGGCCGAGGATGTATCGCTCCCCCCGCTGGCCGCGCTCGAACGCGAGCACGTGTCCCTGGGCGACGTCGTCGACGTCGACCACGTTCATGCCGGTGTCGACGTACGCCGGGATGCGGCCGTCGAGGAAGTCGCGGATCACGGCGCCCGTCGGCGTCGGCTTGATGTCGCCGACCCCCACCGGGAACGTCGGATTGACGATCACGGCGTCGAGTCCGCGCGCGACCTCGTCTCGCACCAGCGCTTCCGCCTCCCACTTGCTCTTCTTGTACGGGCCGGGCGGAGGGCCGACGGGGACGGAAAGCTCGTCGGGGAGGACCCCGTCGCGCATGCCCCCGATGGTGGCGATGCTGGACGTGTAGACGAGTCGCGCGCCTGACGTCCGCACCGCGGCGACTACGTTGCGCGTACCGCCGACGTTGACCGCGAGCACCTCGTTCGCGGGTGCGGCGAACGAGTACAGCGCGGCGACGTGGAAGACGGCGTCGCAGGCGTCCGTCGCCGCGGACACGGCCTGCGCGTCGCGGACGTCGCCGCGCACGATCTCGACGTCGGCGGCTTCCGGCAGGTTCGGAACGCTTCCGGGGCGCAGGAGGACGCGCACGTCAGCTCCGCGGCCGAGCAAGGCACGTGCCACCGCGCCGCCGATGAAGCCGCTCGCGCCGGTGACGAGCGCCCTCATCGACGTGCCTCCGAGATGACGAGCGCGCGACCGAGACGCGGCAGGGCCGCCTCCAGCGCCGCGCCAGCCCGGCTGGCGTTCCGCGCCAGGCGGACGAGGTCGGACACCGCGCGCGGTCCTGCGCAGGCGTACCGGAGCGCCGGCCAGACGTAGTCCCGGCGCGCCTCGCGCGCGAACGGAGGGAGCGCGGTGTCGAGGGGATCGACGATGGCTCTCAGCGCAAGCCAGGGCACGCCCGCGTCGGTCGCGGCGCGCGCGACCGCGTAGCTCTCCAGGTCGACCGCGACCGCGCCCGGCGCAGCGAGCGCGCGCTTTTCCTCCGGCGACGCGGCGACGGCGGCCGCGCAGACGAGCTCGCCTTGAACGCAGCGGAGTCCCCGCAAGGTGGCGGCCGCCGCGAGCCGCGGAGTCTCCGGCGCGCGCAACGTGGCGCCGTCGGCGTTGCGCACGGCGGTCGCGAGCACGAGGTCTCCGGCAGCCAAGGCCGCGTCGAGTCCGCCGGCGAATCCGCAGCTGACCACCAGACGGGGCAGCTCGTCCGCGAGGGCGCGACGCGGATCGCCGGCCATTCCCATCGCGACTGCCACGACCTCGTTGCCACAGAGCCGGCCACGCGATGCGCCGCGGAGCACCGGACTGCGCAGAGCTCGCGCGACGCTGCGCAACTCTTGCTCGATCGCGACCAGCACCAGCACCTTGCCCGGCTGGACCCACCCACCGTGCGCCGGCGTGTCGCGCGGCTCGAGCTTGCCCTTGCGCCTCTCCCACATCTCTTGCGACTTCCGCGCCGCGTCTTCCCCCGTGAACGCGATGTCGGCGATGTCCGCGAGCGGCACCCGCAGCCGCTGCGTGGCAGTCTCGTCGAAAAGATCCAGGTGTCCCGCGCCCCGGTCGTAGACGAATCCGACCAGCTCCGATCCGTCGTTGCGGCGGAGCGTGACGTATCCGCGGTAATCGAACGCGCGATCGACGAGCTCCGCGATGCCGGCTTCCGTCATAGCCGGCCCGTCACCAGGCTCGCGACGGTACCGGCCATCGCCTTCGGGGACTCGAACGCGGCGCGGACGGCGCTCGGCTCGAAGCCGCAGTGCACCATGCAATCCTGGCACCGCGGATTGCCGCTCTTGCGGCCGTACTTCGACCAGTCCGTCTCTTCCATCAGTTCGCGGAAGGTCCTCGCGTAGCCGTCCTGCAGCAGGTAGCAAGGACGCTGCCAGCCGAAGAGGTTGTACGTCGGGTTCCCCCAGGGCGTGCACTCGAAGTCGCGCTTGCCCATCAAGAACTGCAGGAAGAGGGGCGACTGGTTGAAGCTCCAGCTCCTCTTCGGCGAGCCGAGCATGCGCGCGAACAGCCGGTGCGACCGCTCGCGACGCAGGAAATGCTCCTGGTCCGGCGCCTTGTCGTACGAATAGCCGGGCGAGACCATCATTCCTTCGACGCCGAGCTCCATCATGTCGTCGAAGAAGCCGCGCATGCGCTCGGGATCCGTGCCCTCGAACAGCGTGCTGTTCGTGGTGACGCGGAATCCGCGAGCCAGCGCGGCCCGGATCGCGTTGACCGCCACGTCGTAGACGCCCTCGCGGCAGACCGAATGGTCGTGCTCGGAGCGGGGGCCGTCCATGTGCACGCTGAAGCTCAGGTACCTGCTCGGCTCGAACTCGTCGAGCTTGCGCTCGAGCAGGATGGCGTTCGTGCAGAGATACACGTAGCGCCGGCGTCCGACGAGGGCGCGAGCGATGTCGGCGATCTGCGGGTGCATGAGGGGCTCGCCCCCGGCGATGCTGACGATGGGCGCCCCGCACTCGTCGGAAGCGCTCACGCACTCCTCGACGGACAGGTGCTTGCGGAGGATTTGCACGGGGTATTGGATTTTTCCGCAACCCGTGCACGACAGGTTGCAGCGGAAGAGCGGCTCCAGCATCAGTACCAGCGGGTAGCGCTCGCGGCCGGCCAGACGCTGCTTCAGCAAGTAGCGCGCCACGGCCATCATCTGTCCTGCCGGAATTCCCATTCCAACCTCCGACGCCCGAACTACCGCTTCGACGCGGGACAATCAACGAACCGGTTTGATGATTCGGGCCGGCTTCGGGTTCCGTGGCGCAGTCGGATTCCGATGCAGTTGACCAAGGACGCAGGGGTATGGGAAAGGGCCCGCCCGTGGCGAAGACCATCATCGGAGTGGTCGGCGGGTCCGGCCTCTACGACCTGCCGGGCCTGACCGCCGTGCGGCGCGAGCGCATCAGCACGCCATTCGGCGAGCCCAGCGACGAGTACGTCTTGGGAAAGCTCGGCGGGCAGGAGATGGTCTTCCTTCCGCGGCACGGCAAGGGACATCGGCTTTCGCCCACCGAGGTGAATTCGCGCGCGAACGTGTACGGCATGAAGCAGCTGGGCGTGACGCGCCTCATCTCGGTGAGCGCGGTCGGCTCGATGCGCGAGGAGATCGCGCCCGGAGACCTGGTGCTGGTCGACCAATTCATCGACCGCACCGTGGCGCGGCCGAGGACGTTCTTCGGCGGAGGCGTGGTGGCGCACGTGGCCTTCAGCGATCCCGTCTGCCCGCAGCTGCACGCGCACCTG
>Ga0114129_10006862_pt1 | contig 16188 bp, 9 predicted proteins | sample RhiMetdeltSRZDD1_FD_80071 | JGI IMG/M metagenome (GOLD analysis project Ga0114129, IMG submission 80071) | Populus rhizosphere microbial communities from Tennessee, USA - Rhizosphere MetaG P. deltoides SRZDD1 (version 2) (version 2) | ecosystem: Host-associated > Plants > Roots > Rhizosphere >... | reverse complement strand
TGCTGGGTGCTGGGTGCTGGGTGCGGGTGCGGGTGCGGGTGCCGGGTGCTATGACACGTGCCAAGTGCCAAGGCAGTAAGATCTTTTCTTCCGACGGAGGTCCTCATGTCTATTGCGGCTTCAATCAGCCAGCTTGCGCCGGCGTTCACGGGTCAACTGCTTCAGCCAACCGACGCCGGCTACGACGAAGCCCGGCGCGTGCACAACGGTCTCATCGACAAGCGACCGGCGCTGATCGCGCGATGCCGCGGCACCGCCGACGTCGCGGACGCCGTCAAGCTGGCGCGAACGCTCAACCTCGAAGTCGCCGTTCGCGGCGGCGGACACAACGTCGGCGGCCGCGCCACGATCGACGGCGGCCTGATGATCGATCTCTCGCCGATGAAAGGCATTCACGTTGACGCGGCCGGCCGGCGCGCGCGTGCGCAGGGCGGCGTGCTGTGGAAGGAGCTCAATCGCGAGACGCAGCTGCACGGGCTCGCGACGACCGGCGGCGTCGTCGGCACGACCGGGATCGCGGGCCTGACGCTGGGCGGCGGTCTCGGCTGGCTGATGCCGAAGTACGGCCTGGCGCTGGACAACCTCACGAGCGTCGACCTGGTGATGGCCGACGGATCCGTGCAGCGCGCCAGCACGTCGGAGCATCCCGATCTGTTCTGGGCGGTGCGCGGGGGCGGCGGCAACTTCGGCATCGCCACGTGGCTCGAGTACAAACTCCACGCGGTCGGGCCCACGATCACCGGCGGGCTCGTGGCGCATCCGCTGCAGCGCGCGCAGGACGTCCTGCGGTTGTTCCGCGAGGAAGCGGCCAAGGCTCCCGATGAATTGATGCTCGTGGCGGGAATGCTCACCGCGCCGGACGGATCCGGCGCCAGGCTGGTCGGCGTGCTCGCGGCGCACTGCGGGACGCTGAGTGACGGCGAGGCCGCGGTTCGAACCATCAAGACCTTTGGTCCACCCGCGATGGACGCGATGGGTCCGATTCCCTACTGCGATCAGAACGGCCTCCTCGACGCCGCGTTTCCGAAAGGCGCGCTGAATTACTGGAAGTCGCAGTTCCTGACCGACTTGTCCGATGACGCGATTGCGTCGCTCGTGCATTCGTTCGAGGGATGCCCATCGCCGATGAGCCAGATCGTCATCGAGCATTTCCACGGCGCCGCGAGCCGGGTGCCGGTTGGCGAGACCGCGTGTGCGTCGCGCATCGAGGGCTTCAATGTCGTGATCATCTCGCAGTGGGCCGACCCGCGCGAGACGGACGCCTGCACGACATGGTGCCGCGACACGTTCGCCGCGCTGACGCCGTTCCTCGCGCCGGCACGCTATCTCAACTACCTCGATGTGGACGAATCTGGCGACCCCGCCGCGGTGGCGTACGGCCCGAACTACGCGCGGCTCAAGGATCTGAAGACGAAGTACGACCCGGACAACTTCTTCCACGTGAACGTGAATATCCGGCCGCGATGACGCCTGGCAGATGCCGCTCGCCTGAAGCCTTCGCGCTCCTGCGGCTGGGCTGGAGCGGCGAGTCTTCAGCCGGGCGACGTCTTCAATCGCGGCCGAGAGAAGCGTAGACTGGTTCGCGCGGCGCATTGAAGCGGGGGCATCATGACGGTGCTCGATTTGATCGGCTCGCGTACCGAGGTTTACTCGATTGGCGACGAGTCGACGGTGCACGACGCGGCGAAATACCTGCGCGACCGCCAGGTCCGCTCTGTCGGCGTCCTCAACGCGGCCGGCGGCCTGATTGGGGTCATCTCGCAGAGCGACATCTCGGACAAGGTCGCCGCCGAGAACAAATGTCCCGCGTGGACGCGCGTGAGCGAGATCATGAGCACCACGCTGGTCACGGTCACGCCCGAGCGCTCCGTCGCCGAGTGCCTGAAGCTGATGGACCAGCACGGCATCTATCACCTGCTGGTCGTCGACGCGGACACGCGGTATCGCGGGATGCTGTCGGTGACCGATCTCCTCACGGCGCTGGCGTCGGACGAGAAATCGCGCGCCGACATGCTCGAAGCGTTCCTCTTCGAGAGAACTTCGCAGGGGTGACGTTCGTCTGAACGTCCATGGGTCTCTTGTCGCTCCGCCCGCTTCTTGCGGTCGTCTGCCTGCTCGCGATGCCACTTGGCACGAGCGGACTCGCCGGCGGCGAGAGCGTTCAAGGAGGCACCGACCTCGACGCCTTCATGCGCGAGACGCTCGCGCGCCGCGACGAGAACTGGAAGAAGCTGCAACAGTACGTCCTCGACGAGCGTGAATCGATCGACCTGCGCGGCCCGGGCCGCGTGCCGGTCTGGGGCGAGCGGCGTACCTACACGTGGTTCATCCGGGACGGGTTTTTCGTCCGCAGCCCCGTGACCGTCAACGGCGTGTCCCTCTCCGACGGCGAGCGCCGCAAGTTCGAGACCGATTATCTGAAACGCCAGCAGCAGCGCGAAGCGCGCGGCCAGCGCGGACAGGTCGCCGTCTCCGGCTCGGGCGTCGTCGTGGAGACGCCGGACCGCGCGCCCGCGGCTGATGCCGCCGTCGCGCTGGACGCCGACAGCCTGCTGAAGCAGACGCGGCAGCCGCAATTCATCTCGTCCGCCTACTTCCTGCGGTTTCGATTCGAGGAAGGCAAGTACGCGCTCGTCGGCCGCGAGACGTTCGCGGGCGCGTCATCGTCGCCAGGGACCGAGGTGCTCCGAATCGAGTACTACCCGTCCAACCTGTTCCGCGGCACCGATCGCCGCCGCAACGATCGCGGAACGAACCCGGACGACAAGGCGTACGACGCCGAGTTCCGGCGGCTGATGAACAAGACCGCGCTCGTCACGCTGTGGGTCGAGCCGAAGGCGCATCAGATCGTGAAGTACACGTTCGACAACATCGCGCTCGATTTCCTGCCGGCGCAGTGGCTCGTGCATCTCGACGAGCTGCACGCCTCGATGACGATGGGGCAGGCGTTTCCGGACGTGTGGCTGCCGGGCGCGCTGGAATTCAACGGCGCGCTGATGCTCGCGGTCGGTCAGTTCGAGCTTCGCTACGGGATCGAGTACCACGATTACCGCCGCGCCGATGTGACGTCGAAAATCACGATCCCGAAGGACCGGTGAGTTGCTCGCGGCGCTGCTGCTCGCGATCGCGCTGCAGGGTCAGCCGCGCGAAACGATCGCCGCCATACAGGTGCACGGAAACACGGCGACGCCGGACGCCGACATCCGCCGCCTGGCGGGCATCGACGTCGGCTCGGTCCTCGAGGCCGGTACGCTGAACGAGGTCGCGGAGCGGCTGCGCGCGACTCGCCGGTTCGAGCGCGTCCAGGTTCTGAAACGGTTCGCCTCCATCTCCGACCTGTCGCAGGTCCTCGTCGTCATCCTCGTCGACGACGGTCCGGTCCGAATCGAGCGGACCGGCGATCCAGATCAGCCGACGCGCGTCGTGCGCTCGAAGCGTGTGAACCTGTTGTTCCTGCCGGTCCTCAACGCCGAAGACGGCTACGGCCTCACTTACGGCGCGCGCTTCGCGTGGGCGGAGCCGGCCGGCAAACAGAGCCGCATCGCGATGCCGGTCACCTGGGGCGGCGACAAACGGGCGGCGGCGGAGCTCGACAAGACGTTCGCGGGCGGGCCGATCGATCGCGCGCTCGCCGGCGTCGCCGTGTCGCGGCGGACCAACCCGTATTACGACGAGGACGACGATCGCGTGCGCGTGTGGCTTCGCGCCGAACGCGTCATCGCGCCGCACCTGCGCGCCGGGACGACCGTCGGGTGGCAGCGCGTCACCTTTCCGCACGTGGTCGGCGGACCGCGCGAGACCGGCAGGTTCGGACACGGCGGCGTCGACGTCGTCCTCGACACGCGCGTCGATCCGACGCTGCCGCGCAACGCGGTCTACGCGCGCGCCGCCTGGGAACGCATCGCCGGCGCGGGACGGACCGATCTCGAGGCGCGCGGGTATGTCGGCGTGTACGGGCAGACGATCCTCGCGGTGCGCGCCATCCGCAGCGACGCGGATCGGTCCCTGCCGCTGTACTTGAAGCCCCTGCTCGGCGGCATGGCGAACCTGCGAGGATTCAAGGCGGGAACGGCTGCCGGCGATACGCTCGTCGCGACGTCGGCGGAAGTCATCGTGCCGCTCACCTCGCCGCTCAACATCGGACGGCTCGGTGTCAGCGGCTTCATCGACGCCGGAACGGCGTACGACAAGAGCAGCCGGCTCGCGGATCAGACCTGGAAGCAGGGAATCGGGGGGAGCGTCTGGCTGTCGGCGGCGTTCGTGCGGTTCAACCTGGCGGTCGCGCGTGGACGCGGATCCTCGACCCGCGTCCACGTTGGAGCCAACGTCGCGTTCTAGCGCTTCGGCACGACGCGGAGCTTGTCGACGACGCGGTGCACGCCTTCGACTTCCTTCGCGTCGGCCACGGCCTTCGTCCGCGCCGCCTCGCTGACGACCGTCCCCGACAGCGTCACGACGTGATCGTTGGTGTCGACGCTGATGTCGCTCGCGCGCAGCGCCTCGTCGCCGATGTACTTCGATTTGATGCGCGTGGTGATCCAGCCGTCGGTGATCACCTCACCGGTCTTGCTCACGCCTTCCTTCGTCTTGTCGACCACCTTGCCGCCGACGTCCTTGGACTTCTCGCCGACCTTCGACGCGCCTTCCTTCGTCTTCTCTCCGACCTTCTCGGCGCCTTCCTTGGTCTTCTCGCCCACCTTGCCGGCCGTCCCCTTCACGCCGCGCGTGCCGGCGTCGAGGTCCGTGACGATCTTGTTGTCGACGCGCGTAATCCCCGGGACGTTCGCGAGCGTCGCCGCTTTGGTCCGCTCGGCTTCCGTCGCGACCGTTCCGGTCAGCGTCGCCACGCCGTTGTGAACGTCGACGTCGATGTCGTACTTCTTCAGCGTCGCGTCGCCGTGGATGCGCTTCTCGAGACGCGTTTCGAGCGTCTTGTCCTGCGGCGTCGTGGTCGTGGCGGACCCGGCCTGCGCATGACCGATCGACGCCAGCGGCCCCGCCGCCAGGAGCGCGACGACAACACCAGTAAAGATGAGTTTCATCGAGCACACCTCCTCAAGGCTCGATCGCAGCAAAGCGCGGACCAGTACGTAACGTCCCGCTCGAGCCGGACCGCGGCGATGTTCAGCCAAACATCGCTCGGTAGTGGCGATACCACGTGCTCTGGAAGCGTTCGTCCGGATCGAACCGCCGCTTGAGCTGGAGGAACTCCGGCATCTGCGGGTAGCAGCTTTCCACCTGGTCGCGCCTGGCCCAGCGATGGTAGGTGAGGTAATAGCTGCCCCCGTGCTGAATCCCGAGGTCGATCAACGATCGGAACGCGGTCGCGGCCCGGTCGACGCCCTCCTTCGTGTGCTCCACGTGGAGGTTGAAGATCACGCACGCGTACCGCTTCCGCGCCCACGCCAGGAACGTTTCATCGTCGCGTTCGATGAGCCGGACGGTCCCGTAGATCACGTTCGCGCCGTCGCGCCGCAGGCTGACGCGCGCCTCCTCCATGAACGCCGCGAGCCCCGGCCGCTCGACGTAGATCTCGGTGATCATCTCCGTCGCCGGCGTTCGCGCGTGCAGCGCGCGATCGAGATCGGCATGGTACCCGTCGACGTACGCGGCCGACAGCTGCCAGTCGGCCCAGTAAATCTGTCCTGACGTCTTGAGATAGCGCGACGAGTAGACCTCGAAGGCGCGGCGCTTGTACTTGTGCGAGTAGAACGTGAGGCGCGCCCAGTCCTCCGGATGGAATCGCGTCGGATTCGGTGTCAGCGGCGTGTCGGGATCGACGGGCTGGTAGCAGGAAAACACGCCGCGCCGGAGGAAGCTGTCGCGCGTCGAATCGGTGGCGAACTGGAAATCGCCGTACAGGTATCCGTCGCGGATTCGCTGTTCGAACCGCTCGGCGATGCCGGCGGTTTCACCGAGCTCGACGACGCGTCGAACCTTGACGCGCGGGCGTAGCCGCAGCGTGACGCGGGCGATCGGACCGAAGAGACCGTAGCCGCCAATCGCGAGTCGAAAGAGGTCCGTGTGCTGCCGGCGCGAGCAGGTGCGCAGGCTGCCGTCGGGTCCGATGAGATCGAAGTCGACAACCTGATCGACGATCGGCTTCAGATTCAAACCGCGGCCGTGCGCGTTGCAGGAGAGCGCGCCCGCGATGCTCAGCCGATCGGCGCCGGTCTGCTTCTGATAGATGCCCCAGTGGCGCCCCCCGTCGGCCTGCTCGCGGTTGAGGAACTCGAGCAGCTGCGGCCATTGAATGCCGCCCTCGACGCTGATCGTGCCGGCTTCGGCGTCGAAATCGATGACGCGGTTCAAATCGCGCGTGTCGACGAGGACATCGCCTTCGCCGAACTGCTGGCCGCCCATCGCGTGACGGCCGCCGGCGATCGAGACCGCGTCGCCGTTCGCCGCGGCCTGACCGATCGCGGCCTGAAGACCTTCGATGGTCGCAGGTTTGACGATGCGCGCGACACGCGTCGCGTTCAGCTGCGAGTGCACGTCGTTGACGACCGTCCCGGTTTCGGCCGCCGGAATCAGCGACGCATACGGCGACCGCACCGCCAGGGGCCGTGCGATACAGGCCGCCAGCGGACCGGCAACCATCGTGGTGGACGCGCTGAGGAACGCGCGCCGATTCACCTTGGCCATGTCGGTTTCGTCTCCGCCTTCGGATGCGAAATCGATCGGGGAAGGGGCTCACGGTTCTTGTCGACTTCCTCACGAAACCGCCACACCGAATTTACGAAACCGTCACAGCACCGACTGGACCGCACCTTAACATCGCGCCTCATCAATTCAGCTATCAGCTGAAAGTTGAGGTTTCGACATGCCAGGACGTGCGTGTGTGTGTCTGCTCCTCGCGGCCGCTTCTCTGCGACCGGTTCCACTGCTCGCCCAGACCGGGACCGGCACGCTGGCCGGCGCCGTGCTCGACCCCGACGGCAAAGCCGTCGTCGCGGCCCTGGTCGTCGTGCGGAATGAAGGCAGCGGCGAGATCCGGACGGTCGCCACCGATGCGAGCGGTCATTTCTCCGTCGCGCCGCTGGCGGCCGGCTCCTACGCGGTCGAAGTGTTCGTTCCCGGTTTTGAAACGGTGCGCCGCTCCGCCGTGCAACTGGCGAGCGGCCGGATCGAGGAGATCTCGGTGAAGCTGACGGTCGCCAACATCGTCGAGTCGGTGACGGTCTCGGCGGCGCTGCCGGCCGCCGCGGTCGCCGCGCCGTCCCAGGCTTCGCTGACGGCGCGCTCGGCACAGTCGCTCATCAGCAACGAATACATCCGGAACTACACGTCGCCGATTTCCGATTACAGCCAGGTCCTGCAGATGGCGCCGGGCACGTTCAGCGTCAGCGCGAACGGCCCCGGACTCGGAGACACGAAAACGTTCTTCCGCGGCTTCAAGGACGGTCAGTACAGCATGACCTACGACGGGATCCCCTTCAACGACACGAACGACCCGACGCACCACTCCTGGGTCTTCTTCCCCGCGCAGACGATCGGTTCGACCGTCTTCGATCGCGGCCCGGGGCCGGCATCATCGATCGGCCCCTCGACGTACGGTGGATCGGTCGCCCTGATATCACGATCGCTTCGCTCCGACGAGCTGCTGAACGGCACCGTGTCGTACGGATCGTTCAAGACGCGCATGTTCGATGTCGACTACAACACCGGCCGTTTCGGGGCGGACGGCCGGTCCCGCCTGATGATCGACGCGCACGAAATGCGCTCCGATGGCTACCAGACGCTCAACTACCAGCAGCGCGACGCACTCTCGGCGAAGTACAGCTACCAGTGCGGCCCGAACACGGCGCTCACCGCGTTCAGCTCGATCATGCACCTCAAGAGCAACACGCCGAATCAGAAAGGTTCGACGCGCCAGCAGATCGAGCGATTCGGCGACAACTTCCTGATGACCGACGATCCGACGTCGCCCTTGTACTACAAGTTCAACTTCTATTCGATTCCGACGGACTTCGAGTACGTCGGCGTGCGCGCGCTGCTCGGAAACGGCTGGTCGATCGACAACAAGACGTACACGATGCGGTACCACAACAAGCAGAACTACAACGGCGTGACGACGATTTCGGCGACGAGCGCCACCGACAAGCTGAACAGCTATCGCAAGTACGGGAACAACCTGCCCATCACGCATGCGTCGGCGCGCGGCGTGTTTCGCGCCGGACTCTGGTCCGAGTACGCATCCACCGATCGCTACCAGACGCCGTCCGATCCGCGGACGTGGATCGACGCGCCGCTCCCGAACTTTCACGAGACGTTCGGCACGACGACGCTGCAGCCGTATGCCGAGTACGAGCTGCGGGTCGCGTCGAACCTGACGGTCACGCCCGGGCTGAAGTACGCGTACTACAAACAGGACTTCACGCAGTTCGCGGACAACGGCAAGACCGTGGGCACCCTGAACGGCGCGGCATCGGTCGACCACGTCGCGAATTATCACGCGACGCTGCCGTCAATCGACGCGCACGTACTCCTGCAGCCGTACTGGTCGATGTACGGACAGTACAGCCGCGGGCAGAACATCCCGCCGACGAGCGTGTTCGACGTCAGGAACGCGCGGGTCGGGACGCTGCCGAAGCCGATCCTCACCGACACGGTACAGTTCGGTTCCGTGTGGAAATCACGCCGGGCGACGCTCGATGTCGACGTTTACCACATCAACTTTCAGAGCGACTACTCGTCCACGATCGACGCCACGACGGGGGACACCCTTTATTTTCTCAACGGCGAGTCGATCACGCAGGGGGTTGAAGCGGAGAGCACGATCCTCGTCGGCGGCGGCGTCGCCTTGTATCTGAACGCGACGAAAGGCAGCGCGAAGTACCGCGACTCGGGTCTCTGGGTGCAGTACGCGCCGCGCGACACCGAAACTATCGGCCTCACGTACAACGTCGGCAGCTGGAACGTGGGACTGTTCAGCAAGCGCGTCGGCGACATGTGGAACGACAACGGGAACCTCCATCAGGCGATTCCCATCGATCCGTTCAACATCACGAACCTGTTCGTCAACTACACGCTGAACGGCTCCTCGCAGCTGGCGCAGTCGCGAATCCGCCTCGCGGTGAACAATCTGACCGACAGCCATGCCATCACCGCCGTCACCGCTGCGTCGACGAAGTCGAACGCGCCGAGCGCGGGCGACATCCTGACGCTGATGGCCGGACGAAGCGTGTCGATGGCGTTCACCGTCGGGTTCAGTCCGAAGCGGCCGTAGGGTCCGGCTAAAGCCGGACGCTACGTACGCGGCATCCAGGCGGCCAGGATCTGCAGCGGGTCTTCGTTCTCTGTGGTCTGCACCGTCACGTTCGGCACGGCCTTGTAGACGTCCCGCGCGGCCGCGCCGGCAGGCTCGCCAAGCGGCGTCGAGGCATTGAGGAGCAGGACCGGACGCGGTCCGACCGCGCCAGCCACCTCCGGCAGATCGAATTCGCGCAGCAGACCGTACGCGTAGATCCCGAACGGCTGCGTGTACCGCTCGGCGACGGCGAGCGAACGATAGTCCGTCACCGTCCGCAGCAGCGCGACGCCGCGCACGCGCTCGTCGAGCGCCGCGGCATAGAGCGCGATCACGCCGTGCGGTCCATCTCCCACGAGCGAGACGCCGCCGCCGACGTCCTGCCGGGATCGGAGATAGTCGACGGCCCGAAGTGTGTCGTACACCTGTCCCCCGAGGAGCGGCTGGCCGAGGAGCATGCTGAACCAGGTCAGATACGCTTCGTTCGTGATGCGGTTTGGAAAATAGAACCGGCCGCGCCGCGGGTAGGCGATCGCGGCATCGCCGCGGCCGCGGACGTCGATCGTGGCGACGCGGCATCCACCCGTCGTGCACAAACGCTCCACGAACCCGTCCTCCGCGACCGAGCTCCACGCGGCCGCCTCGCCGACGTAGAGCACCGTCGGCGTCGACGATCCGGCGCTGTCGGGCGTCAGCAGCCAGCCCGGAACACGAATCTCTCCGTCGCTCGCGAGCTCGAACTGTTCCGCCCGATAGCCGGGCTTGCGAATCGTCGCGAGGACGCGGCTCGCCAGCACCTGACCGCGCGGCACCTCGATGCCAAGCACGGTGCGAATGCGCTTGCGGACGTCATCGCCTTCGCCCACGGGCGGCGTGCGGACGGCCGCGGCCATCTGCCGCGTCAACGAGAGCGCCGTCTCGCCGCCGAACGACGTCGTGACGAACCCCGTCGGCGTGACGAAGAGCGTCTCGTCCGATTCCACCGCCTGCGACCGCTCTTGATCGTCGGCGTTCTTCATCTCGAACCAGCGGTTGAACCACCCGTACGTCGCGCGCCGCAGCTCGTACACGTATCCATGTTGTTGCGTCGTGACCTGGAGCGACACGCGGTCGTCGGCCGCCAGGATCGTGTAAGCGCGTCGGTACTCCTGCAGGAGATCGAGCGAACTGGCGACGTACTCGGGCGAATAGGTGTGGCCGGCGTCATGCAGCGTCACGGTCATGAGCAGCGGCTTCGGCGCGAATGCGTAGAGCAGGTCCGCCCGATCGATCCCGTGAGCGAGCGCCGGCACGATGTTCTGCTCCGCATCATCGGCCGAACCAGGCGGCTCGACGTCGGCATGCGCGACGTTCTCGGTGTTCCCCTCCGAGACCACGGCGACTCGAATCCGGCTGTCCAGTGCCGCCAGGAATTGCGTCAGCGTTCCGCCGCCCGACTGCCCGCAGCACCCGATCCGTTCGGGATCCACTTCCGCGCGCGTCTGCAGGAAGTCGATTCCCCGGATGCCATCCCAGACGCGAAAGAGACTGAAGTTCGAGCCGAGGAGAATTAGGCGCCGGCCGGCATATTCGTGCTCGATCGTTCCGCCGGAACCGAGCGCCGACTGGCCGGCGCGCGCTCCCGGGTACTCGATCCGCTCCCCTTGTCCGAACGGGTCGTACGCCAGGACCGCGTAGCCCTTGCGCGCGAGGTTCGAAAACAACTTCTGGTAGCTCGGCCACGCCTTGCCGTTCGACGAGTGGCCGAGCGGGCCGAGAATCGCCGGATGGCGTCCGGGCGCGGCCGGCAGATAGAGATTCGCCGTCACGTAGAGTCGCGGCCGGCTTTCGAACGACAGCTTCTCGATGCGATAGCCATCCCGCTCGACGATGCCCGTGACGCGAGGATTGAGCGGGGTGCGGTCCAGCGGCCCGCCCAGCATCTTCCAGACTTTGTCGACGACGTCTTTCTGCCGCTGCTGGATGCCCTGCGCCGTGGAAATCGCGTCGATCGTCTGCTTGCGCCGGGCGCGCGCCTCGCCCGCGAGGCGAACGAGATACCGCTCGAGATCGCGCGAATAATCCGGCAGCGCGGCATTCTCGACGCGCAGCTCGACACCGGTGGCGCCTGAGAGGCTCGCACCTGGCGAGGATCCGGGTTGTCGGGAACACCCGTGCCCCGCCGCGGCGACGATGGCTCCCGCGGCGCGGAGGAAACCGCGGCGGGTGCACTTCATGCGATGCGTGCGGCTCCTACCACCCGAACCTGAGCCCGATCCGCACCTGCCGCTCGCCTGATGAACCAAGGACTTCCGCGAATCCGTTCAGGTCGCGGATGGTCCCGTCCGGGTTGAGCCGCAGGTTCGACACGTTGCCGCCCGGGTTGTCGAAGATCTGCTTGTCGAGCACGTTGAAGGCCTCGACCCTGAGCTGCGCGTTCAGTCCGCGCGCCAGCCGGAACTCCCGGAACACGCCGAGATCCCAGGTCGCCGCGCCCGGGCCGCGGAGCACACGCCAGGGCGCCGTGCCGAAGCGCGCCGCCGTGACCGGCGCGAACGCGAGCGGATCGAAGTACGCGTTTCCGCGGCCGATGCCGTCAAGGATCTGGACGTCCGGTTTGACCTGGTCGGCGCGCTGGCTGCTTTCAGGGGCATTCAACGATGTCCCCGACGACGTGATGTTGAACGGCGTGCCGCTGTAGAAACTCAGAATGTTGTTCACCTGCCAGCCGCCGACGATGGCCGCGGCGACGCCGCCGCCGGTGAGCCAGCGGTGTCCCGGCCCGAACGGCAGCTCGGTGATGCTGGTGATGTTCAGGTTGTGCGTGCGATCGAACGAGCTGAGCGCGCGGTTCAAATCGTAGTACTCCGGGATCTGGATGGCCGCCGCGCCGTCGCTGTTCGGCGCACCTTCGATGCCCGTCGACTTCGACAGGGTGTAGCTGACGCCCAGCTGGAAGCCACCGGCGAAACGCCGATCGAGCCGCGTCTGGAGCGCGTCGTACTGGGAATCGCCGATCGGCTCCACGACGCGCGTCTGCGCCGTTCGCCCGTATGCGGCGAGTTGACGCCCCGCCTGACCGCCTCCGATGGGCGACCAGTTCAGCTCGCGGAATCCAAGCTGATCGATCTGCCGCGTGCCGACATAGGCCGCTTCGGCGACGAATCCCCATTTGAGCTCTTTCTGAACCGCGACGTTGAACGACCTGATGTAGCCGCGCTTGAAGTCGTTGGGCAGCGTGAATGCGGTGATGTTGCCGGGGATCGGAATGATCCCATTGCCGAGACTCGGTTCGGCAATCGCGGGAATGCCGTCGGCGAGCCGCCCGGCCCACGCCCACGAGTGCGCCGCGGGGACAACCAGGTTGATGAGGATCGGATGGTTCGTCCGGAGCGGCCGCGCGAGCGAGTACGGATCGTTGGTGATGCCGAATCCGGCTCGCAGAACAGTGGATGGCCTGATGCGGTAGGTCACCCCGAGGCGCGGCGCAATCAATCCTTTCTGGACGTGAACGCCGAGATCCGTCGGGACCGAGCCGACCCCGCCAATCTCCATCATGTTCGTAGCCGGGTTGTAGCGCTCCAGTCCGCGATCGGCGCGCGTCGGAATCGGGAAGTACTCCCAGCGGGCCCCGTACGACACGGTCAGCTTCGACGCGGCCTGCCACTGATCGCGCGCGTAGAAGCTGTAGCTGCGCATGCGCGTCGTGTACGGCGCATCGACTTCGAGGAGGCGGCCGAGCTCGTTGGGCAGCCCGAGCAGGAAGGCGCCCCACGCGTTGAAATTGTTCCCCGTGGGACCGCCACGAATCAGCGTGGCGTTGCTGCGGAACTGGAATCCGCCGCGCGCCGTGTAGTACGTGCCGCTCAACTCCGGCTGCGTGTGGTTCAGTCCCTGCAGGTAGATGTCCGTCCCGAACCGGAGACTGTGTCTGCCCTTGAGCCAGTTGACATTCAGCACCGTCTGATACTGATCGTCATCCCGGTAGTACGGCATGTAGCGCTCCGAGATGCCGACCGGCGCGTACGTGTCGAAGTCGAACAGCGGCATGCCACCTTCGAAACGGCGCGGACCGTTCGTGCCGGGAATCCCGAGGAAGTCGAGCCCTTTCTGCTCCGCGATGTCGCTGTGCTCGACGGCGGTGGACTGGCGCACGTACCCGAAGTGCGCATCGGCCACGACCGTCGAAGAAAACGTATAGGTCGCGCCGGCGGAAAAGTTATAGGTGTTGCCGGAGCCGGTGCCGGGATTGCCGCCCGCAATGGGCGGACCTTGCAGCTGCTTCCCGTACACCGTCTCGTTGAACGTCCAGAAATCGAGGTGACTGTACCGCGCGAAGATGCTCAGTTTCGACGTCGCATTCCAGTTCACCTTCGTATCGAGCGTCCATCGGTTGAACGTGAACGGCGCCTGCACGAAGTAGTTTCGCGTTTCAGGGATCGATCCGTCGGCATTACTGAGATTCGGGAGCGGCATCAGCCCGATGATCTTCCTGGCAATCGGATCGATCCGGTTGTCCGGAATGACGTTTCCCGGAAACGCGGTCCGTCCGGAGCCGTCGGGATTGCCCGTCATCGGGTCGTAGATCGGATTGGGCGCCGCGGACAGATTGCCGAGGCGCATCGGCAGGGTCGGAACCGAGACGGTCTGGCTCACGTCCCGCTGATCGCGCGTGTTCTCGTAGCTCGCGAAATAAAAGAGCCTGTTGCGCACCACAGGGCCGCCGACCGTACCGCCGAACTGGTTGTAGCGCCACTTCCCCTTCTGCGTACCCGGCGGATCGAAATAGTTGTGCGCGCGCAGCCCTTCGTTCGCGTGGTACTCGAACGCGGAGCCGGTCAGCGTGTTCGTCCCGCTCTTGATTTGCACGTTGATCACGGACCCGCCGGCCAGCCCCTGCTCGGCGTCGAAGCTGTTGGTGACGACGTTGACGGTTTCCAGCGACTCGAGCGCCGGCACGTAGGCGGCGACGTGCGGCAGCCAGACGTTCGTCGTACTCACGCCGTCGATCCGCGTGTTGTTCGAGCTGCGGCTCGCGCCGTTGACGTTGAAAACGAGCGCGCGCGACGGGTTCGACGGAATCGAGTGCGCGTCCTCGGGCGGCGTGAAGCCGGGAAGGACCTTGAAGAGACGCTGATAATTCCGCCCGATCGGCACGGGCAGATCGCGCAGCATCTGCTCTTTCAGCTCGGCGCGGACTTCGGCGCGGTCGGTCTGGAGGAGCGGCGACTCGCCGATGACCGTCACCGTTTCGGCGAGCTGGCCGACGGCCAACGCGGCGTCGACGCGGGTGACCGTATTGATCGTCACGGGCACGTCCTGCCGCGCGAACGTCTTGAAGCCCTGCATCGTCACGGTCACGTGATACGTGCCGGTCGGCACGGCCGTGAACGTGTAGCCGCCAGCCGCGTCGGCGGTCGCCTCGCGCGTCAGCCTGGTCTCGTCATGGACGATCAGGACCGTCGCACCCGGCAACGCGGCGCCGGTCGAGTCCTGCACGTGGCCGACAATCGACCCGTAGAGGACTTGTGCGATGGCCGGCGTCGCGCTGAGGACGATGGCGAGCGTGATACCGATGATGTGAGGCGCGATCCGCGGGGCTGGAGATACCGCACGACGAGGCGGGCGTGTCCGTGTCATGACTCATCCTCCGCGTCAAAAACAACAAAAGCAGGTCGTCTACCGATGCGCGCATACCGTAGGGTGTTGGCCGGCGGCTGTCAAGCCACTTCAACGGACACTACGTACCCTTCGATAGCTCGAGCTTGGCGATGGCTTCGCGATGAACCTCGTCGGGGCCATCCGCGAGCCGAATCGTGCGGGCATGCGCCCACGCGCTGGCGAGGAAGAAATCGTCGGAGACGCCGGCGGCCCCGTGCGCCTGGATGGCGCGGTCGAGGACGCGCAGCGTCATCTGCGGCACGACGACCTTCACCATCGCCAGCTCGCCGCGCGCCGCTTTGTTGCCGACGGTGTCCATCAGATGCGCGGCGTGCATCGTGAGCAGACGCGCCTGCTCGATCTCCATGCGCGACTCGGCGATGTCGGCGCGAATCGTGCCCTGCTCCGCGAGCGGCTTCCCGAACGCGATGCGGGCCTTCACGCGCCGGCACATCGCCTCGAGCCCGCGCTCCGCGATGCCGATCATCCGCATGCAGTGATGGATCCGGCCCGGACCAAGGCGTCCCTGCGCGATCTCGAACCCCCGCCCTTCGCCGAGCAGCACGTTCGACGCCGGCACCCGCACGTCCTCAAACGTGATCTCCGCATGCCCGTGCGGCGCATCGTCGTACCCGAACACCGGCAGCATGCGGCGGACCGTCACGCCAGGCGCGTCCATCGGGACGAGAATCATCGACTGCTGCCTGTGGCGCTCCGCGTCGGGGTTCGACTTGCCCATGAAGATCGCGACGCGGCAGCGCGGATCGCCGGCTCCGGACGTCCACCACTTCCGGCCGTTGATGACGTAGCTGTTGCCGTCGCGGACGATCGCCGATCGGATGTTGGTGGCGTCCGATGACGCGACGTCGGGCTCGGTCATCGCGAAGCAGGATCGGATCTCGCCGGCGAGCAGCGGCTCGAGCCACCGTTTCCGCTGCTCCGGCGTGCCATACCGGACGAGCACTTCCATGTTGCCCGTATCGGGCGCCGAGCAGTTGAAGACCTCGGGCGCGAACGGCGCGGCGCGGCCCATGATCTCGCAGAGCGGCGCGTACTCGACGTTCGTCAGACCTGCGCCGTAGTCGCTGTCCGGCAGAAACAGGTTCCACAAACCGGCAGTGCGCGCCTTGCGCTTCAGCTCCTCGACGATCGGAATCGGCTGCCAGCGATCGCCCTCCGCGATCTGATGGCGGAAGCGGGCTTCGTTCGGATAGATGTGTTCGTCCATGAACGCGGCGAGGCGTTCGCGGAGATCGGTTGCCCGCGCGGACGGCTGGACCAGCATGACGCGCATGATA
>Ga0114129_10006861_pt1 | contig 16188 bp, 11 predicted proteins | sample RhiMetdeltSRZDD1_FD_80071 | JGI IMG/M metagenome (GOLD analysis project Ga0114129, IMG submission 80071) | Populus rhizosphere microbial communities from Tennessee, USA - Rhizosphere MetaG P. deltoides SRZDD1 (version 2) (version 2) | ecosystem: Host-associated > Plants > Roots > Rhizosphere >... | reverse complement strand
CGTCGGCGGCGTTGCTCGAACCGAACACAGCATTTGAGGATCGGTGGGAGCTCTTCCTGAGTGGTCGGCTGGGATTCCCGACGGGCACCTACTATTTTCTCGACGGCAGTACGACGATCCGTGGCGCATCCGTCGTTTCTAACGGCTTCAGGACAAGACTCCCGTGAAGGTATACCGCAGCGGGGACGCGCCGCCTGGCGCCCTGGATGGGGAGTCGATTGCCGTGCTCGGGTACGGCAATCTCGGACGCAGCGCGGCACTTAATCTCCGCGACTCAGGCGTCAACGTCCGCATCGGCAATCGTGACGACCACTACATCGAGCGCGCGCGTGCGGACGGCTTCGAGGTCGTCCCACTTGCTACCGCGGCTGGCGATGACATCGTTTTCGTGCTGTTGCCAGACGAGGTGATCTCTGAAGTCTTTTCCCGTGACGTCGCCTGCCAGCTTCGACCTGGAAGCGCCGTCGCCTTCGCCTCAGGTTACAGCTTGGCGTTCGGCCTCGTCCTGCCGCCGGAGACGGTCGACGTGCTTCTGGTCGCTCCCCGTATGGCCGGCGCCACGGCACGGACTCGGTACCTCGCGGGCCAGGGCTTCTGGGCATGCATCGGAGTCGAGGCCGACCGAACCGGTCGCGCCCTTCGCCGCATGCTGGGGCTGGCCGACGCGCTGGGCGCGCTCCGCCCGGCCGCGATCGAGATGACGGCCGCCACGGAGGCAGCGCTTGATCTGTTCGTAGAACAGACCATCGGTCCGCTACTCGGCATGGCTCTGATAACTGCCTTCGAGGTCGGTCGCGAAGGAGGGATTCCGCCTGAAGCTATGGTGATGGAGATGTACATGTCGGGCGAGATGGAAATGGTGTTCGAAGGCTTCCGAACGGCCGGGTTCCTTCGATCCTCGGAGGATCACGGCCCGACGGCGATCTTCGGAGGGTTCACGCGCGCTGTCGAGATCGACCGCGAGGACATGGCTGCGCGTTTCCGCCGCGTACTAGAGGACATCAAGAGCGGAGCTTTCGCGCAGCGATTCCAGGTCGAGGCCCGGGACGGCTACTCGATGCTCAGCGCGGCGCAGAGCCTCCTCGGCGGAAGTTCGCCCATCACTGATGCTGAGGCTCGGCTCCGGCGTGCGGCGAACCTCCCAGATCCGCCGGCCGATCGAGGGTAGTCCCCAGGTGCAGGTTTCAGCGGTCGGAACCACCAGGAGGCTTCAATGAACCCAATCCCGGCTGCCAGGATCGTCATTCCGGAAGAGGACCGCCGGCAAATCCTGGCGCGCATCGACGAAGCGCTCCGGACCGGCGCCCTGACGCTTGGCCAGAATGGCCAGGCCTTCGAAACCGCCTTCGCCCGAGTTGTCGGCGTTCCCTTCGCTGTGGCCGTGCAGAGCGGCACGAGCGCCCTCGAGATCGTGCTCCGGTCGCTTGGCGTGGAGGGGCGCGAGGTGGTGGTCCCCACCAACACCTTCTTCGCTACTCCTGCTGCGGTGATTCACTCGGGAGGCCGGCCGCGGTTCGCCGATGTCGAGCCGGCTACCATGGGGTTGAGCGTCGAGACCGTCGCGGCCGCGGTCTCCCCCGAGACCATCGCCGTGATCGCGGTTCACATCGCAGGGACGGTGAGTCCGGAGACGCCGAAGATCGCCGCATTTTGCCGTGACCGTGGCCTCTTTTTGGTGGAAGACGCCGCCCACGCACATGCCAGCACTCTCGCCGGCCGAATGGCCGGGACCTTCGGGACGGCGGCCGCGTTCTCGTTCTACCCGACCAAGGTGATCACTGCGGGCGAGGGCGGGATCATCGTGACCGACAACGAGGCGATCTACCGACAAGCTCTCCAGTACCGAGATCAGGGGAAGGAGGGCTTCCTCACGAACGTCCACGTACGCCTGGGGTACAACTGGCGGTTGAGCGAGCTCCACGCCGCGGTGGGCCTCTCGCAGCTCGGTCGACTCGAGGAGTTCGTCGCCGAGCGACGGCGCATCGCCCGTACCTACACGCGGCGGCTTGCCGGAGTGGTCGGCATCGCCCCGCTCGTGCCCCCCGACCGCTCACGGCCCAATTTCTACAAGTACGTGGCGTTGCTGAATCGCGGTGTCGACCGGCTCGCACTCAAGCGGACGCTCAAGGAGCGCTTCCAGGTCAGTCTCAGTGGGGAGGTCTACGAGACTCCCTGCCATCGCCAGCCAGTCTTCAAGCAGTGGGCCTCCGGTGCATTTCCAGTCGCGGAGGACGTCTGCGCACGCCACGTCTGCCTGCCGATCTACCCGGGCATGACCGAGGCCGAGATCGAGTATGTCGGCTCGGCCTTGCAAGAGACGTTGTCGGAAAGGACCGCATCGTGCGCGTCGGTGTGATCGGAGGGTCAGGCTTCATCGGCTCCCACGTCGTGGATCAGCTCCTCGAGGCGGGCCACGATGTCACCGTGTTCGACATCATGCGCCCCCATCGCCCCGACGTGCGTCACGTCGTCGCGGATATCCTGAATGCCAGCCGCACGACCGTCGCTCTCGCAGGCAGCTACGACGCCCTGTATTTGATGGCCGCCGTCTCCGACGTGAACGACGTCTTCCACATCCCGGTCGAAAGCGCGCAGGTGAACATCATGGCGGTGACGCACGTCCTGGAGGCGGCCCGAAGGACGGGCGCGAGACGGGTCATCCTGGCGAGCACCACCTGGGTGTACGCGTTGGCGGAGCCGGAGGAGGTCGACGAAGACACGCCGCTGCGCTTGGACCGGGTCAACCACGTGTACACGGCGTCCAAGCTCTCGGCCGAGATGTTGTGCCACGCCTACCATACGCTCTACGGCGTTGACACGACGATTCTGCGCTACGGGATTCCTTACGGCCCGCGCGCGCGTCTGGGGACGGTCCTGGCGAGCTTCGTCGCCCGGGCACTTCAGGGCCAGCCGATCGTGATTCAAGGCGACGGCAAGCAATGGCGCAGCCTCGTGGCCGTCGAGGACTTGGCGCTGGGAAACGTCGCCGCCCTGCAAGATGCCGCGAGGAACCAGACCTACAACCTGGACGGTCGCGAGCGGGTGGAGGTCCGTCGCATCGCCGAAAAGGTCCGGCAGTTCTTTCCAGAGGTGGAAATCCAGTACGTGGATGGGCGCCCGGGTGACCTCCGACCCAAGGTCGTCTCGAGTTGCAAGGCCCTGGCCCATCTCGGCTGGAAGCCGCAGATCGTCTTCGAGGAGGGGGCGGAGCGTTACATCAAGTGGGTGGAGGAGAACGCGGTGTCCACGCGCCCAGGCAGGGCCGGCGGCGTGGCGCCGCGTCTCGGGCCTGTGGGTCGCCACCAGGCCTGAACACGGCCATGACGACGTTCGCCTGGAGCACGCTGCTGCTCGTTCCCGTCGTGGTCTCGTGCGTGTACTGGATCGTTACCGGAGCCATGATGGTGCGCTTCTTTCGCAATCGGCCGTCGGAAAGCCCCGGCTGGCTCCCCACGGTATCCCTCATCAAGCCGGTCTGCGGGCTGGAGAAAAACCTGTACGCGAATCTATCGACCGCCTGTCGTCAGGACTATCCCGACTACGAAATCATATTCTCCGTCCAGGACTCGGCTGACCCCGCCCTGCCCCTCCTCGCGCGCATCCGGGACGAGAACCCGAGCGTCTCCATTCGAATCGTCGTGGACGAGACGAGTGCGGGGCCGAACGGCCGACTCTCCAACATCCTCAACGCCACCAGGCACGCGACCGGCCGGGTCCTCGTGTACTCCGACAGCGACATGCATCTCGAGCCGGTGTACCTGAGAGCGATCGTCGCGCCCCTGGCGAACCCACGTGTCGGTGCTGCCTGCACCCTGTACCGGGCCGAGGGAGCCGACAACCTGTACGAGTCGCTCGAGCTGCTCTCCCTGAATACCGACTTCGTGCCGTCGATGGTGTTCGCCACGGAGACGGGTGCGGCGCTGGCTTGCCCCGGCGCGTCTCAAGCCATCCGCCGCGAGACCCTGACGCTCATCGGAGGTCTCGAGCCGATGGCGTATAGCCTCGTGGAGGACCTGGAGTTGGGCCGCGCCGTCGTAGGCGCGGGACTCAGGATCGCCCTTGTGCCTCACGTCGCCGTGACAGGGGTCGACCTTCCGCGGCCCTCGGTCTGGTGGCGACACCAAGTGTACTGGGACCAGAACACACGCGTGGCCAACCCCGTGGGGTTTTTCTTCACCTGCCTCGTCCGCGGCGTCCCGTTTGCTGGCCTGTACGCGCTATGCGGCGGCCCGGGGTCCTGGCTGGTGCTGGCCACCACGCTGGCGGTACGCCTATGCACGACAATCGTGACGTCGACGCTCCTCGGAGATCGAGAAGGGATTCGCCGATTGTGGCTGCTGCCGTTTCGAGACTCCGCCAGCCTGTTCGTGTGGTTCGCGAGCTTCGTCGGGCGAAAGGTATCGTGGCGGGGCCGGGTCTTCGTCCTGAGCGGCAATGGCATGATCGAAGTGTGAAGCGGCTCGTCGTGACGGCCGATGATTTCGGCCTGAGCCTGGAGGTGAATGAGGCGGTGCGGCGTGCACACCGTGAGGGCATCCTCACGTGCGCGAGCCTCATGATGGGAGCGCCGGCAGTCGACGAGGCGGTGGCCATCGCCAGGGCAGAAGGGTTGCCCGTGGGCCTTCATCTGACCCTGGTCGATGGGCGACCCGTCCTCCCGGCCGAGCGCGTTCCCGACCTAGTGGACGCCCAGGGCCTCCTCGGGCCCGGCCTTGGCGGCCCGGCGGTGCGGCTCGTCCTGTCGGCGCGAGCGCGACGGCAGGCCCGGGCGGAGTCCGAGGCTCAGATGCAGGCGTTCCTGGCCACGGGTCTGAAGCTCGACCATGTCAACGCGCACCACCACTTTCACCTGCATCCCTCGGTCCTGACGATCGTCATCGAGCTGGCTCGCCAGTGCCGCGCGCCTGCCGTGCGGGTGCCGTTCGAACCCGTCGTGCCGCCATATCGCTCCGCCCTGCTCGGAGCCGTCATGATGCCGTGGGCCCTGCGAGCCCGACGTCGGTTACGGCAGGCGGGGGTCGGCACGAACGACGCGTTGTTCGGCGTCTACGACACGGGGTCGATGACGGAAGCGGCGTGGCTCCGGATCGTGCCGCGAATCGGGCCTGGGCTCACGGAGGTCTATTGCCACCCCGCCATGAGCCTGACCGCTTCACCGGGGGAGGCCCCGGCGGCGTCGCGGCCCCCAGACGAACTGGCGGGCCTCTTGAGCCCCGTCGTTCGGGCGGCGCTTGACCGCGCCGGGGTGCGGCGCACGTCCTTCGCCGCGGCGGCCAGCCAGCCGTGATCCCACGGACGGTCGACGTCGCATGGTTCGAACAGCGGGCGAACGGCCTCGCGAGAACGCCGGGCCCGGAGGGCAATCCACAATGAAGAAGACGTTGTTCCTTAATCCGCCGTCCTTCGAAGGCTTCGACGGTGGCGCGGGATCTCGATACCAGGCCCGGCGCGAGGTTCGCTCGTTCTGGTATCCGACTTGGCTGGCCCAGCCAGCCGCCCTGGTGCCGGATGGCAAGCTCATCGATGCGCCGGCCGCGAACGTAACCCTCGACGCCGTCCTGCGTCAGGCGAAGGAGTTCGAGCTGTGCTTCATCCACACCAGCACGCCCTCCTTCCTCGCCGACGTGAGAACCGCCGAGGCGATGAAAGACGTCAACCCGAAGCTGATGATCGGCTTCGTCGGCCCGCACGTCGCCGTCTTGCCTGAGAAGTCGTTGCAGGCCTCAAAGGCTCTCGACTTCGTCACCCGCCTCGAGTTCGACTTCACGTGCAAGGAAATGGCCGAGGGCCGTCCGTTCGAGCAGATCGACGGCCTCAGCTACCGCACACCGAGCGGCGAGATCGTCCACACGCGCGACCGCGCGCTCACGAACATGGATGCGTTGCCGTGGGTCGTCGACGTGTACCGGCGCGACCTGCGCATCGAGGACTATGAAATCGGGGAGGCGCTGTACCCCTTCGTCTCGTTTTACGCGGGGCGCGGCTGCCGCTCGCGCTGTACGTTCTGTCTGTGGCCGTACACGGTGGGCGGGCACACCTACCGCGTACGCAGCCCGCAGAACGTCGTCGGCGAGGTGAAGCGAGCGACCGAGTACTTTCCCCAGATCCGAGAGGTGTTCTTCGACGACGACACGCTGACCGATGCCCGGCCCTGGGTGGAGCACGTCGCGCGGGGGCTCGGCGAGGTGCTGATCCCCAAGGGCATGACCTGGAGCACGAACGCCAAGGTCAACGTGCCGTTGGAGACGCTGAAGGTCCTGAAGGAGAACGGCCTCCGGTTGTTCACTGTCGGGTTCGAGACCGGCAGCCAAGCGATCCTCAACAACATCAAGAAAGGCATGAAGGTCGAGTGGGCTCGGCAGTTCGCCACGAACTGTCACGCCCTGGGGATCAAGATGCACGGCACCTTCATCGTCGGCCTACCGGGCGAGACGAAGGAGACCATCCGCGAGACGATCCAGTTCGTCAAGGAGATCAATCCGCACACCATCCAGGTGGCGCTCCCGGCGGCGTTGCCGGGCACCTACCTGTACGACCAGGCCAGGCGCGAGGGGTGGTTGCGCGACGAGTCGGGCGAGCTCGTCGGGCAGAACGGCTTCCAGGTCACCTCGATCGAGTATCCGCATCTCTCGCATCGGGACATCTTCGAAATGCAGGAGCAGCTGTACCGCGAGTTTTTCTTCCGGCCGAGCAAGATCGTCGAAATCATGTGGGAGATGGTCAAGAGCCCGACCGTGATGCGGCGTCGTCTGCGCGAAGGCGTCGAGTTCTTTCAGTTCCTGCGCTTGCGAAAGAACCGCCCCGCGAGCGCGGCGGCGGCATCCTCGGTCCGCTGACCGTGCTCAGCGCCGACCGTCGACGCTGGCCGTTGCAGCTCCCGCGGTGCGCTTGCGCGCCACCGCGCCGGCCACGAGCCGATAGCCCCTGTGGATGGCGAGCGCAACCCGGGCCAGCCTCGGGGCCAACTGGGGGGCGAGCAATCGTCGATCGAACCCGGCCAGGCGCCGGGTGTTTTCCTCGAGACAGGCGGCCAGGACCGCTCCCGCGGTGAGGTTGTCGACGAAGGCATCGGCGCCGCTGATGATGAAGTCCTGCCCCTCGCGCGTGTCGTTGGAAAAGGCGAGTCCAGCCAGCTTGCGGAGTGCTCGCAGATAGTGCTTCAAGGCCTTGGGGTGCCGGAAGGTCCGGGGAAGCAATCCGCGGGTGGCTTGGCGATAGGCGAACCAGTTGAGAAAGAAGACGATGTGGCTCGCCTCCTCTTGCATGACCCGGTCGAAGATGTCGAACAGCGGTGCCGGAATGCTCAGGTGCTCGCGCGCGAGCTTGAACAGGCCGAACGCGCCGAACGAGTCGAGGCACTCCTCGAATCCGAAGTCGATGAATGCCTCCACCGCGTCGACAGGAATCTCCACCCGAATCTCGTCCGCGTGGAGACGGTAGAGCTCGATCATGTGCTTGATGATGCGTGCGTGGCGAGCCTCCTCGAACGCCTGGAGCTCGAGCGCCTGGCGCACCATCGTGTCCGGCTCCAGCGCGGCGCACGCGCTGATCATCGGCCCTGCGTCCTCCTCGGCCTGCAGTGCGTGCGTCCAGAACGGAAGGCCTCGCAACAACGCCAGGGCCTCGTCGTCGAGCGCAGGCCATCCGAGCTGCTCGGGCTCGTACGGCCGATGGTGGCCGAGAAACGTCCTGCAGAAGAGCTGCTTGTGTGCCTCCGACCCGATCTTCATCGCTCCGTCCCTGTTCAGTTCAGCAAAAACCGTTCTCGATACTCGCGGTACCGCTCCCGTTCTTCATCGGGGTCCAATCCGAACTGTGTGAGCGAGTATACGTGAGGGCCGTGCTTGTCCTTCGGGGTCTCCGCCAAATAGCGTCGCATCCGAGCCTCAGCGATCGTCGTGAACGGCATGTCAAAGTGCGCATAGACGCTCCGCGCGGTGCCAATCGGGTCCGTGACGAGATCGCGGTATCGAACGTCGAGGAACTGCTCGGGCGGCACGCAGCGGTCGTCGCGGGCCTGCAGACCCGTGCGGATCTCGTCCGCGGTCAGCTCCGTCACCTCGCGACCGACCGCGTTGGGATCCACGGCGGCACTGAAGGTCTGGCGGAGGATCGTGTGCAAGCTGGCCTCCGACGCCAGCACCTCGAGGGGCTCCCGGTGCGTCATGATCACACCGACGTCCGGATACTCGGCACAGAGCTCCCGCAAGGCCGGCAGATGGGCCGGCGCCTTGAGGATCCAGCGATGGCCATGGCAGCGCCACTGCAGCTGCTGGAGGAAACGCCGATGCAACTGGTACGCCGGACGGAGGTCCTGCGCGCGCACCCACGTCTGATAGGAGGGCACGACATACATCGAGCAGAACTGGGAGCTGAGGAACGAGTGGCTGAGAATGACGACACACTCCTCGGGCAACCGCGCGCCCACCGGATGGATCGTCTTGAACTCGGGAACCAACCACTGAAACCACCGGAGGTGCCTCTCGGTGATCGCGATCCGTGGGTCGGATTCGTAGGTACCGCGCTCCGGAGGCGGTGAGGGCGTCAGCATTTCCCACGTCTGTGGCACCCGGTTGGCAGGATCCTGCGCGAGAAGACCGTGCAGCAGCGTCGAGCCACTGCGCGGCAGCCCCGTGATGACGATGGGGCGGTGGATGTGCTGCGCGGCGATCTCGGGATACCGCCGCCGATCCTGCTCGAGCCGGAGCCGATTGGCCAGATGGCTGACGATGGCCTCGCGAGCCGCGATTCGCCCTAGGAGATTCAACCGCGCTTCGGTCGCGAGGGCGTGCACCAGACGGTACAATCCCTCGAGAAATGTCAGGTCTTCGAAGTCGTCCCCCCCGGCTTGGCGACGGCCGGCGGCCAGAAGGTTGTCAGCATCGAGTGCCACGAACCAGCGCCCCGGGCCTTCCATCAAGCGCGCGCCGCGACGGATGATCTGGTGCAGCGTCACATCAGACGCCATGTCCCCTTTTATACCAGGCCGCGAAAGGGTGTTGACGTCTGCGGCGACCATGACCGCTGATAGCCGAACGCGGCGGATTCGTCGCGGCCGGGCGAGCCGCTGATCGTGCGCGGGCGAGTAGGCTGCCTGCTGGCGGCGATCGTGCGCGCGAGCGTCTGGCGACCGTGGGCGACCGTGCTGATCTCGACCCTCCTGGCACTGGGCGCGGGCCTCTACACGTTACGCACGCTCGACTTTCTCACCTCCGCCCTGCGGCTCCTGCCCCAGCGCGCCCGTTACGTCGTGCTCCTCAATCAGTACCTCGAAGACTTTGCCGAGCTGGATGACATCATCGTCGCCGTCGAGGCGCCGGACCCGAGCCACGCCAAGCGATACGCTGACCGGCTCGTTCAAACACTCCGGCACGACGGGCTGAAGTCACGCATCACCTACCGAATCGACCCGGGCTTCTTTGAACGGCGTGGGCTGCTCTATCTCGGCGTCGACGACCTCGCCCGACTCCGAGACCGGTTATTCGACTACGAGGAGTTCATCAGGCTCTACGCCGCCCGCCCGACCGTGGTGCGGCTGCTGGAGGGCCTCAACCAGCAGTTCGCCAACGCCATGGCGCTCGGCTTCCTCGATCTGGGAATCGAGGGAAGTGGCGAGGCCGATCTTCGATTCCTCGACGCCGTGGTCGACCAGATCATGGCGCGCCTCGATGGGAGTGCGCCCTATGTCTCGCCCTGGGATACGGGGTTCTCCCTGGGGAGCCTTGACGACCCGGACGCCGGATACTACTTCTCGGAAGACAAGCGCCTCCTCTTTCTTTTCGTCGCGGAACGAGTGGACGAGGGCGACTTCGCGAGCAACCGAGGACAGATCGCGGCGATGCGCCACGCGATCGGCAAGCTCGCGTCGGAGTTTCCCGATGTGCGGGCGGGCGTGACCGGCGGGCCGGCCATCGCGGACGACGAGATGGGTACCGCCCTTCGTGACAGCGCGCTGGCGACCGGGTTGGCGGCCGTGCTCACGTTGGCCCTTCTGCTCGCGGCGTACCGCCGTCTCGGCACCGCCCTGCTCCTGCTGGCCACGCTGGCCGCGAGTCTGATCTGGGCGCTCGGGGTCATCACGCTGTTCGTCGGGCACCTCAGTGTCTTCTCGGTCATGTTTCTCTCGCTCGTGATCGGGGTCGGTATCGACTACGGGATCTATTTCCTCTACCGCTACCAGGAGGAATGGGCGCTCGACGCTCGGATCCGGGAGGCGCTGGAGCGGACGGCCGACCGCACGGGGCCGGGGATGCTGCTCGGCGCCCTGACGGCCGCCGGCGCCTTCTTCGTGCTCGTGTTCACCGATTTCCAGGGCATTCGAGAGTTCGGGTTCGTATCCGCGGTCGCCATCCTGATGGCCTTCCTCTCGATGCTGACGCTGTTGCCAGCCCTTCTCGTGCTCGATGGCCGGCGGCGACCAGGGCTCGCGGCGCCGCGTTCATCGCCCTGGTTTCACGACTGTTCAGAATCGGAATGGCTCGTCCGTCTCACCGGGTGCCGCAAGACGATCCTGATCGTGGCGGGCGGGCTGAGTGCGGTTGGCGTGTGGGGCGGCCTCGGGGTGACCTTCGACCATAATTTACTGAGGCTGCAGGCGGCGGGCGTAGAGTCAGTCGTTTGGGAGCAGCGCATTCTCGCGAGCGCGGGGCGCTCGGGCTCCGCCGCGCTGACCACCACCGGAAGCCTGGACGAGCTCCGTCGGAAGCAGGACGCATTCTCCCGCCTGGCTTCGGTCTCGGACGTCGAGAGTGTGCTGCTGCTCGTGCCGGACGAGCAACCCGAGAAGCTGCGGATCATCCAGCAATTCGCTCCTCTGGTGACGGCGGTACGGGCGGTGGCGCCGCCGGCGCTCGAGCCCACGGCGCTGCGGGCGCCCCTCCTGGTTTTGCAACGGCGGCTCCGCGTGGCCGCCGAGAGCATCACCGACGAGCGAATGCGGACCAACGTGCAGAGCCTCCGTGACAAGGTCGACAGGGCGCTCGCCAGGCTTGATCGGGTGGGCCCGGACGGCCTCGGGTCACTGCGGCGATTGCAAGGTCAGCTGTACCAGGACTTCGTCGACAGGCTCGAGCGGGTTCAGAAGAGCCTCGATCCCCAGCCCGTGCACGCTGGCGAGGCCCCGCCCGAGCTCCGCGAGCGGTACGTCGGCCGGAGCGGTCGCTATCTGCTCCGCATCAACCCGGCGGTGGACATCTGGCAGGAGGCCGGCGCCCGTCGCTTCGTCGAAGATCTGCGGACGGTCGATCCTGACGTGACAGGACCGCCGGTCACGAAATTCGAGGCGACCCACCTCATCGAGCGCGGGTACTTCGAGGGCACCGCGTACGCGCTCGTGCTGGTAGCGTCCGTCAGCCTCGCGATCCTGAGAACTGTGCGGGGCACCGCGCTGGCGCTGGCTCCGGTGGGACTGGGCGCCCTGTGGACGCTGGGTGTGATGCGGCTGCTCGGTCTCGAATTCAACCTCGCCAACGTCTGGGCCCTCCCGCTCATCATTGGCACCGCCGCCGAATACGGCCTCAACATCTACGTGCGATTCCTCGAGGGAATCGACCGCGGCGGCCCGCGATTCCCGCAGAGCGTGGTCTTGGGCGTCATGCTGAGCTGGCTCACCACGCTCGCGGGCTTCGGGAGCTTGATGGTGGCCCACCATCACGGCATCTTCACGCTCGGGCTCCTGCTCAGTGTCGGCTCGACCGCGAGCCTCGTCGGCGCCCTGTTCGTGCTGCCTGTTCTGATCGGGCTCTTCGTGGACCGGCCTATGCCCGGCCCGGTCCCAGTGGCGGAGGGCGCGCCGGATGACGTCTGACCACCAGCCCGGACCGGCGTGCCGCTCGTGCTGGCGGCATAGCGCATTCCATGAGGCCCGCTTCAGTGAGGACACCTGCTCGCCCCCATGGGATCGGCAGTGAGGGTAGAGGTGCTCCGGCCGCTGATGGCCGGCGGCCCGGAGCAAGTTTCTCGCTTGACCCGGTGGACTGGGCTCGACTTCTCCAATCCGGTTTTGGAACCCGGGTCCGATCGGCGGTCGGCTTGACCGGCGGAACCGGTCTTGAGAAACTGACGGCGCAATGGAAGACGTTGCATCAAAGCGTCCTACGGTGTGGCGGATAGCGCGGGAGGCACTGTGGGAGGGTGGCCCTGGAGTTTGTCACTTCTCAATCACCAATGCCTGCAATGCGCGCTGTGCCTTTTGTAGTTTCGCCTACGACCAACTGCCGGCCGAGTCGCGACATTGGGTGACGCTCGCCGATGCGAAAGAGGCCTGCAACATCTTGAGGCGCAACGGCGTTCGTATCCTGCATTTCAACGGCGGCGAGCCACTTGTGCACCGTGACCTTACGGCGATGGTCGCTCACGCAGCGCAGATCGGCATGATGCCGGCGCTGGATACCAATGGCGCGTTGCTGACCCAGAGGCGGATCGACGCATTGGCGGATGCCGGCCTCGCGAAGGTGTGTATTTCGATCGATGCTGCCTCCAGCGCGGTACACGATTCGAATCGGGGCATACCGGGCCTGAGCGAACGCATCCGCCACGCCAACGCAGCGCTGAAGCGACGTCGAATCCCGACCACCGCCTCGGTGACCATGAGCCGGCTCGTAGACTATGCCGCCTTGCCGGAGCACTTGCAGTCTCTCGGCTTCGGTGCGGTGACGTTTTCCTACCCGTTGCGAACGCTGCCGTCCTCCTATCTGGCCTGCAGAGAAGATTCTTCGCTCGTCGATTTCAGACCCGAGGAGTTGCACACCGCCTTCGAGGCCGTGAAGGCGTTGGGCAAGCGGTTCCCGGTGCAGAACCCGGCTGCGTCGATCGAGGACATGCAGCGGCACCTGCGCGGCGAGCCGGAAGTGTTCGGATGCCTCGCGGGATGGAAGTATTTCTATCTGGATTGGAACCTGCAGATCTGGCGCTGCCACCATTGGGACCGGCCCCTGTGCCACATTCGGGACTTCGACGGAACCCAGCGCGTGCGCGACGGCTGCACCGCGTGCATGGTGGATTGCTACCGCGACGCCTCGGTGATGCAGCATGTCGGCGTCGCACTCAGCGACGGCCTGCGCGCCGCAGCGCGGGGCAATATCCGGCAGGCTTGGAGCCATTGGGCCGATCGCCGGAACGTGGTCTCGGTGCGTGCAGCGCTGCGAACAGCAAGGGTGTGGACACGTGTTTCGTAGCGAATTTCGGCAGCCGATTTCGTCCGCTTAGGGAATGTCGCTGCTCAACACGCTGACCCCGGTTCGGTAGCTCTCGACCTTCTGCGGGTGCGGCCGAAGGAGTAGCCGCCGGCCTACGTCCTTCTTCATCTAGTCAGCGTTCATCGTCTACGTGCCGCTCTTCCCCAGACCGATGAGCCACTCGCGCAGCGCCGGGCCGTCCGCAAGTCCAGCTCGTAGGGGATCACCGCCTTCAAGTCCTCGCGGATGCCGGGCGCGAACGTGGCGGTCGTCGTGATGATCGCCTTGGACACGTTGTGGTGTAGGCGCAGGACGCCGTAGACCCGGTGGAGGTCCCGGGGCCTCGTGCTACCCTGCGCGGCGTGGGGCTACCGACGCCGGGACACCCGCCCGCTGAACCCGATCCAGAGCGGGTGGTGGACCGTTCGGACCATCTCGGGGCCCCCCACCTGGTATGACCCAGCCGTTCGCCGGTGTCACCGTGCTCGAGCTGGGTCAGTTCGTCGCCGTGCCGTGGGCAGGGCAGGTGCTCGCCGACGGCGGGGCCCACGTCATCAAGATCGAGCCGCCGGAGGGCGAGCCGAGCCGGCACATCGCGCCGCTGGCGCCGGGCGAGAGCCGGCACTTCGTCATCCGCAATCGCGGCAAGCACTCGCTGCCACTGGACCTCAAGCACCCGGACGCGCGCGAGATCCTCGACGCGCTCCTCGCGCGGGCCGACGTCGTGCTCATCAACATGCGTCCCGGCCTCGCCGCCGAGCTGGGCGTGGAGTACGAGCAGCTCGCTCCGCGCCATCCCCGGCTCATCGTCGGCAGCGTGACCGCCTTCGGCCCGCGCGGGCCCGACGCCGCGCTGGCCGGCATGGACATGGTCGTGCAGGCGCGCAGCGGGCTCATGGTGACCGGCGGCAAGATGAGCAACGGGCTGCCGACGACGGGCGAGTCGCCGATCGCGGACTACATGGCGGCGGCCCTGCTCTCGTTCGGCGTCGCCGCGGCGCTCTTCCGGCGTGAGCGCACGGGGCGGGGCGGCCGCGTCGACACCTCGCTGCTGCAGGCGGCCCTCGCGCTCCAGAACAACCTGATGGTCCGTGTCGAGAAGGTGGACGGTCCGCGCCACGCCGACTTCCGCGACTGGCTCGGCGAGGCCCGTCGCCGCGGGGTCCCGTTCGTCGAGCAGGCCGAGCGGATGCCCCGCAATCGGCCGGTGGCGATGGCCGCCGTCTACTACCGCACGTACGCCACCAGGGACGCCGCGCTCGCCGTGGCCTGTGGCAGCCCCTCGCTGCGCCGCAAGTTCATCGCCGCCCTCGGGCACGAGGACCCCGCGCTCACGGGCGGGGTGACGGACGTGGAGGCGCACTACGCGACGCTCAAGCGCGCCGTGGAGGCGACCGTCGCGTCGCGCACGACGGAGGAGTGGGAGGCGCACCTGGCCCGGGCCGGCGTTCCCGCCAGCCGGGTCGCGTTGCCGCTGGAGATCCTCGACGATGCCCAGCCGGCCGCCAACGCGATGTTCTCGCGCCAGGACCATCCCGCCCTGGGGCCGCTGACGGTGTTCGGGCCGCCCGTGCGCCTCGACGCCGGCGGCTTCGTCGCGGGCCCACCGACGGCCCCGTTCGGCAGCGAGGCTCGCGCGATCCTCGAATGGGCCGGATTCCCCCACGACGCCGTCCATCGGTTGCTGAAGGGCGGCGCCGTCAATCGCGCTTGAGCGCGGACCCGCCTTGACCCGATGTCGCCCGCCTCCGCCCCCCCGCCAGGCCGTGAAGTCATCCCGATCGCCCACGCGACGGGGTTTGGCCTGGTCGAGCTCCGGTCGCGCAGTGGCGTGCGGGCACAGTTTCTTCCCACCGGCGCGCTTTTCGCGCTGCGCCATCGTGCAACCCTGATCAATCAACTCTTGCCGGGTCCGGCCGAGGACGGCTTGTTCCGGCTGCTGGTGCGCTGGCGGCCGAGCCGGCCGGAAGAACACCGACGGGCGGCAGCGGAGGCCGCACACGGCTGGACGACGCTCGTCGGGCCGGGGCTGGCGTTCGCCCGCGTCGGGCCGCGCGCGGTCACGTGGGCGGCCGAATCGTCCGGACCCCTCGAATCCAGGACCACGTTCGCCGTGCACTCGACGCTCCCCGCCTGGACCTGGCGCGTTCGCCTGCGGAACACCTCGACGTCCGTTCTCGAGGTCGACCTGCTCCATGCGCAGGATCTGGGGCTCGCTGACGAAGCCGCCGTGCGCAACAACGAGGCCTACGTCTCGCAGTACATCGACCTGCTTCCCGTCGCCGATCCCGGCCTGGGATGGGTGATTCTCGCGCGCCAGAACCAGCCGATGACGGGCGGGTGCCATCCCTGGCTCGCGGTGGGCTGCCAGCACGGCGCCGCCGCGTTCTGCACGGACGGCTTCCAGTTCTTCGGCACCGACCACCGCGTCACCGGCGAGCCGGTGGCGGTGCGGCTGCCGTCCTTGCCGTCACGACGATGGCAGTACGAGCTGGCGCTGGCCGGACTGCAGAGCCGCACGATCGAGCTGGCCCCGGCCGCCACCGCGGAGATCGCGTTCCTCGCGTCGTACATCGACGATCATCCGGCCGCGTCGACGCCGGACGAGGCGGACCGTCTGCGCGCGATCGTGGCGACCCGCCGGGACCGGAACCCGCGCCGGCAGCCGGTGTCGTCCGGCGTCACCTCCGTCTTCACCCAGTCCGCCTGGCGACACGGCGAGGCGCCCACGAGCGTCGACTGGGATGCCTGGTTCCCCGGCGAGCGACGTCACCAAGAGCGAGGAGCCGACGGTGCTCTCCTGGCGTTCTTTCACGGAGCCGACACTCACGTGGTGGGGCGCGGCAAGGAAGGCGCGGTGCTGCGCCCGCACGGCCATATCTTGAGGAGTGGCGAGCCGCGCTGGATCGATCGCGAGCACCTCGGCGTCACGTGCTACGCCGCCGGCATCTTTGCCGCGCAGGCGTACGTGGGCAACACGAATCTCGCGCGCTTGCTGTCCGTCGTGCGCAAT
>Ga0114129_10006860_pt1 | contig 16188 bp, 13 predicted proteins | sample RhiMetdeltSRZDD1_FD_80071 | JGI IMG/M metagenome (GOLD analysis project Ga0114129, IMG submission 80071) | Populus rhizosphere microbial communities from Tennessee, USA - Rhizosphere MetaG P. deltoides SRZDD1 (version 2) (version 2) | ecosystem: Host-associated > Plants > Roots > Rhizosphere >... | reverse complement strand
GCCATCGACGGCGCCGGGGCCGCCGCCACGTTCTTCTATCTGTACCTGCCGCTCATCATCCCGCCGCTCATCGCGATCGGGACGTACGCGTTCCTCTACGCCTGGAACGAATACCTGTATGCGCTGCTGCTGCTGACGGGCGAAGAGCGCATTCCGCTGCCGGTGGCGATGAGCAACTTCCTCACCACGGACAACGCGCCCTGGAATCTCTTGATGGCGGTCTCCACCGTCTACGCCATCCCGCCCGTCGTGCTCTACTACTGCTTCAAGCGCTACCTCGTGAGCGGCCTGGTGAGCGGCGCCGTGTCCGGGACGTAGAGGTCGTCTGCTACTCCGGGACCGATATCATGACTGACCAGCTGGGAGATCGGCACCCATGACCGTAACCCTGGAACAAGCGCGGGAATGCATTCAGCGCGGCATCGCGAAGGCACGCGAGCTCAACTTCAAGGTCGGCATCGCGGTGGTCGACGAGGCCGGCCGTCTCGTCGCCTTCGAGCGCATGGACGGCGCCTTGTGGGTCGTCCCGGATATCGCGCGCGCCAAGGCGAACGCCGCCGCCGCATTCCGCACGACCACGCTCGACCTCGAGGAGCGATTCTCCACGCGGATGCTGTTCGCCAACAACGTTGCCGCCCTGGGGACCGAGCCATTTGTCTTCGGCAAGGGCGGCGTGCCGCTCGTCGAAGGCGGGCGAGTCGTTGGCGCCGTGGGCGTGAGCGGCGCCGTGCCCGCGGAGAACGACCACGCCATCGCCGATGCCGCCGCCGGCCATCCCAGCGTTCCGCGAGCCCACTGAACGCTAGAACGCGCCGTGGCGTCCGGCGCCGGCCGCGAAGCGCTTGGCGCCTTCCCACGCGTGCGCTTTCCGGGCGACGACGCCGATCGCGAGCTCACGACGAAGCGCCGGTACGACACGGGCGCCCTGTGCTTCGTACGCCGAGCGCCGATCGCCGCGGACGGCTTCCGGAGGGAACCCGGCGATCGCGTGCGCGAGCGCCTCGGCTTCCGCGCGCGCCCGGCCGCGCGGGACGACGCGGTTGGCGAGCCCGATGCGCTCGGCCTCGCCGGCATCGACCGGGCGTCCCGTCATGATCAGATCGAGCGCGCGTCCGAGACCGACGATGGCAGGCAGTCGCACGGTGCCGCCGTCGATGAGCGGAATGCCCCAGCGCCGGTTGAAGACGCCCATCACGGCGTCCTCCTCGACCACCCGGACATCGCACCACAGGGCAAGCTCGAGGCCGCCCGCGACCGCGTAGCCCGCGACGGCCGCGATGACCGGCTTACTCAGGAACATCCGCGTCGGACCCATGGGACCATCGCCCCAGTTGAGCTGCGGCTTCGACACGCCGGAGGCGTAGGCTTTGAGGTCGGCGCCGGCGCAAAACGTACCGCCCGCACCCCAGAGGACGGCGACCCGGGCGGCGCGGTCGCGCTCGAACGCGCGGAACGCATCGGCGAGCGCACGCGCGGTGGGACGGTCGATCGCGTTGCGGCGCTCGGGGCGCGAGAGGATCACCGTGGTGACGGGACCGCTCTTCTCGGTGGTCACCGGACCACTGTTCGCTGCGGTAACTCGACGCTTGTGCTCCGTGGCGGCGCTCATGGTAGGTCCTCCCCCCGAGGTCGGCGAGTCGCTTGATCGTGACGGGGTTCGGGCGTAGCCTACGGGACGTCACGGTGTTCCAGCAACGCGGGAGCTCGGGGAACCGGGCTGAGAGGGCGGCTACCGCCGCCGACCGCATGAACCTGAACTGGTTAATACCAGCGAAGGGAGGCCGTCATGCCGAGGTCCCGAAAGATCTACGTCCACGGCTCGCGTCCGGACATTCGCGTCCCCATGCGCGAGGTCCCGCTCGCCGGCGGCAACCCGCCGCTGCGCCTCTACGACACGAGCGGCCCCTTCACTGACCCGGATGCGCACGTCGACATCAAGCAGGGTTTGCCGCCGCTCCGCCTGCCCTGGATCGTGGAGCGCGCGGACGTGGACGAGCTGGCGAGCTTCACGTCGGCGTACCGCCGCGACCGCGAGCAGGACCCGGCGCTCGGCGGCGTCCGCTTCGCCAGCGTCCGGCGGCCCCTGCGGGCGCGGCCCGGCCGCCGCGTCACCCAGATGCACTACGCGCGGCGGGGCGAGATCACACGTGAGATGGAGTTCGTCGCCTTCCGCGAAGGCGTGGCGCCCGAGCTCGTGCGCGAGGAGGTCGCGCGCGGGCGCGCGATCCTGCCCGCCAACGTCAACCATCCCGAGTCGGAGCCGATGATCATCGGCCGCCGCTTCCTCGTGAAGATCAACGCCAACATCGGCAACTCCGCGGTCGCCTCCTCCATCGAGGAAGAAGTCGAAAAGATGACGTGGGCGACGCGCTGGGGCGCCGACACGGTCATGGATCTCTCCACCGGCAAGAACATCCACGAGACGCGCGAGTGGATCCTCCGGAACTCGCCCGTGCCCATCGGCACCGTCCCGATCTACCAGGCGCTCGAGAAAGTCGGCGGCAAGGCGGAAGAGCTCACGTGGGAGCTGTACCGCGACACGCTCATCGAGCAGGCGGAGCAGGGCGTGGATTACTTCACCATCCACGCCGGCGTGCGGCTCCCGTACATCCCGCTCACCGCCGCCCGCGTCACCGGCATCGTCTCCCGCGGCGGCTCCATCATGGCCAAGTGGTGCCTCGCCCACCATCAGGAGAGCTTCCTCTACACGCACTTCCGCGAGATCTGCGAGATCATGTCGGCCTACGACGTGGCGTTCTCCCTCGGCGATGGTCTCCGTCCCGGCTGCACCGCCGACGCCAACGACGCCGCGCAGTTCGCCGAGCTCGACACGCTCGGCGAGCTCACCACGATGGCGTGGGAGCACGACTGCCAGGTCATGATCGAGGGACCGGGCCACGTGCCGATGCATCTGATCAAGGAGAACATGGACCGGCAGCTCGAGGTCTGCCACGAGGCGCCGTTCTATACGCTGGGGCCGCTCACCACCGACGTCGCGCCCGGCTACGACCACATCACTTCCGCCATCGGCGCCGCCATGATCGGGTGGTTCGGAACGGCCATGCTCTGCTACGTCACACCCAAGGAGCACCTCGGACTCCCGAACAAGAAGGACGTCAAGGACGGCGTGATCGCGTACAAGATCGCCGCTCACGCCGCCGACATCGCGAAGGGGCACCCGCGCGCGCGGGAGTGGGACGACGCGCTCTCCAAGGCGCGCTTCGAGTTCCGCTGGGAGGACCAGTTCAACCTCTCCCTCGATCCGGAGACGGCGCGCGAGTTCCACGACGAGACGCTGCCCGCCGAGGGCGCCAAGCTCGCCCACTTCTGCTCGATGTGCGGGCCGAAGTTCTGCTCGATGAAGATCACGCAGGAGGTGCGCGACTACGCCGCGACGCACGGCGTGGAGGAGACGACGGCGGCGGTGGCCCACGGCCTGCGCGAGAAGGCCGCGGAGTTCCGCCAGAGCGGCGGCGAGATCTACCAGCCGGCGCTCACACCACCGGTCGCGCCGAAGGCCTGACCGCCGCTCCTAGGAGGCGTTCACCTGCTCGGGGTCGATGCCGTGCTCGGTGAGCTTCTTCCGGAGCGTGTTGCGGTTGATGCCAAGGATCTGCGCCGCGCGCACCTGGTTGCCGCCCGTCTCGCGGAGCACTGCCCGTAGCAGCGGTTTCTCCACGAGACCGAGGATCAGCTCGTAGAGCCTCGCGCTCGAGTGCTCGCGCAGTCCCTGCACGCACTGGAGCAGCTTGCGCTCGATGATTTCCTCGAGGGTCGCGTCCACCGCCACCGAGGCCGCCGCCGAGACGGGCCCGATGGGCAGATGCTCGGGCAGGATCACCCCGCTGGTGGCCATCACCATCGCGCGCTGGATCACGTTCTCCAGCTCGCGCACGTTGCCGGGCCAGTCGTGTCCGACCAGGCGATCGAGCGCCTCCGGCGCCACCCCGCGCTCGCCGAGCTCGGGGGCGTGCTTGGCGAGCAGGTGCTCGACGAGGAGCGGGATGTCGCGCCGTCGCTCGCGGAGGGGCGGCAAGTTCAGCATCACCACGTTCAGACGGTAGTAGAGGTCTTCGCGGAAGCGTCCCTCGCGCATGAGCGTCTCGAGGTCGCGGTTGGTGGCGGCGAGCACGCGCACGTCGGTGCGGATGGGATCGGCGCCGCCCACGCGCTCGATCGTGCGCTCCTGCAGCGCGCGCAGCAGCTTGGTCTGGAGCTCCACCGGCATGTCCCCGATCTCGTCCAGGAACAGCGTGCCGCCGTGGGCGAGCTCCATCTTGCCGAGCTTGCGCTCCTTCGCGTCGGTGAAGGCGCCGCGCTCGTGGCCGAACAGCTCCGACTCGAGCAGGGGCGCCGGGATAGCGGCGCAGGACACGGCCACGAACGGACGACCGGCGCGCCGACTGTAGTGATGGATCGCCCGCGCCACCAGCTCCTTGCCGGTTCCGGATTCGCCGCGCAGGAGCACGGTGACGTCGGTGGCCGCGATGCGGCCGATCGCCTTGTAGACGTCCTGCATGCGGGGATGGCGGCCGATGAGGGCGCCGAACTCCCATACTTCTTGAAGTCCCGTGCGCAGGCGCGCGACTTCCTGGGTGAGCCGGCCCGCGGCGAGCGCGCGCTCGGCGAGCAGGATCGCCTCGTCGATGTCGAACGGCTTGGCGAGGTAGTCGTAGGCGCCCCGTTGCATGGCCTGGATCGCCGTGTCCATGGTCCCGTGCGCGGTCATGATCACGATGAGCGCGTCGGGGCGGAGTTCGCGGAGGCGGGCGAGCGCGCTCAACCCGTCCAGACCGGGCATGCGCACGTCGAGGAAGACGAGATCGAACGGCTCCGCTTCGAAGGCGCGCAGCGCGGCCGGACCGTCCTTGACGCCGGTGACGTCGTGGCCGGCCTGCTGGAGACCCTTTTCCAGGACCCAGCGCAGGCTGTCCTCGTCGTCGGCGACCAGGATGCGGGCGGTCGTCATCGCGCGATCGGAAGAAAGCACGTCATGACTGTACCGTGGCCTTCCGTGCTCGCGACGTGGATGGCTCCCCGATGCTCTTCCAGGATACGGTGGCATATCGCGAGGCCGAGGCCGAGCCCGGATTCCTTGGTCGTGAAGAACGGGTCGAAGATCTTCCCACGCGCCCCCGCCGGAATGCCGCTGCCCTCGTCGGCCACCTGCACTTCCACCATGCTCCGCTGCCCGGCGCCGAGATCCATCTTGCCGAAGAGCGGATTCAGGCTGACGCGCGTGGTGAACGTGAGATGGCCGCCGTCCGTCATCGCTTCGATGGCGTTGCGCGCCAGGTTGTGGAACACCTGCGCGAGCCGGTCCTCGTCACCGAGGATGGGCGGCAAGCTCGGGTCGTAGCGCCGGACGATCGTCACCTTTCGCTCCCGCGCGCTCTCCTCCGTGAGCAGCGCCACCCGTTCGAGAAGCTGGTGGAGGTTGAGCGGCACCGTCCGCAGCTGCACCGGCCGCGCGAGGTCGAGCAACGTCTCGATGAGCCGGTTGACGCGATCGACCTCCGTGAGGACGACGTCGGTGTACTCGCGCAGGCGGGGCGTGCCGCCGAGCTCGCGGGAGAGGAGCTGCACCGCGCCCCGGATGGCGCCGAGCGGATTGCGGATCTCGTGGGCGAGCCCGACCGCCATGCGACCGGCGGCGGCGAGCGTTTCCCCGCGCCGTACTTCGGCCTCGAGCTGTCGGATGCGCGAGAGGTCGCGCAGCACGGCGACGGCGGCTTCCACGGTGCCGTCGCGGGCGAACAGCGGCGCGGTGACGATGCTCACCGGCAGTGGACGGCCGTCCGTGGTCAGCACCTCCGCCTCGGACTCCGACCGGCTCTCCCCGGTGGCCAGTGTTTCGCCGAGGCGGCGCACGACGGAGGCGCCCGGGAAAATCTCCGCGAGCGGACGTCCGGCGGCGCGGCGGGCCGAGCGTCCGATCACCGCCTCGGCGGCGGAGTTCCAGAAGACGACCTGCCCGCGGGCGTCCACGGCGATCACGACGTCGGGAAGCCCGGCGAGGACCGCCTCGTAGTTCATCCCGCGAGCGCGAGATCGGGTACGGCATTGAGCGTGAGCGGCGCCCGCTCGCCCGCCTCGAGTCGCGGCGTCCCCGCCGCCGCGATCATCGCCGCATTGTCGGTGCAGAGACGCGGCGGAGGGATGTGAAGGATGAGACCGTGCACGGCCGCCTCCGCCGTCAGCGCCGCGCGCAGCACACCGTTCGCGGCCACGCCGCCCGTCAGCACCACCCGCTTGATGCCGAGCTGGTGCGTAGCTTTCACGGTCTTGCGGACGAGCATTTTCACCGCGGTCGCCTGGAATGACGCCGCCACATCGGCCACCCGGGCATCGGTGAGCGGAGTGTGACGCTTGACGTAGAGGGACACCGACGTCTTGAGCCCGCTGAATGAGAAGTCCGGGGCCTGGTCGGTCATGGTCGCGAGCGGGAACGCGACCGCGCGCGGATCGCCGCCGCGCGCCACGCGCTCGATGGCAGGGCCGCCCGGAAAGCCGAGACCGAGGAGCTTCGCCACCTTGTCGAACGCCTCGCCGGCGGCGTCGTCGCGGGTCTGGCCCACCAGCTCGTACCGGCGCGGCGCGCCCGCCGCGTAGAGCGCCGTATGCCCGCCCGACACGACGAGGGCCAGGAACGGAAACTCCGGCGGGTCGTCGGTGAGAAATGCGGCGTAGACGTGGCCCTCGAGATGGTTGACGCCGACGAGCGGCACACGGTGGACGTAGGCAACCGCTTTGGCGAACGAGCAGCCGACGAGGAGCGAGCCGACGAGGCCGGGGCCATTCGTGACCGCGATCCCGTCGAGGTCGGCGAGGCCGACGCCCGCACCCGCGAGCGCCTCCTCGACCACGGGCACGATCATCTCGAGGTGGCGGCGCGAGGCCAGCTCCGGCACGACGCCGCCGTAGGGAGCATGAACGGCGTCCTGGGAGGCGACCACGCTCGAGAGCACGCGACGGCCGTCGGCGAGCACGGCCGCCGCCGTCTCGTCACAGGAGCTCTCGATACCGAGCACGCGCATGGCCCCGGGCCTCCTGAAAAAGCAGAAGGGCGATGCGGCCGGCGGTCGTCGCCGCCGGCCCTACACCGCCCTTCGCCGCGAACGCGTTACTGTGCCGACTGCTGCGGGCGCGCCTGGGCCTGCCCGTTGCCCGGGCGCTGCTGCTCGATGATGCGCATCGCCTTCAGGACGTCGAGCCCGCGCTGGAGCTGGACGTCCTTCTTGAGATCCTCCATTGGATCCAGCGACGGCGCCGCCGGCGGCTTCGGAGCCCCTGCCGGCTCCTTCGGCACCTCGACGACGATGTCGGGCGTGATCCCCTTGCCGTGGATCGAGCGACCCTTCGGCGTGAAGTACTTGGCCGTCGTCAGGCGGAGCCCGGAACCATCCGAAAGCGGGATGATCGTCTGCACGGAGCCTTTGCCGAACGTCTGCGTGCCGACCACGATCGCGCGCCCGTAATCCTGGAGCGCGCCTGCCACGATTTCCGACGCCGACGCGCTGCCCTGGTTCACGAGGACGACCATGGGGAGCGTGCTGAAGGCGTGCTTGGCGTGCGCGGAGAACCGCATGTTCTGGTTCCGCACACGGCCTTCCGTGTAGACGACGAGCTTCCCATCGTCCACGAACTTCTCGGAGACCTCGACCGCCGACGTGAGGAGCCCGCCCGGGTTGTTCCGGAGGTCGAGGACGAGGCCCTTGAACTCACCCTTGTTGAACTTCTCGAGGGCGGTCTCGAGGTCGTGCGCGGTTTGCTCCTGGAACTGGCGGAGCTTGATGTACGCGATGCCGCTGCCGAGGTCCTGGGACCGGACGGAATGGACGCGGATCTGCTCGCGCTGGATCTCGAAGTCGTGCGGCTCCGTCCACCCCTCGCGCACGACGCTGATCGTGACCTTCGAGCCCGGCTTGCCGCGCATCTTCTTCACGGCGTCGGGCAACTGCATGTCCTTGGTCACGAGGCCGTCGATCTTGACGATCTTGTCGCCGGGCTGGAGTCCGGCTCGATAGGCCGGCGTCCCCTCGATGGGCGCGACCACCGTGAGCACGTCGTCGCGCAGCGTGATCTCGATGCCGAGGCCGCCGAAGCTGCCGGACGTCTCCACCTGCATTTCGCGATAGCTGTCGGGATCCAGGAACGAGCTATGGGGATCGAGACCGCGCAGCGTCCCCTTGATGGCGTTGTAGATGAGATCCTTCGGCGCCACCTCGTCGACGTACTGATTCTGCACGATCGACAGGACCTCGGTGAACAGCCGGAGCTGTTCATAGGTCGCGCCACCATCCGTCCCCTTGCTGGCGACCGACCCGCCGAGTGACAACGTCAGCACGACGAGCAGCGAGCCGATCACGAACGCTTTCTTCATGGATCCTCTCCTCGTCCGACCTGTCTCAGCTCCGCTGACGGAGCCACTGTTCGGGGTCCTGCGGTTTGCCCTGATACCGAACCTCGAAATACAACCGCGGGCCTGCCAGCGAACCGGTCTCCCCGACTGTCCCGATTCGCTGTCCCTGCCGCACCTCGTCGCCCTCTTTCACGTGGATCTCCGCGACGTGCGCGTACAGAGTGTAGTACTCGTTCCCATGGTCCAGAATAATCAAATTCCCGTAGCCTTTGAACCAGCCAGTGTAGACGACGGCACCGGGGTAGACGGCCTCCACCGCCGTGCCCTCACCGGCTTCGATGTCCACGCCGTTCCGGAAGGTTCGAGTGCCAAAACGCGGGTGAACCTGCGCCCCGAAGGCGGCCACCACCTTGCCGCCCGTGGGCCACGGTAAACGCCCGCGAAGGCTGCCGAATCCGGTGGCGGCATCGGGTGGGATCGGCCTGGTAGGGGGGACACGCGCGAGGCGCCGCTGCCTCGCCTGGAGCTCTCGGACGAAGGCTTCCAGCCGTCGCGATGCCTCGGTGAGCTCGCCCACCATACGCTCGTGATAGGCGCGCTCGTCGCGGACCTTCGCGAGAAGGACACGGCGCTTGGCGGCATCACGATCGACTTCGGCTTGCTCACGCTTGGCGTCGGCTCGCAGAACCCCGAGCTCGGCCTGTCGCGCTTCTTCACGACCGCGGCGATCCTGGAGCTTGTCAGAGGTCAGACGATACTCTTGAATGAGCCGCGCGTCCAGCACAGCGAGGCTCGCGAGGTGGCGAACCGCGAGCGCGCGCGTCACGCCGGCGTCGCCGGTGAGGATCACCGGCAGCGCACCGCCCTGGACGTAGACCTTGTAGAGCGCGCGCAGCCGCCGCGCGAGCGCCTCCTGCTGGCCTCCACGCTGGCCTTCGAGCTTGCCGATCTCGCCCCGGAGCGAGGCCACCTCCGCCTGGACTTTGCGGATGCGGCTGTCCAGGCGCGCGATCTCGCGCTGCTTGTCCGCGAGCCGGCGCTCGATCTCCTCGAGCTCGGCGAGCACGGACGTCTCCCGCTTCCGCGCCTCCGCCGCTTTCTCGCGCTCCTTCTCGAGCTGCTTCTGGGTCTCCTGCAGCTTGCGCTGCTCCGCCTTGATCGGGTCTTCCTTCCGCGACGTCTGCGCGAACGCCACCCCCGCGACACCGACGGCCACGAGCCCGATGAGCACGGCGCGCCGCGTCCCCCGCCAACGCCGCTCCGGTGCTGCGCGCGGGATGCGGCCGGCGCCGGTCCTCACGGATCGCGCCGTCCGCGGGCGAGGAGACCGCCACAACCGCCGAGGAGGGTTCCGGCGGCGACCAGCGTTGCGAGCCCGAGCGGTTGCAGGAACGTCAAACGAGGCAGGCCCAGCGTGAGCGTCACCAGCGGTTCGACCCGCGGTGCGAAGAAGGCGTAGCTCGCGGTGAGAGCGCCGATGGCAATGAGCGCGCCGAGAAGGCCCTGCATCATGCCCTGCAGGAAGAGCGGGAGGCGGATCACGACCTCGGGCGCGCCGACGAGCCGCATGATCTCGGTCTCGTTGCGGCGGGCATGCAGCACGAGCGTCGTGGACGTGGTCACCGTCAGGATCGCCGCCACGCCGAGCACGGCGCCGACCCCGAGACCGATCGTCGCGAGCAGCTGCTGCCACTGCGTGAGCCGCTGCACCCAGTCCATGCCGCCCGCGACTTCTTCCGCCTCCGGGAGCGTGGAGAGGCTCGCCACCAGCGCACGGGCGCCTTCCGGCGTGGCGCCGGTCTCGGACGGCGTGACCTCGAGGGATGCCGGCAGCGGGTTCGACGGGAGCTGATCAGCCACGGCGGCGTCCTTGCCGAGCGTGCTCTTGAGCGTGGCGAGCGCCTCCGTCTTGCTGATGTAGCGCGCGCTCGCCACTCCCGGGAGCTCGCGGGCGCGCTCGACGAGCGCCTGCGCCTCCCCCGGCGCGGGCTCACCGCGCAGGTACACGATCACGCGGACACGATCACGCCATTCCGCCACGGCGCGGCCGACGTTCGAGGACAGCACCCAGAACCCGCCCACGGCGGTGAGCGAGAGCGTGATCAGCACGACCGCGCTCGCCGCCACGCGCCCCGCGCGCCGGAGGTCGCGAAACGCCTCGCCGAGGAGGAAGACGAGCACGTCAGCCCTGATCTTTCAGCAGACGGCCATCCTCCATCACGAGGAGACGACGCTTGAGCTGGGAGGCGAGACGCGCCTGGTGCGTGGCGAGAAGGACGGTGGTGCCGCCGGCCCAGATGTCGCGGATGACCTCGATGAGCTCGGCCGCCATGCCTTCGTCGAGATTTCCCGTGGGCTCGTCGGCGAGCAGCAGCGGCGGCTGCCGCACGATCGCACGCGCGAGCGCGGCCCGCTGCGCCTCACCCTGCGAGAGCTGGGACGGGTACGCCTGCGCGCGCGCGGAGAGACCGACCGCGCGCAACGCCTCGAACGCGCGCTGGGTGATCTCCCGGCGCGGCGTGCCGAGCACGCGCAGAACGAACGCAATGTTCTCGAAGACCGTGCGATCGGGCAGGAGCTTGGCGTCCTGGAACACGATGCCGATGGAACGACGCAGGGCGGCCACCGCCGAGCGGCGCAGCTTGGGCACCGACTGGCCGAGCACCTCGACGTCGCCCTCGCTCGGCACGTCGGCGCGATAGAGGAGCCGCAGCAACGTCGTCTTGCCGGAGCCGCTCGGACCGGTGAGGATCGTGAACTCGCCCTTGGCGATGCGGAAGGAGATGTCGCTCAGCGCAGAGACCTTCACCGGCCCGACCCCGTAGACCTTGCAGACCCGGTGAAGCTCAATCATGCGGGCACGTCGATTATAGCGGCGGGGATTACATTCGAGAGAGCTTCTCCTGCACGAGCTGGTTCACGATCACGGGGTCCGCCTTGCCCCGTGTCGCCTTCATCACCTGGCCCACGAGCGCCTTCGCCGCCACGGCCTTGCCCTTTTTCCAGTCCGCGATGGCGCGGGCGCTCGCGGGATCGGCGAGAACCTGCTCGACGGCAGCGTTCAGCGAGGCGGTGTCCTTGATGACGGCGAGCCCTTCGCGCTCCACGATCTTGTCCGCGCTCTCACCCGCGCGGAACATCTGCTCGAAGATGTCCTTGGCCATCTTGCCGCTGATGGTCCCGTCCTCGATGAGACGGAGCAGCCCCGCCAGATGCGGCGGCGGCACGGGCGAAGCGGCGATGGCGCGCTCGTCGTCACCCGGCAGCACGCGCAGCAGCTCCGACATCACCCAGTTCGACACGAGCTTCGCGTTCGGCACCCCACGCACCGTCTCCTCGAAGTAATCGGCGAGGGCGCGGCTCTGGGTGAGCACCTCGGCGTCGTATGGCGGCAGCCCGTACTCGGTCACGAACCGCTGGCGGCGCGCGCGCGGCAGCTCCGGCAGCTCCGCGCGGACGCTCGCCACCTGCTCGGCGCTGATGCGCAACGGCACCAGGTCCGGCTCGGGGAAGTACCGATAGTCGTGCGCGTACTCCTTCGAGCGCATCGAGCGCGTGTAGCCGCGATCGGCGTCCCAGAGCCGCGTCTCCTGCACGATGCGCTCGCCCGCATCCAGGGCCTTGGCCTGCCGCTGCGCCTCGAACGCGAGCGCGCGCTCGACGTTGCGGAACGAGTTCATGTTCTTGATCTCGACCTTGGTGCCGAGCTCGCGCTGGCCGCGACGTCTGAGCGAGATGTTGGCGTCGCAGCGCAGCGAGCCTTCTTCCATGTTGCCGTCGCAGACCCCCAGGGAGACGACCACGGCGCGAAAGTCCCGAAGATACGCGGCAGCTTCCGCGGGCGAGCGGATCTCGGGCTTCGATACCGTCTCCATGAGAGGCACGCCGGAGCGGTTGAAGTCCACCAGGCTCGACGATGCGGTCTCGAGCGCACCCTCGTGGATCAGCTTGCCCACGTCCTCCTCGAGGTGAAGACGCTGGATACCGATCCGGCGCGATTCGCCCTCGAGCTCGACCTCGAGCCAGCCGTCTTCCGCCAGCGGCTCCTCGTACTGGCTGATCTGGTAGTTCTTCGGCATGTCCGGGTAGTAGTAATGCTTGCGCGCGAACCGGCACGCGGCGTTCACGCGGCAGTGGAACGCGAGCGCGGTGCGGATGCCGAACTCGATGGCGCGGCGATTCAGGACGGGCAGGCTTCCCGGCATGCCCTGGCACACGGGACACGTCTGCGTGTTGGGCGGCGCACCGAAGGCGGTGGGGCAGCCGCAGAACATCTTCGTCAGCGTGCGGAGCTGGGCGTGAACCTCGAGGCCGATCACGACCTCGTAGTCGGTGCGCGTTGCCGTCGTCATCCGAGGTTCGGCCTCCGCCCTCGCCACGGCGCCGCCGTCTCGTAGGCGTGGGCGGCGCGCAGCACGCGCGCTTCGTCCAGGGCGCGGCCGATGAACTGGAGGCCGATGGGCAGGCCCGCCGCGGTGAAGCCGCACGGGACCGAGATCGCCGGGATGCCGGCGAGGTTCGCGGGGATCGTGAACGCGTCGTTGAGGTACATGGCGAGCGGATCGGTCTTCTCGCCGTGCGTGAAGGCCACGTTCGGCGTGGTGGGCGCCACGATCAGATCCACGTCCGCGAACGCGGTCTCGAAGTCGCGGCGCACGAGCGTGCGGACCTTCTGCGCCTTGCCGTAATAGGCCTCCTGATACCCGGCCGACAGCGCGTACGTCCCCAGCATGACGCGACGCTTGACCTCGGCGCCGAAGCCGGCGGCGCGGGTCCGGCTCTCCATGTCCACCAGGTCCTTGCCGGGAACGCGCAGGCCATACTTGACCCCGTCATACCGCGCGAGGTTCGATGACGCCTCCGCGGGCGCGATCAGGTAATAGGCGGCGAGCGCGTAGTCGGTCGTCGGCAGCGACAGCTCGTGCAGCGTCGCGCCGAGCCCGCGCAGCACGTCGATGGCGGCACGCACCGCGCGGTCGATTTCCGGGTCCGTGCCGGCCGCGAAGTACTCGGCGGGGATACCGAGACGCAGCCCGCGAATGTCGTCGTCGAGCGCGGCCGCGTAGTCGGGCACGAGGGCGTCGATCGACGTCGCGTCCCGTCGATCGTGCCCGGCGATGACGCGGAGGACGAGCGCGGCGTCGCGCACGTTGCGCGTGAGGGGGCCGATCTGGTCGAGGGACGACGCGAAGGCGACGAGGCCGTAGCGCGACACTCGCCCGTATGTCGGCTTCAACCCGACCACGCCGCAGAATGCCGCCGGTTGCCGGATCGAGCCGCCGGTGTCCGTTCCGAACGCGGCGGCAGCGAGCCCGCCCGCCACCGCGGCGGCGGAGCCCCCGGAAGAGCCGCCCGGCACGCGCGACAGGTCCCACGGATTCCGCGTCGGCTTGAAGCCGGAGTGCTCCGTGGAGGACCCCATCGCGAACTCGTCCAGGTTCGTCTTGCCGAGCGATAGCGCGCCTGCCCGTGTCAGCCGCTCCACCACGGTGGCGTCGTAGGGCGGGACGAAGTGCTCGAGAATCTTCGAGGCGCACGTGGTACGGACGCCGCGCGTGCAGAGCACGTCCTTCAGCGCGACGGGAACGCCGTCGAGGGGACCGAGCTCGGAGTGCGTGCGGTAGCGTTCCTCCGATGCGCGCGCCGCGGCCAGGGCCTGGTCCGCGGTCACGGTGAGATACGCATCGATCCGCGGATCGAGGGCCTGGATACGATCGAGATAGGCGCGGGTCACCGCGACCGGGGTGAGGTCACGCCGCCGATACGCCTCCGCGAGATCGGAGACGCACAACTCCTCGACGGCGGCGGCCGTCACGTCAGTCCTCGATGATGCGCGGCACGCGGAAGAACTCGTCCACGCGATCCGGCGCGTTGGCGAGCATCGCCTCCGCCGGCAGGCACGGCTCCGGCGCATCGTCGCGCATGACGTTCACGAGCGGCACCGCGTGCGAGGTCGGCTCCACACCGTCGGTGTCGAGCGCGCGCAGCTTGTCGATGTAGGTGAGAATCGCGCTCAGTTGCTCGCGCAGGCGCTCCGTCTCGGCCTCGGTGAGCTGGAGACGCGCGAGGCGCGCCACCGCTTCCACGTCGCCGCGCTCGATCATAGCTCCTCGAGCTGGGCGTACTGGAGCGACAGGCGCTTCCGTCCCACGCTGGCGAAGCGGACGGTGACGATGGTGTCACCGCCCTCGCGCTCGGCGCCCACCACGAACCCCTCGCCCCAGCGGCCGTGGCGCACGCGCGCACCGACTTTCAGCGGCAGCTCCTCGCCGGGCGGGTCGAAGCCGGCATCCTCGAAGCGGGGCTCCGGCGGCGCTTCTGCGCGCGGCGCGTTCAAGAACGTGAGCTGATCCTCCGGCATTTCCTTGAGGAACCGCGACGGCTCCCCGAGACCGTAGCCGTGGATCCGCCGGTGCAGGGCATAGGAGAGGAACAGCCGCCGGCGAGCCCGGGTGAGGCCGACGTAACAGAGTCGCCGCTCTTCCTCGATGTCGTCGGGATCGCCCATCGAGCGCGCGTGCGGGAACACCCCCTCCTCCATGCCGGTCATGAACACGAGCGGAAACTCGAGGCCCTTGGCGGAGTGGAGCGTCATCATGGTCACGCCGCGCCCGCCTTCCTTCATCTCGTCGATGTCGCTCACGAGCGCCACCGTGTCGAGGAACCCTTCGAGCGTCGCGTCCTCTTGCCCGCGCCCGTGGTCCTCGACGGCGGCGATCAGCTCCTCGAGGTTCTCGAGCCGCGCCTCCGCCTCCGCGGAGCGCTCACCACGCAGCTCTGCCCGATAGCCGGAGAGGTCGAGCACCACGTCGAGGAGCGCGGGGAGCGGTGTCGTGTCGCGACGCGCGCGCAGGGTGTCGACGAGCGCGACGAACTCCTCCAGGCCGCGCCGGGGCTTGCCGGTGATATCCGGCGGCGGAGCGGCGGCGAGCGCGAGCAACGGCCGCCCCTCGCGGGCCGCCACCTCTTCGAGACGGATGAGCGTGGTGCGTCCGACGCCGCGGCTCGGTGCCTGCACGGCGCGACGGAAGGCGACGTCGTCGGCGGGATTCACGAGGAGGCGCAGGTAGGCGAGCGCATCCTTGATCTCTCGACGTTCGTAGAACCGGACGCCGCCCACGATCACGTAGGGAATGGACGCGCGGCGGAGCGCATCCTCGAGCACACGGGACTGCGCGTTGGTGCGATAGAAGACCGCCATCTCCTCGTAGGGGATGCCTTCCGTGCGCGTGCCGAGGATCCGCTGTGCGACGAAGTTCGCCTCCTCGTGCTCGTCCCACCCGCGGTACAGCGCGGCCGTTTCCCCCTCGCCGTTGTCCGTCCACAGCGCCTTCTCCTTGCGGGAGACGTTGTTGGCGATGACCGCGCTCGCCACGGCGAGGATGCGCTTGGTGGAGCGATAGTTCTGCTCGAGCCGGACGAGGCGCGTGCCGGGATAGTCCGACTCGAAGTCGAGGATGTTGCGGATGTCCGCACCCCGCCACTTGTAGATGCTCTGGTCGGGATCGCCGACGCAGCAGATGTTCTGGTGTTCGCCCGTGAGCTGGCGGATGATCCGGTACTGCGCACGGTTCGTGTCCTGGTACTCGTCCACGAGCACGTGGCGCCAGAGCCCCCGGTACCAGGCGAGGACGTTCGGGTGCTCGTCGAACAAGCGGACGGTGAGGAGGAGCAGATCGTCGAAATCGACCGCGCCCGCTGACAAGAGCCGCGCTTGGTAGCGACGGAAGACCGCGGCCAGCTTCTCCTCGCGCGGTCCCCGTGCCTGTCGCGCGAGGTCCTCCGCGCCCTGCATCTGATTCTTGGCGGCGCTGATCCGGTGCACG
>Ga0114129_10006858_pt1 | contig 16189 bp, 6 predicted proteins | sample RhiMetdeltSRZDD1_FD_80071 | JGI IMG/M metagenome (GOLD analysis project Ga0114129, IMG submission 80071) | Populus rhizosphere microbial communities from Tennessee, USA - Rhizosphere MetaG P. deltoides SRZDD1 (version 2) (version 2) | ecosystem: Host-associated > Plants > Roots > Rhizosphere >... | reverse complement strand
GCGCGCCGGATACTGTCCCGTCAGCAGCGCCGCGTGCGCCGGACCGGTGAGCGGCGCCTGCGTCGTCGCATCGGCGAACCGGACGCCTTCGCGCGCGAGGCGATCCATGGCGGGCGTCGCGCCTTTCGCGTAGCCGTACGCGCCGATCCGATCGGCTCGCACGGTGTCGATGGTGATCAGCAGGACGTTCGGCGGGGCCTGCCCCGAGCCCGGTCGAGGGGCCTGCGCGGCGGTGCGGGTGAAGATCGACAGCCACGCGACGGCCAAGACGAGCGCAGCACCGGGCAGGTGTAGGCCGGGTCCTCCGGACCCGGCGTGAACGTGCAGCCAGCGGTGGAGCATTCAGAACTTCGTGCGTTCGAGACGCGCGAGCCTCTCGGCGAGCTCGGGCGACCCGGGCAGCGCGGCGAGCCCCGCCCGCAGCGCCTGCGCGGCGAGCGCCGGCTGCGCGATACGGACATACATCTCCGCGAGCGCGAGGTGTGCCGGAACGAACGTGGGATCGACGTAGGCCGCGCGGCGCCACGCGCTGATGGCCTGGCGGTCCTGTCCCGCGCCGTGGTACGCCCACCCGAGGAAGAACGCGGCCGGCGCGTTGCGGCTGTCGGCGGCGAGCACGGCGGTGAAGGCGGCAATCGCCGACGGGTAGTCGGCGGCGCCAAGGCGATCGATGCCGGTTCGCGCGTCGGCGAGCGGTCCGCTGGCCGTGTGCGCCAGCCGCGCGAGGAGATCGCGAGCGACCGCGCTCGTGGCGATTTCATGCGGGTCGAATTCGGCGTCGGCTCCCTCGGCGGCGCTCGTGATCCCGGTGCCGTCGGCACTCAATGACGCCCGGCGGCCGAGACGCACATCCACCTCCCGCAGCGTCTGGCTCACCGTGTCGGGGCCGATCGTGACGCGCGCCCGCGCGAGATACGTCCCAGGCGCGATCGACTCGAGCGGCAGCTCGATGCGCGCCTCACGTGTCACGCCCCGGTCGGTCGTCCGCACGTCGAGCAGCTCGGCGACGCCGGACACCACCGCCGACGGTTCGCCGAGCGGCGCGAGCTCGATCGTGACGCGCGCCTCGCGCAGCTGCTCGACGGTCCGCGCGTACAACTCGAGCGCGCCGGTCAGGCCGTCGCCCGTGTACGCCACCGGTCGCACGGGCAGCTGCCGCGGATCCGACGCGAGGACGAGGTCGCCGCTTTCGATCGACGGGCCGTCGAGCGCGCGGACCGTGAATCGCCGATCGGCGGCGCCGACGAGGCCGCCGGGCTCGCGGACCAGCGCGCGCATCAGATAGTCGCCGGCCTGCAGCTCGAACTGCACGCGAAACGCCGCGGTGCCCGTTGTCGCGTTGGCGTCCGTGCGCGTCGGCAGCGCGATCGCGTCACGGCCGCTGGTGGCCACGTGTCCGTCCGTCGCGGAGCGAACGACGAACACGACGTCGGCCGGCTGGCGCTCCTGCGCGGACGCGACCGGCAGCTCGGTCTCGAGGCTGACGATGACGCGCTGGATGCCGGGCGCGCTGCCGCGAAGCACGTAGGTGGTGTATCGCAGCGGGAGGCCCTGCTGCGGAAACGGGGCGGCGAGCGCACGTTGAATCGACTGCTGACGATCCATCCGCGCCGCCGCGTCGGTCAGCGCGAACCCGGTCCGCGTGCTGACGCGTGCGCCGCTCCGCCGCACACGCACCGTGACCCGCCGGTAGACGCCGCGCTGGTTCAGCGCGCGCTCCGGCGGCGCGAACCCGACCAGGTAGTAATCCTCCGTCCGTTCGGCAAGCGATGCGAACGCCTGCTCGGCTCGCTGTCCCGCGTCGATGATCAGCGCCCCGCCGGTTTCGGCGGCGAGGCTTCCGAGCGGCGACAGGTTGTCGTGGATGCCGGCGGCCTGATCGGCGCCGACCGGCTCGGCGTTCGTGATGTCGATCTGCCGGCGATTCACGTCGAGCGCGTACACGACGCTGTAGGACTCGGCGGCGGCCGCCGCGACGTCCTCGACCTCGCGTGAGAGGCGATCGGATTGAAACCCCTCGGACACGAGCAGGATGCTCTTGCGCCCTTCGATCGCGCGGAACGGCCGCAGCACGTCGGCGAGCTGCGCGAGCACGGCGCGCGTCTCGCCGTCCGCGGTGTCGGCAATCTTGCGCGCGTCCTCCTTCACCAGCACCGTCATCGGCAGCGTGCCGGTTGTGAACGACGAGGGGTCGTTGCGCCGCTGCGCGTCGGAGCCGCGCTGCGCCTGGACGCGGTCGGTCACGCGCTGAAGAATGGTTTCGTTGCCGCGGAGGATCTCGAACGCCTCGTAGCGGCTCATGCTGCTGATCGCGCCGAATTCCGTCGCCTCGGCCGTGCCGCGCACGTCGGCGAGCGCGCTGGCAATCCGCCGCGCGTCGGTCGTGAATCCAATCTGCGGCCCGGGTCCGGGCAGCGCGTAGAGCGCGACGCGATCGCCGGGCCGCAGGCCCGTGGTGACGAAGCGCTGCGCCGCCAGCCGCGCCCGCTGCTCGTTTCCCGGCGTGAGGTGCAGCTGATCGAACACGATCACGTACAAATGACCGCGCGCCGCGCCCTTGTTCGTCGACACTTCGGCGGCGACCGTGCGGCTCGCGATCTCCGCGAACGATTCCGACGGCTCCTCGATATGCTGGAAATGAACGATCGGCCGCGGCTCACCGTCTTCGATGATCTCGATTTCATCCGGCCGGAGATCCTTCACCGGACGCCCGTCCGTGTCGGTCACGCGGACGTCGAGCCTGACAATCTCGACGCCCGCGCGGAACGTGACCGGCGGCTGCGCAGGCGCCGACTGGCCGAGAGCTGCCGCCGCGATCAGCGCGAACCATCGCATGAGGGTGGCAACGATCTTACGACAACGATGACGGCGACCGATGACTCAGACTGACGACTGCGGCTGACGACCGCGACTGACGACTGACGACCGCGACTGACGACTGACGACCGCGACTGACGACTGCGACTGACGACTGGCGACTGCGACTGACGACTGGCGACTGGCGACTGGCGACTGGTAACTACCGAGTGCTCTGCAGTAAAGCCGTCACTTCGCGGATGTCTTTCGCGTAGAACGCCGCGGGCGCCGTCCGCGCGAACCGTTCGAGGTACGGCCGCGCCGCCGCCGTCTGTCCCGCTCGCGCGAGCGTCGTCGCGAGGTTGTAGAGCGCATCGTAATTCGACGAGTCGAGCTCCACCGCGCGGCGCCACTCGCCGACAGCCGCCTCGCGATCGCCCGACCGGATCGCGACAACGCCCAGGCCCGCGTAAGCCGGCGACGACGTGGGGTCGGCGCGAATGGCCTGCCCGAAGCGTTGCCGGGCCGATTCCAGCTGACCGCGCTCGAGATCGAGGGCCCCGAGGTTCGCGAGCGCCATGCCGCTGTTGCCGTCGAGCGCCAGCATCCGCTCGAACGCACGCCGCGCATCGGCCGGCCGGCCGGACCGCGCGTACGCGATGCCGAGTCCGTTCAGCGTGTCGGGATCGGGCGCCGGCGCCGCGGCGAGCGGCTCGAGCAGCTTGACCGCGGCTGCCGCGTTGCCGCCCTCGGCGAGATAGGTGCCGAGCTGCGTGACGAGCCCGGCGTTCGCGGCGCCGGCCGCGACCGCGCGCTGCAGGGCGTCGATCGCCGCGCGCGACTGACCGGTTTCCCACGCCACGAACGCCAGATGCCGATAGGCGATCGCCATGTCGGGCCGGCGAGCCAGGATGCCGCGGTACGCCTGCACCGCTTCGTCGTACCGGCGGCTGACGTACAAGTCGACCGCGCGGTGGAATTCCTGATCGATCGCCACCAATGTTTTAGGATCGTCGGCTTCCGTGTAGCGGGCCTTCATTGCCGCGTCGCCGCTCACGTAGCCGAGCGCGCGCAGTCGCGCCGCGGCCTCCGGTGCCTCCGCGCGGCGAGCGCCGGGAAGCGGCGCGTTGAAGGCGCGCAGCATACCGCCGAGCGCGCGATCGCGCTCCGCGTCGCGGCCGGCGAGGTTGGTCGTCTCGGCCGCGTCCGCCGCGAGGTCGTAGCGCTCCGACAGCGGCAGGTCGATCCATTTCTCGCGGCCGGCGACGACGCCGGTGAGCGGCGCCCAGCCGCGGTTGAGCGCCGTGCTCATCGCTTCGAAATAGGCTGTGCGCTGACCCGCGGACGGCGTCGACTGCCGCTCCGACGCAGGAAGCAGCGTGCGGCCGGGGAGATCTTGCGGAATCGGTTGACCGATCGCGTCGAGCAGCGTCGGGAGGATGTCGATGTGTCGCGCGGCGACGTGGGAGACCTCCCCCACGGTCCGCCTGAAGGCGCCTGCACCGACCTCCGCCACGATGAGCGGCACGCGGAGCGTGGATTCGTACGCGAACAGGCCGTGCGTCTGCTCGCCGTGATCGCCGAGCGCTTCGCCGTGATCGCCGGTGACGATGACGAGCGTTGACCTCGGCGCCGCGCGCACGTCGTCCAGCAGCGGCGAGAGCGCGGCATCGGTCGCCGCGACCTCACCGTCGTACGCCCTCGGATACTGCGAGTCGAACGGCGGCGGCGGCTTGTACGGCGCGTGCGGATCGAACAGGTGGACCCACACGAACCAGGGCCGATCGGCGGCCTGCCGTCTGCGGTCGGCGATCCAGTCGCGGGCCAGCGGTACGACCGCGGTCGCCGGACGCTCGGGCATCACGAACTCGGTCGGTGCGCGTGTTTCGCCGAACCGGTCGTCGTAGACGTCGAACCCTTCGTTGAGCCCGAACCGCGAGTGGACCGGAAAGGCCGCGACGAAGGCTGCCGTGTCGTAGCCCGCTTTCTTCAACAGCGTCGCGGCCGTCCGCGTCGACGGCGCGAGGCGGTATCCGCTGTTGTCGCGAAGGCCGTGCTGGTACGGATAGACGCCGGTCAGGATGCTGGCGTGCGACGGCAGCGTCAGCACCGCGTGGGCGTGCGCGAAATCGAAGCGGACGCCTTCCGACGCCAGTCGATCGAGCGCCGGCGTCGCCGCGCGGCCGCCGTAGCTGCCGAGCGCGTCGGCTCGCAGCGTGTCGATCGTGATCAGGAGAACGTTCTGGTTCGGAACCGATCGAAGGTCGGCCCGCGGAGTGCGTCGAAGGAACGCGAACGCGACGAGGGCGCCGAGCGCGATCAACGTTCCAGCGATCGCCATTCGACTCGGCCGCTTCGCGGCCTCGCTCATGGCAGGCCCGGGGCGTCGGCGTCGAAGGGCCGGGCCCACGGACTACCGGACGGTCGCCGTTCGCGCCGCTCCCAGCGCGCGTCGTCCTTCGAGCCGAACGGCCTCCGCGTCCTGGCGCCGGCCGAACATCGTGTACAACCGCGCGGCGAGCGCGTAGCTGTCGGGCGTCGGCGAGAGGCGAAGCATGTCGCGAATCATGCGGTCCGCGGCGTCGGGACGATCGGTCGCCTGGTAGAGCATCGCGAGGCCCCCGCGCGCCCGGGCGTTGAACGGGAAGAGGCGCAATTCCTCGGTGAACGCCGCTTCGGCGTCGTGGTAGCGCTCCAGACGGCCCAGCGTATCGCCCGCGTAGTAGTACAGCTCGGCGATCGGACGAGCCTTCGGGTTGCGCGCCTGCGCGATCGCCTGCTCGAAGTGCGGCGCCGCATCGGCGAAGCGGCTCTGATCGTAGAGGATTCGGCCTTCGATGAACGCGGCGAGCGGCAGCGTGGAGTCGGCTTCTTCCGCGCGAATCGCCTCGTCGCGGGCGGTGTCGAAATCCCGCACGGCGAGCGCGATTCGCGCGAGGAGCTCGTGCGCGGATCCGCGCATGCGCCCATCGGCGTCCGACGCGACGTCGACGGCGATGGCCGCGTGCTCTCGCGCCTCAGCGTAACGATGCAGTCTGAACAGCGCGCTGGCGGCGCCGATGTACGGCGCCGGCTCCGATGGCTTCAGCGCGATGTAGTGCTTGTAGGCGTCGAACGCCTGATCGAAGCGATCGATGCGCGTCGCGAACGTCGCCAGCTGCGCCCAGACGTCGGCCATCTCCGGCTCTTCGTGCAGGATCTGCTGCAGCAGGGCGATCGCCTGTCCCCAGCGCCGCTCCGCCGCGAGGTCGACGGCCGCGCGATAGCGCTCGAGAATCTCACGCTTGTCCTTGGGATCGGCCAGCGTCTCGCCCGACGTGGTGGCGACGTCCGTCTGCGCCCCCACGTAGCCGAGCGCCTGCAGCCGCTCGCGCGCATCGGCCGGCACCTCGCTCGGCGCGTGAATCGTCGCGCCGGCCGCCAGTCGGTCGAGCGCGCCGCGCATCGCCTGGCGCGCCTGCGCGCGATCCTCGGCGATGTTGGTCCGCTCGCGCGCGTCGTTCTGCAAATCGTAGAGCTCTTCGCGCGGCGCCTTGATGTAGCGATACCGGTCGTCGGTCAGCGCGATCAGCTCGCTCCAGCCGAAGTGATACCGCGCGTAGAGCGCTTCCGAGTAGACCGGCGCCGCCGGCAGGCGTCCGCTGCCGTCGAGCAGCGGCTTCAGCGAGCGCCCGCGCAGCGATCCCGGGATCGGCGCCTTCGCGAAGTCGAGGATCGTCGGCACGATGTCGATGTGCTGGACGAGATCGGCGACGCGGCGCCCCGCGCCCGCATTGCTCTCCTGCTTCACGATGAGCGGGACGTGGATCGCTTCGTCGTAGACGAACAGCCCGTGCTCCTGCTCGCCATGGTCGCCGAGCCCCTCGCCGTGATCCGAGAGGAGGACGATCGTCGACCGATCGTAGAGCTGGTGCGACTTCAGGTACTTGACGAAGCGCCCGATGATCTCGTCGGTGTACGCGATCTCGCCGTCGTACGGCGCGTACTGCGCGAACCGTTCGGGCGGCGCGTACGGCTTGTGCGGCTCGTAGAGGTGCAGGAAGAGGAACGCGCGCGAGGTGCCGACGCCGGCGAGCCACTTCTCCGCGATCGCCTCGGACGCCATCCCGTCGCGCTGCACCTGACCGATGGCCGCGTCGCTCGCCGCCGCCGGCAGCTCGCCGTCGAAGAAATCGAACCCCTGCGAGACGCCGGTCTCTTTTCGCAGTACGTACGCCGAGACGATGCCGGCGGTCGCGAAGCCGCGATCGCGCAGCATCTGCGGCAGCAGGCGCTCCGTCGGCTTGATCGTGAAGCCGACGTTGTCGCGGACGCCGGTCTCGAACGGCAGCCGGCCCGAGAGCAGCGACGCGTGCGCGGGCAGCGTCTGCGGCGCGTGCGAGTACGCGCGCTCGAAGACGACGCCGTCAGCCGCGAGCGCGTCGATCGCCGGCGTTTTGACCTGCTTGTAGCCGTACGCCGGCAGGTGATCCGCCCTCAGCGTGTCGACGGAGATGACGATGACCGGCCCGCTGACCGGCGCGGACGCGCGTGCGTACCGCCAGCCCCCCGCCGCCGCCAGAGCAACGGCGACCGCGACCGAGACCAGTATGAATGTGTAGCGGAGAGGTCTGGACACGGCTTTTCAAAGGGATGAGGGACGCCCCAACTCCCTGATCCCTACCACTTATTTTTTCAGCTGATCGACAACGGCCTTGGCCTGAGCGGCTTCGGGCGACGCGGGATCGACTTCGATCACCCTGCTGAAATACTCGATCGCGCCCTTCGTGTCGCCCTTGTTGAGCGCGACCTTGCCGAGCGCGAATACCGGCTTGCCCCACCGCGGATCCATCTGCGCCGCCCGCGAGTACGCGGCGGTGGCTTCCTCGACCTTCCCCTTCGCGAACTCGACCTCGCCGAGGTTGTAGAAGACCTCGCGCGTGGCGTTGGGACTCTGCGCGGCGGTCTGCAGCGTCTTCTCCGCCGACTCGATGTCGCCCTTCTCGAGGTTGGTCATGCCGATCCCGATCTTCGCCTTGTCGTTGTTCGGGTCGGCCTTCAGCAGCTCGTTGTACGCCGCGAGCGCCGAGTCGTAGTCCTTCTTGTTCCGGTACGCGGCGGCGATCTGCAGGTTGATGACGCTGAGCGACGGCGCCTTCGTCAGGATGGCGCGATACGCCGCGACCGATTCATCCCACTTCTGCGCGTTGTAGAGCGCGTCGGCCGCCGCGAGCTCGGCCTGGAGATCCTTGGCGGCCATCCCGCCGAGCGCGCTCGCGGCCGCGCTGTTGCCGCCCTTCTTCAACGTGAACGTCAGCGGCGGATTCGGCGCGCCGATCGTCTGCACGTTCAGCCGTCCCGATTCCGGGGCGTAGCCCGGCGCCTGCGCGGTGAACGTCCATTGACCGGTCCGCAGTCCGATGATCGAGAATCGCCCTTTGTCGTCCGTCGTCGCCGTAAAGCTGCTCGGCGAGGCGTTCGGGTTCTCGGCGGTGATCGTCGCGCCCTTGATCGGCTGCTGCGTCTCGTCCTTCACCTGTCCGCCGACGCGTCCGGTCTGGGCGGCGGCGGGCGCGGCGAGCGATGACACGGCGATGACAACAGCGAGCGCGCGAACGACGAGCGCTGATGAATGAAGGCGAGTGCGGCCCATACGATGCTCCAGGATTGCGAAAAAAACGACGCGATCCGCGCTAAATCTCTGACAGCGCTCAGTATATATTGAATCGCGTGAAACGGCCCCTCGCGCGGATTGCGCTGGCGCTCGCCGCTTCGGCCGTCGCGGTGCACGCGCAGTCCGACGGCCATTTCGCCGCCATTCGCGCGGTCGTGGAGGCGGCCATCGCGCGCCACGACCTTCCCGGCGCCGTCGTGCTCGTCGGCCGCGGCGACACCGTCCTGTATCACGACGCCTTCGGCAATCGCGCGATCCAGCCGCGCGTGGAGCCGATGACGGAGGACACGATCTTCGACGTCGCGTCGCTGACGAAGGTCGTCGCGACGACCACGAGCATCATGCAGCTGATCGAATCGGGGCGCGTGCGGCTGGCCGATCCGGTCGCGCAGTACATTCCCGAGTTCGCGCGCTATCGGAAGAACGGGATCACGATTCGTCATCTGATGACGCACACGTCCGGCCTGCGTCCGGACCTGGCGCTCGAAGTCGAGTTCAGCAGCGCGGAGGAAGCGATCAGGCGCGCAACGGAGGAAGTGCCGCTTGCCGGCCCGGACGAGCGGTTCATCTACAGCGACATCAATTACTTCGTCCTCGGCGACATCGTCCGCCGCGTGAGCGGGGAGCGCCTCGATCGCTACGCGAAGACGCACATCTTCGATCCGCTGCGGATGCACGACACCGGATTCCTTCCGCCCGAGTCGCTGCGCCCGCGCGTCGCGCCGACCCAGCGCTGCCGTGGACTCATCTGGCCGTGCACCAGCGACGATGCGCCGTTTCTTCGGGGAGTGGTGCACGATCCGACGGCGCGCCGGATGGACGGCGTCGCCGGGCACGCCGGTCTCTTCAGCACGGCGGCGGACCTCGCGCGCTTCTGCCGCACGCTCCTCAACGACGGTACGCTCGACGGCGCGCGCATCCTGACGCCCGCGTCGATCGCGCGAATGACGGTCCCGTCGACGCCGCCGGGGATGCGCGACGTCCGCGGGCTCGGATGGGACATCGATTCGACGTTTGCGTCGAATCGCGGCGAGTTGTTCCCCGTCGGCTCGTACGGCCATACCGGCTTCACCGGCACGTCGCTGTGGATCGATCCGCAGTCGAAGGGCTACGTCGTCTTCCTGTCGAATCGCGTTCACCCGGACGGCCGCGGCGACGTGACGGCGCTGCGCGGCCAGGTCGCGACGATTGCCGCGGCCGCCGTGTCCGCTGGAGCGCGCCAACTTCGCGCCGAAGGCGCTACGGCGAGCGGCTTCAGCCGACTGGATGAAACCGCGGCCGCCCGCGCCGCGGAAGCGGTTCCGACGCGTCCGCACGCTCCGGTGCTGACCGGCATCGATGTCCTCGAAAGCGAAGGGTTCGCGCGGCTGCGGGGCAAGCGCGTCGGCCTGCTGACGAATCACACGGGCCAGTCGCGCGGCGGCGTCAGCACGATCGATCTGCTCGCGAACGCGCGCGATGTGAAACTCGTTGCGCTGTTCAGCCCCGAGCACGGCATCCGCGGTCAGCTGGACGCACACGTTCCTTCTTCACGCGACGAGAAAACCGGCCTGCCGATCCATTCGCTGTACGGCGACACGCGGCGGCCGACCGCGGCGATGCTCGACGGCATCGACGTGATGGTCGTCGATCTCCAGGACATCGGTGCGCGCTTCTACACGTACATCACGTCGATGGCGTACGTGCTCGAGGAGACGGCCCGGCGCAAGCTGCCGGTCGTCGTCCTGGACCGGCCGAATCCTGTCGACGGCTTCGACATCGAAGGGCCGAACCAGGACAGCTCGGCGATCGGCTTCGTCGGGTACCTGGCGATGCCCATCCGCCACGGTCTGACGATCGGCGAGCTCGCGCGTCTCTTCAATGAGGTGAAGAGCATCGGCGCCGACGTGACGGTCGTGGCGATGAAAAACTGGCGGCGCGACGACTGGTTCGACGACACCGGACTGCCGTGGGTGAATCCGTCGCCGAACATGCGGAACCTGGTGGCGGCGACCGTGTATCCCGGCATCGGCTCGATCGAAGCGACGAACATCTCCGTCGGGCGCGGCACCGACACGCCGTTCGAGCAGATCGGCGCGCCGTGGATCGACGGCTCCGCGCTGGCGGCGGCGCTCAACGCGCGCGAGCTGCCGGGCATCCGCTTCTATCCCGTCACGTTCACCCCGGCCGCCGGCGCGAAGCTCGGAGGGCAGACCTGCCGCGGCGTGTTTCTGATCGTGACCGATCGTGAGCGTCTGCGCCCGGTGCGCGTTGGCGTCGAGATCGCATCGGCGCTGTCGACGCTGTACGGGTCCCAGTTCAGGCTCGAGGATGCCGCGACGCTGCTCGGATCGAAGGCGACCATCGAAAGGATTCGGGCCGGCGTCAATCCGGCGGCGATCGCCGCGTCGTGGCGCACGGACGAGGAGAAGTGGCGGCAGCTCAGGGCGAAGTATCTGTTGTATTAAGGTCCGGCTTTAGCCGGACCGTGATGGAGCCCGCATGGTCTGGAACCGCATCGCGTACGCCGCCGGGCTGTTCGCGCTTGCCGCCCTGTCCGGCGACGCCCAGCGCCAGGCGCAGCCGCCACCGATCGACGTGACCGTCACCGAAGGGACGTCGATGTCGGTGGCCGTGTCGCCGGACGGCCGGACGCTCGCGATCGATCTGCAGGGCAGCATCTGGACGCTGCCGGCGGCCGGCGGCACCGCGACGCGTATCACCGACGTGTTCAACGACGCCCGGCAGCCGGCCTGGTCGCCCGACGGCCGCTGGATCGCGTTCTTCGCGTACCGCGACGGCGGCTACGACATCTGGGCCGCCGCGCCCGACGGCAGTCAGCTCCACAAGATGACGTCCGGCCCCTTCGACGACCGCGAGCCGGCGTGGTCGCACGACGGGACGCGGCTCGCGTTCTCGTCGGATCGCGGCGACCCGCTCGGCAGCGACTACAACGTCTGGGTTCTCGACACGCGCACCGGCGCCCTCCTCCAGGTGACGAAGCATCCGGCCGACGATTACATGCCGACGTGGTCGCCAGACGATCGCGAGATCGCGTTCGCGTCGGCGCGCGACGGCGCTCACGCGGTGTGGGCAGTGAACGTTGCCGACGGTACCGAGCGCAAGGTGGCAACGTCGACCAGCACGATCGACGCGCCGTCGTGGAGCCCATCGGGGCGGATCGTGTATCACGCGGCCGCGACGGGGCAGAGCCGCCTCGAGTCCGACGGTGCGCCGCTGACCGGAACGGAAAACGCGTTTGCGTTCCGCGTGTCGTGGGCGTCGCCGACCGAGTTCTATTACGTATCCGACGGCAAGGTCCGCAAGCGTACGCTGAGCGCTCCGGGAACTCCGGCGACAACGGCGGCGCAGACTGTCGACTTCCGCGCGACGCTTCACGTCACGCGCCCGGAGTACGTCCGACGCAGACGCGACTTCGATTCAACCGCGCCGCGCACCGCGCTCGGCATCGTTCGCCCCGTGATTTCGCCGGACGGGACGCAGGTGGCTTTTGCCGCGCTGAACGACATCTACGTCATGCCGGTCAATGTCGTCCCCGGGGGCCCCGGGGTCCCCGGGGGGAAGCCGGAGAACATCACGCACGATCGCGCGCTCGATACGGATCCCGCGTGGTCGCCGGACGGAACGCAGCTCGCGTATTCCTCGGACAGGGACAGCGAGCACCTGCAGCTCTGGATCCGCGACATGAAAACCGGCCGGAGCCGGCAGGTCACGCGGATGACGACGCAGCCGCAGGGCGCGGCGTGGTCGCCGGATGGAAAGCGGATCGCGTTCTTCAACGTCACCGGCATGTGGCGCGTCGCCGAGATGTCAGTGCTCGACGTCGCAACCGGCACCGTCACGAAGCTCCACGACACGCTGCCGCAGCCCGGCGCGCCGACCTGGTCGCCCGACGGGAAGCGGCTCGCGTTCGCGAACGTCGCGCCGCTGACGAAACGTTTCCGCGAGGGCACCAATCAGATTCTGACGATTGCCGCGAGCCCTTCGAACCCCGAGCCCTCAACGAACCCCTCGAACCCTTCGAACCTCGCGAACTCTTCGAACCCTTCGAACCTCGCGAACCCTTCGAACCCAGATGTCTGGTATGCCCCCATTCCGATGCTCTCCATCGACTCCCGCGGCGGCTGCGGCCCCGTGTGGTCGCCCGACGGGACGAAGATGGCGGCAATCTACGAAGGCGTGCTCGCCGTATGGCCGGTCGCGCCGTCGGGCGAGCCGGTCGGGCCGCCGCGTCGCGTCACGACCGAATCGGCGCACGCGCCGAGCTGGGCCGGCGACTCGCGCCACATCCTCTATCAAAGCCTCGACAAGCTGCGCTTGATCGATATCGAGTCGGGCGACGTGCGCGACGTGCCCGTCGATCTCAAATACACGCTCGACGTTCCGAAGGCCCGCGTGGTCGTGCACGCCGGCACGCTCGTCGACATGAAGAGCGCCACGCCGCGGACGAACGTCGACATCGTCATCGAGGGCAACCGGATCCGCGGCGTCGAGCCGCACAGCAGCGCGCGGCACAACGGCGCGCAGGTGGTCGATGCCGGCAGCTACACCGCGATGCCCGGGCTCGTCGAGTTCCACTCGCATCTGCAGCCGGACTTCGGGGAGTCGCAGAGCCGCGCGTGGCTGGCGTTCGGCGTCACGACCGTGAGAAGCCCCGGCAACACGCCGTACGAGGCGGTCGAGGAACGCGAAGCGAGCGAGAGCGGCGCGCGTCCGGGACCGCGCGTCTTCGGCACCGGGTTCCTGATGGAGTGGATGCGCGTGTACTACAAGATGGGCATTGCGATCTCGAGCCCCGCGCATTTCGAGCTGGAGCTGCAGCGCGCGAAGGCGCTCCAGCACGATCTGATCAAGAGCTACGTCCGCCTGCCGGACCTGCAGCAGCGCCGGATGGTCGAGTTCGCGCACGGCATCGGCGTGCCGGTCGCGACGCACGAGATCTTTCCGGCGTCGCTGGTCGGCGTCGACAACACCGAGCACACGGGCGCGACGAGCCGCCGCGGCTACTCGCCGAAGATCGGCACGCTGCAGCGCAGCTACGAGGACGTCATCCAGCTCTTCGGACAGAGCCGCCGCATCCTGTGCCCGATGATCTCGCCGGGCGGCACGCGGCGGCTTCTCGAGCGCGAGCCGGAGCTGGCGACCGATCCGCGGCTGAAGCTGTACCCGCAGTGGATTCAGGAGCAGGTCGCGTCGCGTCAGGTGAGCAGCTTCGCGGCGCTCGTCGATCCGCGGGGCGGCAGCGGGAAGATGGTGATGGACGTGATGCACGCCGGCGGCCTCATCGTCGCCGGCACGGACACGCCGAACGCGCTCAACCTGCACGGCGAGCTCATGTCGTACACGCTGGCGGGGATGACGCCGTACGAGGCGCTCAAGGCGGCGACGGTCAACCCCGCCCAGGCGCTCCTGCTCGACGCCGGCACGATCGAGGCCGGCAAGCTCGCCGACATCGTCATTGTCGACGGCGATCCGCTCGCCGACATCGCGAACGCCCACAAAGTGAAGAGAGTCATCGCAAACGGGCGCGTCTACGAGCTCGCCGATCTGCTCCGCGGCGTCCCGGCCGCATCGCGATCCTCGGCGCCGCGCGCGGAGCGGTGATCCTCGTGTAGGCCGGTTTCTCTGGACCCGGCGCGCGAAGCGGGTCCGAAGAGCAGCACCCGCCCTACAGCTGGCGGTTTCAGATGTCGGCCGGGTCCTTTGGACCCGGCATGCAGCGAGTTGGATCGTTCGCGCTGCAGACACGCGGCTGACACATTCGCGTCGACTTGGTTGTTGCGCCGGTGCGGAGCGGTCTATACGATGCGCGCTATCAGAGGGATGAGGTAACAGGGATGAGGGAAACGAACGTCATACCTCATACCTCCTCCTTCATACCTACATGAAGGAGGCTCGGATGGCGCCCAGACGGTTCGTCTCCTCCGGCGTGTTCCTCGGCTTCATTCTTCTCGCGTCGCTCGCCTCCGCGCAGGACGCGTCGATCATCGGCACGGTCACCGACGAAACACGTTCCGTCCTGCCGGGCGCGACGGTCACGGCGACGAACGTCGATACGGGACAGACGACCTCCGGTGTCACCGACGCGCACGGACAGTACCGGCTCATGCGGCTTCAGCCGGGGAAGTACAAGGTGCAGGCGGAGCTCCAGGGTTTCTCGAGCGTCATCATGCCGTCGGTGGAGCTGCTCGTCGGCCAGAATGCGACGGTGCCGTTCACGCTGAGGGTCGCGACCGTCACCGAGACGCTCACCATCACCGCCGAATCGCCGCTCGTCGACACCTCCTCGTCGCAGGTCGCCGGCAACGTGGATCGACGGCAGATGGAGCAGCTCCCGCTGCAGGGACGCAACTGGATGGAGCTGTCGAAGCTGGTCAAGGGTGTGACGGCGAACGACGTCGGCAACAGCATCGGTACCGGCGCCATGGACGATCTCTGGCAGTTGAATCTCGACGGCCAGCAGATCACGCAGAAGGTCGCCGGATCCGGGTTCGGTCAGCCGCGCTTCAGCCGCGAGTCGATCGCGGAGTTCCAGATCGTCACGAACCTGTTCGACATCACGCAGGGCCGATCGGCCGGCATGGAGATCCAGGCGATCTCGAAATCAGGCACCAACATCACCGCCGGCAACACCTACGGCTACTTCCGGAGCGACAAGCTGAACGCGCCCGATCTCGTCGCGAAGCGCGTGCTCCCGTATTCGAATCAGCAGATCGGCGGCACGCTCGGCGGTCCGATCGTGAAGGACCAGCTGCACTACTTCGCGTCGTACGAGTACGAGCGCGAGCCGGGCACGATCTTCTCGAATCCGTCGGTGCTGCCGGGCCAGAGCTTCAGCATTCCGTACAAGAACGGGCAGAAAAGTTTTCTCGGCCGCGTCGACGACCAGCTGTCGCAGAACGACCGGCTCTCGATCCGCGGCTCGCGCTGGAACTGGGCGAACCCGGTCGTGCTCGCGGCGGGCGGGCATCCGTCGGCGGCGTCGGACCAGACGAAGGACGCGACGAACGTGCTGGGCACGTGGTCGCGCGTGATGAGCGGCGGCAACCGGATCATCGAAGTGAAGGGCGGCTACAACGGCTTTCACTGGACCAACGCGCCGCAGGCCTCGATGATGGGCACGCCGGAGTACCGGATTCCCGGTCTGACGATTGGCGCGCCGTACAACTACCCGCAGACGCTGAACCAGAACAACTGGACCGGCCGGGTCGACATGAGCTGGCACAAGACCTCGCATGACGTGAAGATGGGCGCCGAGTACATCCACGTCCACAACGGCGGCCCCTGGTACATCCAGCGCGCGGGCTTCTTCACGTTCAACAGCGCGCCGTCGAATCTCGCCGCGCTGATTCCGCAGGACGCCGCGCTCGATCCGTCGCGGTGGAACATCGCCGCGCTCAACGCGCTGACGCGCGACTTCCAGGTGAACTTCACGCAGGGCGACTGGACGATCGACGTGCCGCGTCCGACCTATGCCCTGTGGCTCGGCGACAACTGGCGCGTGAGCTCGGTGCTGACGGTCAACATGGGCATCCGCTGGGACGCCGACCCGAACATGGCATCGCCGCCCGACATCGTCACGAACAACATCCTGGTGAACAGCGGGATTCCACAAAGCTACTCGCACCAGCTCGCGGGCACGAACGACTACGGCTACAAGACCGATATCCGCGACTGGAAGAACGTCGCCCCGCGCGGCGGCTTCACGTACAACGTCGGCGGGCGGAACGACCTCGTCAT
>Ga0114129_10006857_pt1 | contig 16191 bp, 15 predicted proteins | sample RhiMetdeltSRZDD1_FD_80071 | JGI IMG/M metagenome (GOLD analysis project Ga0114129, IMG submission 80071) | Populus rhizosphere microbial communities from Tennessee, USA - Rhizosphere MetaG P. deltoides SRZDD1 (version 2) (version 2) | ecosystem: Host-associated > Plants > Roots > Rhizosphere >... | reverse complement strand
CTGGCCGAGGTGCAGGGCTACCAGTACGCCGCGCTGCTCGGCGCCGCGACGATGGCGGAGGCGATCGGTCGCGATGCGGAAGCGCCGGCGTTGCGCGCCCGCGCGCGCCGACTGCAAGAACGCTTCGAAGCGGATTTCTGGATGCCCGACGAGGCGTTCTACGCGCTGGCGCTCGACCGCGAGGGCGCGCCGTGTCGCGTGATCTCGTCCAATCCGGGGCACCTGCTGTGGACGCGGATCGTGAGCGATTCGCGCGCGCAGATCGTCGCGCGGCGGCTGCTGCAGGACGACATGTTCACGGGCTGGGGCGTGCGCACGCTGTCGAGCCGCGAGCGTCAGTACAACCCGATGAGCTACCACAACGGCTCGGTGTGGCCGCACGACACCGCGCTGGCCGCCGTCGGCATGCGGAACTACGGCATGACATCGCAGTTCACCACACTGGCCACTGGAATCTTCGAGTCCGTCCTGCAGTTCGATGACATGCGCGTGCCGGAGCTCTTCTGCGGCTTTCCGCGCGTGGCCGGCCACGCGCCGACGCGCTACCCCGTTGCCTGCTCACCCCAGGCGTGGGCGACCGGCGTCGTGTTCCAGCTGATCGGCGCCATGCTGGGACTGCGGCCGGAGGCGGCCGACAATCAGATCACGCTCTCGCGACCGACGCTGCCGGGCTGGCTCACGTGGATCGAGGCGCGCGGGCTGCGTGTGAGCAAGTCGCGGCTGGCGGTACGCGTGTCCCAGGGCTCCGACGGGGCCGCCGTGGAGCTGCTCGCGCGCGACGGCGATGCCGAGCTGGTCGTGCGCCGCTAGATCCTCACCCCGCGACGTTCAGCAAGAAGCCGCACACCAGCGCCACGAGGAGCCCGGCACAGATGGCGGCGTACGCGTGATCGCCGAGCCGCTCGAAGGCGATCAACGCGACGACGAGGGCGGTGGCGGGCGTCGCGAGGAGCACGACGATCCCGGCGGTGATCACCGCAACGGGATCCGGGGGCCAGCGGCCGAGCGCGCGGGCGATCTGGGGCAGCGAGACGAAGACGCCGATCGAGCGTCCGGCTTCGCGGTTCTCCACGACGTGCGCGACGTCCAGCGGGTGCGCCGTGCGCGCCGCGTGGACCTCCAGAGCCACCAGGCCCACGAGCATCAGCGCGACCGCGAGCGAGCCGCCGAGCAGCAGAATGCGCGATGTCGCGCGCTCGACGTTCATCACTTGAGCACTCCGAGGCCATGCAGCAGCATGGAAATGGCCAGGTAGACCACGATCGGCAGGAACAGCTTGCGCACCGTCGCGTTGCGCAGCCGCGCGATCAACCGCGTCCCGCCGTAGGATCCGACCAGCACGCCGAGCGCGACGGGTGTGGCGATGACCGGATGGATGTCGCCGCGCCCGAAATACACACCCGCGCTGGCCGCCGCGGTGAGCCCGATCATGAAGTTGCTCGTCGCGGTCGAGACCTTCATCGGTAACCGCATGAATGTGTCCATGGCGAGCACCTTGAATGCTCCGCTGCCGATGCCCAGCAGGCCGGACAGGAGGCCAGCGCCGAACATCACCGCAGCGCCCGCGCGCACACGGACGGCGCGATAGGCCACGTCACGGTCGAGAAGCTGGTCGTGGTACACGCCGTCGAGGCCGAAGCGCTGCGCGAGCGGATCCGCGGTGAGCGACTCCGCGACCTCGACGTGGAGCTGACGAACCGTCGTGAACGCCGAATAGCCCAGGGCCAAGCCGAAGAGCGCCTGCAGCACCCGTGGCGGCACGACGCCGACGAGACTCGCGCCGGCGAGGGCACCGGTGACCGTGAACAGCGCGAGAAAGAGGCCCAGGCGAATATTGGCCAGTCCGGAGGTGAGATGGCCCGCGGCCGCGCCGCATGAGGTCGCGATGACGGAGACGATGCTCGCGCCCATCGCATAGGGCAGGCTCACGCCGAAGAACAGCGTGAGAATCGGCACGAGCAGAATGCCGCCGCCGAGTCCGAGAATGGCGCCAAGCACCCCGGCGCCGGCCGCGGCGCCGAGCAGCGTGACGAGGAAGACGACGTCGCTCACGGCCGGTTCTCGATGACGCGCATTGTACCCACCGCCGGCGCATTGACGCACGGGGGCGCCGGGCGCTACGCTCGGCGCCATTCGGAGCCCCGCGCGTCTCTCTCAGGCCACCCGCGGCGGAGGCGGACGCAACGCTCCGATACAGAGGAGAAGCCGCATGCACGTCGGAATGGCGTCGGTCTTTCAGAATCCGCAGAAGAGCCGCACCGACCGTGACGTCTACCGCAACGAGCTGCGGTTGGCGGATCTCGCCGAGCCGCTCGGCTTCGAGTCCGTGTGGGGCGTGGAGCACCACTTCACCGACTACACCATGTGTCCGGATGTGCTGCAGTTCCTCACGTACGTCGCCGGCCGCACGCAGCACGCACAGCTCGGGTCGATGGTGGTCGTGCTGCCGTGGCACGATCCGATGCGCGTGGCCGAAGAAGTCTCGATGCTCGACAACATTTCCGACGGCCGCCTCATCCTCGGCCTCGGTCGGGGTGCCGGCAAGGTCGAGTTCGACGGCTTTCGCCTCCCGATGGACGAGTCGCGCCAGCGCTTCGTGGAATCCGCCGAGATGCTGCTGCAGGGTCTCGAGCGCGGCTGGTGCGAGTACGCCGGCGAGTTCGTCAAGCAGCCGCACGCGGCCATCCGCCCCGCGCCCTTCAAATCGTTCCGCGGCCGCACCTACGCCGCCGCCGTCTCGCCCGACTCGCTGCCGATCATGGCGCGACTCGGCGTCGGCATCCTGATCATTCCGCAGAAGCCGTGGCACGAGGTCGCCAAGGAGCTCGAGACCTATCGCGGTGTCTATCGCCAGGTCAACGGCGTGGACGCGCCGCCGCCGATCGCCGCGGGCTGGACCTTCTGCGATCCCAGCGCCGACCGCGCGCGGGAGATGGCGCGCCGGTACATCGGTGGCTATTACCGCACGGTGCTCGACCACTATCACTTCGAGGCCGACCACCTGGCGAAGACCAAGGGCTACGAGTACTACGGCAAGATGAGCGAAAAGATCGCAGAATACGGAACCGACACCGTGATCGACTACTTCGTGAAGCTTCAAGTGTCCGGAACGCCGGAGCAGTGCTACGACAAGATCCTCGACATTCATCGGCGCACCGGCAACAGCCACTTCGTCGGCGTCTTCTCGTACGCCGGCATGCCGTACGAGGACGCGGAGCGCAACATGCGGCTGTTCGCGCGCGAAGTCATGCCGCAGCTCCGCAAGCTCGACGTGAAGGCGCCCGCCGCGCCCGAGGCGGCCGTCGCCGCCGCGGGCAAGGACGTGCGAGCCCTCGGGTTCTGATGGCCTTCGAGACGGTCCTCTACGACGTCGCCGATGGGATCGCCACCGTCACGCTCAACCGGCCGGAGCGGCTGAACGCCGTCAACGGCACGGTCATCCGCGAGCTCGTCGAAGTTTTCGACCGCGCGGACGCGGACGACGGCGCACGCGCTGTCGTCGTCACCGGTGCCGGTCGCGCCTTCTGCGCGGGTGCCGATCTCGGCGGGGGCGGCAAGACGTTCGACGGCCGCGGCGAGAATCCCGGGGCGCATCGCGACGGTGGCGGCCTCGTCACGCTGCGGATCTTCGAGCTGAAAAAGCCCGTCATCGCGGCCATCAACGGGCCGGCCGTCGGGTTCGGGATCACGTTCACGCTGCCGATGGACGTGCGCCTGGCGTCGAGCACGGCGAAGATCGGCTTCGTCTTCGCCCGGCGTGGCGTCGTGCCCGAAGCGTGCAGCACGTGGTTTCTTCCACGGCTCGTCGGGATCGCGCAGGCGGCGGAGTGGACGTACACCGGCCGCGTATTCTCCGCCGAGGAGGCGCGCGCAGGCGGGCTGGTGAGTCGCGTGCTCGAACCAGAGGCGTTGTTGCCGGCGGCGCGCGCGCTCGCGCGTGAGATCGCCGACAACACGTCGGCCGTCTCCGTCGCGCTCATCCGGCAGATGCTGTGGCGCATGCTCGGCGCCGAGCACCCGCGCGCCGCGCACCGTCTCGACTCGCTCGGCATGTGGTACACGGGGCGCTCGGCGGACGCGCACGAGGGCATCACGTCGTTTCTAGAAAAGCGAGCGCCGCGGTTCACGGGGCGCCCGAGCAAGGACATGCCGCCGTTCTATCCGTGGTGGACGGACACCGAGCGATGACGACACCGCTGACCGTGCATCTGCCGTTCAATCGCGACATCCTAGGCCGCGCCTTCGCGCCGGCCAAGCGCGGCACCAAGCCGCCCGTCGAGCGCGGGCACTGGATTCTCGTGCAGGATCAGAATCTCCTCGTCATCCCCGAGGCCGGCGGCTTTCGTCTGCCCCACGGGGATTGTCCGATTCCGCTCGAGACCGCGCCGTTCTGGCTCGGCATGTATCGCGACACGCCGTGCTGGGTCGTGTCGGTTCCGCCCGGCGCGCCCGCGCCGAACGGACTCTCGGTCGAGACCATCGTGCCGATGCGCAACACGCGGCTGCCGGATGATCTCCTCTCGCTCGGCGGCATGGCCATGCAAGCGCTCTGGTGGGAATCGACCAGTGGCTACTGTCCCCGCTGCGGCGAAGCCACCGAGCGCATCGAGGGCGAGTGGGGCAAGAAGTGTCCGCGCTGTCGCTACGAGCACTATCCCCACCTGCACCCTGCGACGATCGTGCTCGTCCGCGATCGTCAGCGCGTTCTGCTCACGCGCAAGACCGGTTGGGCGCCGAATCGCTACGCCCTCGTCGCGGGCTTCGTCGACAATGGGGAGTCGCTGGAAAGCTGTGTCGCGCGCGAGATCAAGGAAGAGGTCGGCGTCGACGTGAAGGACATCCGCTACGTCGGCAGTCAGAACTGGCCCTTCCCCAGCCAGATGATGATCGGCTTCGTCGCCACCTATGCCGGCGGCGATCTCGTCATCGACACCGAGGAGCTCGAGGACGCGCGGTGGTTTCCGTGCGACGCGCTGCCCAGTCTGCCGACGCGGCATTCGATCTCGCGGTTCATCATCGATCACTACGCGCGGCCGTAACGCGGTCTAGGCTTGACGCGGGCCCTAGACTCATTCCATGTCTCATCAGCGGCCACCAGTCGTCTCGAACGAGGAGGTGCCTCGATGACACGTTAGAAAGGAAGCCGAGCATGGACGCCTACCAGTGGAAGTCGCTCGATCAGTACGAACGAACGGAAGCGCTCGAGAACCGCGCACACAAGATCGAAAGTCGCATCGAATCGCGTGTCACTGGTCTATGCGGTCGTTGCACTCACGCGATCATCTATCGCCGTCGTGGCTATCCTCATTCCACGATCATGTGCACGGCGCTCCGTCGTGAAGTGCCCGACGACATCTCGGAGTGTTCTCGCTACTCTGACCCACGCGCGCTCTCGCTGGCCCAGATGGTCACCATGGCGCTCGACCTCGACGCGCGCACGCCGGCGGGCCAGTACTTGTAGATCGACTCACCGGCTGGCGTCGCATTCGGGTCGCGTTTCCGCGGGAACGTCGGGTCGCGTTTCCGCGGGAACGTCGGGTCGCGTTTCCGCGGGAACGTCTGCCGTGCATCGCCTGGGCTGGCGCAGGCGAGCCAACTACCACAGCGCGAAGTACCACCCGCTCGGCCGCCACTGCGCGGCCTGCAGCCGCGTCGAGGCAAGCTGCAGCGTGCGATAGCTTTCCGGCGTGGGTGCCTCGCCGCCCTCCCACCGCCGCAGCAGCGCCTCCACTGTGCGGCGGTCGGCGGCGAGCGCCCGGCGCAGCGGCCACGGAAACCGTGCGCTCGTCTCGACCCCCGCCGACATCCGCAAGAGGCTGCGCGCGTCGGCGATCGGGTCGGCCACGAAGTCGCGCCACTCGAGCGCCGCGCGCGCGTCGGCGGCCTGCGCGGCGAGCACGGCCACCCAGCCCGTGACCCGCGCGAGCTTGGCGTAGTCCAGCGTGTCGGGCGTGTCGTCCGCGGTGTGATAGGTCTCCGTGCGGCCGGTGGACAAAAACACGAACGGGCGCCCGACGTGCTCCCGCAGCCCGTGATAGTCGCTGCGCGCGAAACGCCGGTGCGGCACGTACGGCATCGCCTCGATCATCGGCAGGCTCAGGAAGACCGGCACGACGCCATCGCTGGGCGGCACCGCGCGCGCGAAATCGGCCAGGCCGCGGCTCGCCTCGGCGCCCAGCACGAACACCGAGTCGGCGAGCCCGGCGGCGATCATTTCGGGCGACGCGCGGCCGCCCATGAGGTCGAGCACGACGGCCAGATGCAGTCGCGTGGCGGGCAGCGGCGGATGACGCCAGAACCACGACGAGCCCATCCGGTCGGTGCGAATGTCGGGAGGCTCCTCGGCGTCGGGAAACAGGAAGACGACGTGGCGCCGCAGCCGCGGGCGGCTCCCGCCGAGCGAGTCGGCGATGGCCAGCAGGAGGGCCACCGAGCTCGCGTTGTCGTCGGCGCCGGGGTGGACCGCGCCGCTGACCACGCCCAGATGGTCGTAGTGCGCGACGAGCACGATCCACTCCGCCGCCGCATCGTCGGCGCGAAAGATCGCTCCGACGTTCGTGCTGTGCCGCGCGGCTTCGGCCCGCTCGCGCGCCGCGTCGGCGATCTCTGCGTACGTGGCCTGCTCGTACGAGCCGTCGAAGAGTGGCGCCATCCCGGCGCCGCGCAGCCGCTCGATGAGGTAGGCGCGAGCGCGCGCGTTGTCGTAGGTGCCGCGCAGTCGCCCACGCATCTCGGGAGCGGCGAGGACGCGCACGTCACGCTCCAGCGCCCCGGCGTTGATGCCGCCGCGCACCGCCGCGGCCGCGGCTTCGACCGGCGCCACGGGCGGCGCCGGCGCGGAAAGGTAGTCGACGAAGACGTAGTGCGCCGCTTCCGCAACGACTGCCTCAGGAATGACGATCGTGAGAGCAATGACGAATCGGGACAGCGCCATCGCCCACGCGATCGTCCGTGTGCGGGCGCCGGGCTCGTTGATTCGCCCATCAGCGTCGCGTCGCATCAGTTTCGGCTCGCATCAAACGCCAGGCGCTGAGGCGTTCCCGCGGGAACGCCCGTCCCGTTCACCCCGCCGTATACCCTCCATCCACCGGTAGCGACACGCCGGTCACGAAGCTCGCCTCGTCGCTGGCCAGATACAGAATGGCCGATGCGACCTCGTCCGCCTGGCCGAAGCGCTGCAGCGGATACTTCAGCAGCACCGCCTCGCGAAACGCGGGGTCCTCGAGGAGCGCGCGCGTCATCGGTGTCTCGATCATGCCGGGGCACACACAGTTGACGCGCACGGCCGGCGCCCACTGCATCGCCATCTGGCGCGTGAGATTGACCACGGCGCCCTTCGAGGCGGCGTAGGCGGGCGACAGCGAGCCGCCGACCATGCCGTACACCGAGGACAAGTTCACGATCGCGCCCTTGCCGCTGGCGCTCAGCGCGGGGAGTGCGGCGCGCGACGGAAAATACGTGCCGGTGAGGTTGGTATCGACGACGCGGTCCCACTCCACGGGTGCGGGCGCGCGATCACGGCCCTCGGGACGGACGCCGGCGGAATTGACCAGTGTCGTGAGCACGGTGAAGCGCCCGACGGCCTGATCGACCATGCGCTCGCAGGCGGCGGCATCGGTCACATCGGTCTCGATCGCGAACGCGTCGCCGCCGGCGGCGCTGATGATGCGCGCCGTCTCTTTGGCGCGCTCGCCCATGCGATCGACGCAGGCAACCTTCGCACCTTCGGCGGCCAATCGCTTCGCCGTGGCGGCGCCGATGCCGGAGCCTGCGCCCGTGATCAGCGCCACCTTGCCCTTCATCCTGGCTGCCATGACTTTGCTCGCCGCGGAGGATACAATCGAGCACTCGACAACGCCAGAGGGGGCCGTCCATGGATTTCGAGTACTCGAAGAAGACGAAGATGTACTTGGAGCAAATCACCGACTTCATGAACAAGTACATCCACCCGAACGAGCACGTCTTCCACGAGCAGCTCGACGCCGGTCCCACGCGCTGGCAGATCCCGCCGATCATGGAAGAGCTCAAGGAAAAAGCGCGTGAGCGCGCCCTCTGGAACCTCTTCCTGCCCGAGAGCCAGCGCGGCGCCGGCCTCACCAACCTCGAGTACGCGCCGCTCTGCGAGCTGATGGGGCGCTCGCATATCGCGCCCGAAGTCTTCAACTGCTCGGCGCCCGACACCGGCAACATGGAAGTCTTCGAACGGTATGGAACCGAAGAGCTCAAGAAGACGTGGCTCCAGCCCTTGCTGGAAGGCAAGATCCGCTCGGCATTCGCGATGACCGAGCCGAAAGTCGCGTCGTCGGACGCGACGAACATCGAGTCGTCCATCGTGCGCGACGGCGACCAGTACGTCATCAACGGCCACAAGTGGTGGACCTCGGGCATCGGCGATCCGCGCTGCAAGGTTCTCATCTTCATGGGCAAGACCGACCCGAAAAACCCGGACAAGTACAAGCAGCAGTCGATGATCGTGGTGCCGCGCGACACCCCCGGCATCACCGTGAAGCGCATGCTGACCGTCTTCGGGTACGACGATGCGCCGCACGGCCACGGCGAAGTGTTGTTCGAAAACGTGCGCGTGCCCGCGGGCAATTTGCTGCTGGGCGAGGGGCGCGGCTTCGAGATCGCGCAGGGCCGTCTCGGTCCCGGACGCATCCATCACTGCATGAGGCAGATCGGTGTGGCCGAGCGCGCGCTCGAGCTGATGTGCAAGCGCTCGATGAGCCGGGTGGCCTTCGGCAAGCGCATCGCCGACCACGACGTGACGCTGGAGCGCCTCGCGGAGGCGCGGATCAAGATCGACCAGGCGCGGCTGCTCGTCCTGCACGCCGCGTACATGATGGACACCGTCGGCAACAAGGCGGCCAAGCAGGCGATCGCGGAGATCAAGGTCGCGGTGCCGAACATGACCGGCCAGGTGATCGACTGGGCGATGCAGGTGCACGGCGGCGGGGGCGTGAGCCAGGAGTTTCCGCTCGCCTTCATGTGGGCGCACTCGCGCACGCTGCGCTTCGCCGATGGGCCGGACGAAGTCCACCGTCGCCAGATCGGCCGCCTCGAGCTGCGAAAGCATTCCTGAGCGCGCCGTGGTGATTTCCGGCCGCTGCGCCGCGACCGCGCTCGCGGTCGTCATCGCCGCGGGTTGCTCCATGGCGCCGCGCACGCCGACGCCCGTCCAGCGTCCCACGCGCGCGCCGCACACGCTGATCCTCTACGCCATCCTCGATCGTGACGTGAGGCTGGCGCATCTCGGCGGAACCGCCGGCGCCACCACCGAGGCCGCCACCGTCGTGGGCGCGGGGCGCCCGATCGGCGACATCCAGCCCCTGCCCACCGTGTTCTCCAACCGCTATCAGGCCGCACTCGTGAATGCCGAGAATCTCTACGCCAGTCACGACTACGCGGGCGCGAAAGCGGTGCTGGAGCCGGCGTATCGCAACGAGCCGACGAACCCGTTCGTGCTGGAGGCCTATGGCCGCGCGCTCTATCGGAACAAGGAGCGCGAGCCGGCGTTCGTCGTGTATCGCCAGCTCGTCGATCTGCTCGACGCCGAGTGGGCCACCGACGCGGGCCGAGCGGTGACGATCGATCTCTGGTTCGTGGACGCCTACTGGAAATTGGGAACGCTGCACATGGATCGCTCGGAATGGGATCGCGCGGCGTTCGAGATCTGCCGTGCCCTCGCGGGCGGCTACATGTGGGAGCGGCTGGCAGTCGATCAGGCGCTGTCCTATCTGGCGAAGGCGTATGCCGAGATGGACCGGCGCGACGTTTCGAAGTATTACGCGGAGCGCGCGCTCGAGCGCAATCCGCGGAACACGTTTGTGAAGCGCTACCTCGACCCGCTGTCGCGGTAGTGCGAGTCGCAGGACGTCGCGGGGCTGGGGCCCCGCCGTCCGAGACGAGCCTATAAAAGGAGAGATTGACGATGCCACGGATGACCGGCGGTGAAGCGCTCGCGCGGCAGCTCGTTCGCGAAGGGGTGAAGGTCGTGTTCGGCCTGCCCGGCGTGCAGCTCTATGGCGCGCTCGCGGGGCTGCGCGACGAGCACGTGCGATTCATCACCACGCGCCACGAGCAGGCGACGACGTACATGGCCGACGGCTATGCGCGCGCTGGCGGCGAGGGCGGCTTCGGCACGGCGCTCGTCGTTCCGGGCCCGGGTCTCCTGAACGCCGCCGCCGGCCTCTCCACCGCATACTCGGCCTCGTCGCCCGTGCTCATGCTGTGCGGTCAGGTTCCGAAGCGCTATATCGGCCGCGACGTCGGCGTCCTGCATGAGGTCAACGACCAGATGGAGGCGATCAAGCCGGTCACGAAGTGGCGCCGCCGCGTGCTGGAGGTCGCCGACGTGCCGGGCGCGGTGCGCGCGGCCGTGCGCCAGCTCAAGAGCGGGCGGCCGCGACCCGTGCATCTGGAGTTCCCTCCGGACGTCCTGGAAGAGGAAGGCGACGCGACGCTGCTGCCGCCCGCCGAAGGCGACCGCGTGGCCGCCCCCGAGGCGCTGATCGTGCGCGCGGCCGAAATGCTGCTCGCCGCCCAGCGTCCGGTCATCTACGCCGGCGGTGGCGCGGTGACGAGCGAGGCGCACGAAGCGTTGGTCGCCGTCGCCGAGCATTTGCAAGCTGGCATCGCGACGACCGCCGAGGGCAAGGGCGTGGTGAGCGACGCCAACGACCTCTCGCTCGGCGCCGGACTGTGGCCCAAGAATCCGCTGCGGCGCTGGCTCGACGCGGCGGACCTCATCCTCGCCGTCGGCTCTCGGCTTCAGCTCGCCGCGTTCCAGCCGACGCAGCAGGTGATTCAGATCGACGTGGATGGCGATGAGATCGGCCGCAGCCACGGGCTGACGTTCGGCCTGGTGGGCGATGCGCGGCTGACGCTCGAGCGCCTGCTCGACCGGCTGCGCGCGCTGGCGCCGCGGCTGTCGCGCAAGGCCGAGCGTGAGGCGCTGCGCGCGGAGATGGCGGCGCTCGACACGACCGAGCCGAACGCGCCGATTCTGAAGTCGCTGCGCGCGGGAACGCCCGAGGATGCGATCGTGATCGCGGGAATGACGCAGATCGGTTACTACTCGCGGCCCTTCTGGCCGGTGTTCCGCCCGCGCACCTACATCAACTCCTCGTACTCGGGAAATCTGGGCTTCGAATACCCCACGGCGCTCGGTGCGAAAGTCGCCCAGCCGGACCGTGCGGTCGTGGCGATCTGCGGCGACGGCGGCTTCATGTACAACGCGCAGGAGATGTCCACGGCCGTGAAGTACGGCATCAACGTCGTCGCGGTCGTCTTCAACGACAACGCCTACGGCAACGTCGCCCGCGATCTCGACGAGGCCTGGGGCGGTACATGGGAGGCGGATTTCCGCAATCCGGACTTCATGACGCTCGCAGAGGCCTACGGCGTGGCCGGCATTCGCGTGGAGAAGCCGAGCGAGGTCGGCGATGCGGTCCGCCGCGCGCTGGCGCTCAATCGCCCGGCCCTCGTCGAGGTGCGCGTGGGTCGCATGCCGCGTCCGCCGTTCTTCATGCAGCTCAAGGCCCCCGAGAAGTACAAGAAATGATGGAGGCGCCCGACCGCGTGCTCGAGCTGATCGGACGCGCGATGGGGCGCTTCGCGATGCTGCGTCCCGGCGACCGCGTGGCGGTGGGTGTGTCGGGCGGCAAGGACAGTCTCTGCCTGCTCGACGCGCTCCTGGCGTATCGCACGCGCGCGCCGTTCGGCTACGACGTCGTCGCGGTCACCATCGAGCAGGGAAAGTTCAAGAGCGACATCGGCGCGCTGCGCGCCCAGATCGCCCGTCTCGGCGTCGACTGGGTCATCCGCGACGAGCCCGCCACGCTGGCGCTCGTGAAGGACGGGATCGCACACGGCTGCGATGTGTGCAGCCGTCATCGTCGGCGCGCGCTCTATCGTGCGGCCGCCGAGCTCGGCTGCACGACGCTGGCGCTCGGCCATACGGCCGACGACTGCGCGGAGTCGTTGCTGCGTAACATTCTCTTCAACGGGCGCATCGCCTCGCTGCCCCCGGTGGCCGCCTCGCGCAAGGGTACGCTCCGGCTCGTACGCCCGCTGGTGTTCGTGAGCGAACAGCTCACCGCCGCGTATGCCCGGGCGCGCGGGCTGGCCACCGTCGGTTGCGTGTGCTCGGACAAGGCCAGCGTCCGAGGCGAGATTCGCGAATTTTTGTCGATGCTGCAGGCGCGGCATCCCGGCGTCGCGGAGTCGGTGTCCGCCGCGCTCGGAAACGTCAACCCGTACACACTGTTCGACCCCGCACTGGAAAAACCGGGCGCCGACCTCTCGCCCGCGTTCGAGCCGTAGGCGCCCTCTCACTGGCGCGGCTCTTGCGTTACGTCCCGCGACGTTCGTATCAAGGAGGGCGCCATGGCGAAAGATCCGCGTGAGCAGCAGCATCCGGACGCGGAGCGCATTCCGGACGACCGGCCCGGTCGGCTCGACACCGACGTCGATCGTGTCGAAGAGGTCGACGACGACGATGTCGATCTGGATGACGAGGATCTCGACGAGGACGACCCGGACGACGAGGATCTTGAAGAGGTGTGAGTGAGCGACGCCCCGGGCGGAGCGCCCGGGGCGTCCTCCCTACGTCACTTCACCCCTCGCGGCCGTAGCCCGCCTCCCGAGTCCACGAGGTGCCGACGTATCGCTGCGGCGGACTCGTCCATTGCGGCTCGCGATAGCCGAGATCGCGATATTGCCACTGGCCGCCGCGTCCGCGGCCTTCCACGTAGCCGCGTGGCTCGTCACGTTCGTCACGCGCGCGCCGGCGCTGCGCCTCCTCGTCGCCGAACCACGAGCGGACCTCGTCACCGGCACGCTCGATAAATCCCCGCTCCATTCCGCCCTCCCTTTCCCACATACGGACCCATGCATCTCACAAGCAACGGGGGTGCCGACGAGTCCTCCTCGGCATCGGTCGCGGTAGGGTTTTCACGTGCGTTCACACGTGCGTTAAGGTGAAAGTGAGGTGTCCATGAGCGTCCGGCCCGACGAGGCGCGCGTGCAGCAGATCGGCCGCGAGCTGTTCGAGCGCGTCGCCCGCGATCGGCAGGCGTTCTACTCGGCGGACCGCTGGACGGCCGCGCTGTTCGCGTGGTCGCTGGCTCACGAGGACGCCAAGCTCCAGTTGTTCCGCTTCGTCGACGTGCTGCCGGCGCTCGATACCGACCGGGACCTGGTCCGTCACCTGCGTGAGTATTTCGAGGGGCGGGACGCGCCGTACGCCGCCCTGCTGCAGACGGCGCTCGGCATCGCGCGTGTGGCCGGCCGCCTCGGCGACGCGGTCGTCGGCGTGATGCTGCGCGAGACGGTCCGCCGTCTGGCGCGGCGCTTCGTCGCCGGAAGCACACCGGCGGAGGCGCGGCGCGCGGCGCTCGACGCTCGGCGCGCCGGTCAGGCATTCACCCTCGACGTCCTCGGCGAGGCGTGCCTCAGCGACGCGGAGGCGGACGCCTACGAAGCACGCTACCTCGAGCTGGTCGACACGCTCGGCCGCGAGGCGCCGCACTGGCCCGCGGCGCCGCGGCTCGACGCGGCGTCGTGGGGTCCCCTGCCGCGCGTGAACGTGTCGGTGAAGGTCTCCGCGCTCCATCCCTGGCTCGAGCCCGCGGATCCGGAGGGGTCAGCGTCGGCCGTGAAGCGACGGCTGCGGCCGATCCTGCGCGCGGCGCAGGCCGCCGGCGCGCACATCCACATCGACATGGAAGACCGCCGCCTGCACGAGCTCACGCTGCAGATCTTCATGGAGCTGGCCGACGAGGCGGAGTTTCGGCGCGAGCGCAATCTCGGGATCGTCCTGCAGGCTTATCTGAGGCACGCGGAGTCCGACGCCCGACGGCTCATCGCGTGGGCGCGCCGCCGCGGGACGCCGGTCAGCGTGCGCCTGGTGAAGGGCGCCTATTGGGATTACGAGACGGCGCACGCCGAGCTCGAGAATTGGCCCGTGCCGGTCTTTCAAACGAAGCCGGACACGGACGCGTCGTTCGAGCGTCTGACGAGCCTGCTGCTCGAGCACGGCGACAGCGTCGACCTCGCCGTCGGCAGCCACAACATCCGCTCGATCGCGCATGCGCTGGCGGCGCGCGAGGCGCGTGGGCTGCCCCAGTCGGCGGTCGAGTTCCAGGCGCTCTACGGCATGGCCCAGCCGCTCGTGCGCGCGCTCACCGAGCGCGGCGAGCGCGTCCGCATCTACATGCCGTTCGGCGAGCTGATTCCCGGCATGGCGTATCTCGTGCGCCGGCTGCTGGAGAACACGTCGAACGAGTCGTTTCTCCGGCGCGGGTTCGCGGAAGGCGAGTCGCCGGCCGCGCTGCTCGCCAATCCGGAGACCGCGCCGCGCACGCCGCCGGTCGCGGTGCGGCAAGATTTCGAGAACGAGCCGCACGCTGACTTCAGCCGCGCCGAGGCGCGAGACGCCGTCGTCGCCGCGCTGGCGGCCGTGCGGGAGCGCCTGGGCAGCGAGCAGCCGCTCGTGATCGGCGGCCGGCGTGTGGAGACGGCCGAGCGCATCGTGTCCATCAACCCGTCGCGCGTCGCGGAGATCGTCGGACGTGTGGCCGCCGCCGGCGCGGCGGAGATCGATCAGGCGGTCGCAGCCGCGGTGCGCGCGTTCCCCGCGTGGCGTGACGCCGGCGCCGACGGACGCGCCGAGATCCTCGGACGCGTGGCAGCGGGACTGCGCGAGCGGCGTCACGAGCTGACCGCGTGGATCGTGTACGAGGCGGGCAAGCCGTGGGCCGAAGCCGACGGCGACGTCGCCGAGGCCATCGACTTCGTCGAATACTACCGCGCCCGCGCGCGTGAGCTGCAGCGGCCGCTCACCCTCGGACGGCGCCGCGGCGAGGTCAACCATTACTCCCGAGGGCCGCGCGGCGTCGTCGGCGTCATCGCGCCGTGGAATTTCCCGCTCGCGATTCTGACGGGGATGACGTCGGCGGCCCTTGCCACGGGCAACACGGTGGTCATGAAACCGGCGGAGCAGACGCCGATGATCGCGGCGCGGCTCATGGAGGTCTTCGAGGCTGCCGGCGTGCCCCCGGGCGTCGTGAACTACGCGCCCGGCCGCGGCGAGGTCGCCGGCGACCGGCTGGTGCGACACCCGGATGTCGCTCTCATCGCGTTCACCGGCTCGCAGGAAATCGGCACGCGGATCTACGCAACGGCGGCGGCGGCGCCGGGGACGCGCATGCTCAAGCGTGTGGTGGCGGAGATGGGCGGCAAGAACGCGATTATCGTCGACGACGACGCGGACCTCGACGAGGCCGTGCAGGGCATTCTTGCCTCGGCCTTCGGCTACGCCGGCCAGAAGTGCTCGGCGTGCTCACGCGTCATCGGCGTCGGCCGCGTCTACTCGCGGCTCGTCGACCGCCTCGCCGAGGCGGCACGGACGGTTCCGATGGGACCGGCTGACGCGCCGGGAACCATCGTCGGGCCCGTGATCGACGAGGCGTCGCGCGAACGGATCCTGTCGTACGTCGACCTCGGCAAGCGGCTGGCGCGGCCCGTGTTGCTGCGCGAGCTCGATCCGGCACTCGACGCGCTCGGCGGCTTCTATGTGGCGCCGGCGATTTTCGCCGACGTGCCCGTAAGCTGTGCACTCGCCCGCGAGGAGATCTTCGGCCCCGTGCTGTCGTGTCTGCCGGCCGCTACCTTCGACGAGGCGCTCGAGATCGCGACCGACCTGGACTATGCGCTGACGGGCGGCGTCTTCTCCCGGAGCCCGGTCCGACTGGCTCGCGCGCGGGAAGCGTTTCGCGTGGGCAACCTCTATATCAACCGCGCCACCACTGGCGCGCGTGTGGGCCGCCAGCCGTTCGGCGGCCGGCAGCTTTCGGGAATCGGCTGGCAGGCGGGCGGGCCGGATTACCTGCTGCAGTTCGTCGAGACGCGCGTCGTCACCGAGAACACGCTGCGCCGCGGCTTCGCGTCGAACGAGCTGACGTGATTGAAGGGAGTCCTCTCCTCACCGTGCGGAGCGGCCGATTTCGCGAGCCGCGCGCCGAAGCGCGCGCCTCGGACTAGGCGCGCGCTCGGGTCGGACGAAGCGCAGGGGCCATGCGTCGCACCACCGTGGTCGGTCTCGCCTGGCGATGGAACAGGGCGCACCAGCGGCGATTGTCTTCGCCGCCGGCCTCACCGCTGCCGGCTGGATAGCTTTCCATCGCGACG
>Ga0114129_10006856_pt1 | contig 16192 bp, 11 predicted proteins | sample RhiMetdeltSRZDD1_FD_80071 | JGI IMG/M metagenome (GOLD analysis project Ga0114129, IMG submission 80071) | Populus rhizosphere microbial communities from Tennessee, USA - Rhizosphere MetaG P. deltoides SRZDD1 (version 2) (version 2) | ecosystem: Host-associated > Plants > Roots > Rhizosphere >... | reverse complement strand
GTTGCTCCACCGGAAAATATAACAGGCTTGGCAGCTTTGGAAATATCGCCGCCGTCGATCCTGATGTTTCCGTTGCCTGGACCACTTAGGTGTAGAAATGCAGCCCCGGCCGTCAACATGCGACAAGCTGACAATAGAATCTCGCGCACGTTTGTGAAACGAACTAAGGATTCCGCTTTAGCATCTGACTCAGCACTAAACGCACTCACCATCGCATCGGACACATTCTCAAATACCAAAGCCGGGCGCAGATCCGAAGTGTCCACTTCAAAACGCACATTATTCAGCGCCAGACCACGAACGTTTCGCGCATACATCCCATATGCGGGCGGCGTCCCTATCTCGAAATACTCGCCGGCGATTTTCGGCACTTCGCGCTGCGCTTCCGCAGCAGTGCCGCCGCCTTCATAAGTAACTTGGACATCCTGAAAACTGATGTTTTCGAGAAAATCTTCACCGACTCCATTCAAGACGATGCATTGCCTAGTTTCGCCGGGGCGAAACTTCTGTGGCCACGGTAGGTCCTCGTGTTGTTTCCCTTCCGCAACGACAGTCGCACGAATACCGTTGAACTTGAGGTTGCGAATAACTCCCCGCGGCGCTGGTTGAGTATCAGCGTTTGGATTGCGGCGAGTTGAATCAAGACCAAGCGAAATCGGTCCGGTCACGTTTCTCATCACCAGGTTCGAAAAGGTGACGTTTTCGAAACGTGATCTGGCGCCGAACCTCGCCTTAATCGGACAGCCGTAGGTGTCGTAGATCACGCAGTTCGAGACTGTGATGTTCTCCGCTTCTCCGCCACCGAAGCGAAAGACAGACCAACGCGTGCTGAAGGTGCAATTCGTGACCGTAATAAACTTGTTGCTGCCAAATAGAGCACAAGCATCGTCCTGGCAGATGACGTCGCAGTTGCTGATGTGCACGTATTGCGAACTATTGATGTGAAACCCATCGTTGTTCAGATTGACGCGATTGTGAATTCTAACGGCGTCGAGCACTACGTGTTGGCACTGAAGAATGCGCGCGCAATGATAGGCACTCGCAGTCAGGAAAACGTCGCGCATTGAGAGGTTCTTACAACGATAGAAGACGAGTAGATGCGGACGTTGATAATAACCTTCGGAAGAGTTTTGACCTGGGCCAGTCATGTCGCCGCGACCGGTGAAAAACTTCGCACCATTGCCATCGATTACTCCTGGTCCTTCGATTCGAATGTTCTCGGCGTTGGCCGCGGAGATCATTACGACGTTGCCGTTACCGGGCGGGATATTGTTACCCGCTCTGTAGTGCTCGATCTTTGGGCTACCAAGCAGACGTCCTTTGGCGGCGAGCTTCAGCGTGACGTTGCTCTTGAGTTCAATGGTGCCGGTAACGAAATCGCCGGCCGGAACCAGAACAGCCCCGCCGTTTTCGTTCGCGCAGGTGTCGATCGCTTTTTGGACGGCGATCGTGTTAACGGTCGCTCCATCACCAACAGCCCCGAAGTCAACAATATTGTAAACGCGCGCGCCGAGGTCCCTCTGTTCCGGAGAAGGTTGAGCAGCTATGGTGCGGCGTGCAACTCCACAGACCGAAGCAGCAATAGACGATACTGACAGGTAGGCGAGGAGCTTGCGCCTGGACAGCGTGCCATCGTGATGGTTCATCCTGCGACAGTTTTAGCACAAAACGAGGCGGGGAAAATTGGTTTATTGGTTCACTGATTTGGAATTGAGTGAAGGAATCGCCAAGGTCTTTCAAGATGAGTATGTCATGATGTTTAGACCCAGGAGAACGCGCTCCGGTTCCAAGAACATATCTGAAGACTCCCACGTTCTTCGTGCGTCGGTGGGCTTGAAGATCTCCTGACGGCTGGGGGGCAGCCATGTCACGAAGCACGGAACGCCATCATCATCTACGAGACGAAGTCTCAAGGCTACCGCGAGTTTATTAGTTGAGTCACAAGCGTTCCTTTCAATGGGAATTGTTTAGGTTGACTCGCGTTTAGGTAATCGAATTTGTTGTAAAGTTGCTGTAATCTTCCTTGCGCTGTATGCACCCGTGGGCGTTATGTTCTGCTCAAACGACTGTTTCTCCGCGGATCATGCGGTTTATTCTTTGGAAGGCGTTGTGTGCAGCGGTTGATTCAGGATTCATAATCCGAAAACACGCAAATCTTTAACCCTATTAACCAAAACAGGTTGCAGCCACCGCGGTTTTTCAGGGGTTTTTGATGATCTTTATGCAGCTATATCGCTTGCGCGTATTCTTATCTGAATTCCCGTCACAATACCGTCACAAGTGAATCGACCGCGAAACCGTGGCCTATAATCTTTTCGACCTTCGGGATCATTACCTCACACTTCCGAATGGTACGACACCTGTACAGTGCTAGCAGCTACCACAAAGTAATGAAGTTGAGATTCGCCATCTGGGAATGTAAGCCTCCCGAAAAACACGACCATTGAAAACTAGAGGTTTCCGACAACAAAGCGCAAGAGTCACAAATCATTTTTCAGTAAATCTGTTGTGCTGTTTTGCGTCTTGTTGGCCAGCGCCTTTTTCGCCTCGTAATACCAGTAATCGGCGTCTGCACGATTCGGATCAAGGCAAAAAGTGGTCTCCCAACGGGCGGCCGCCTTCTCATACCGGCCGTCGCGCCATTCACAAATTCCCATGGCGTAATGCCACCCTGCCAGATCTCGCGTCAGCCAATCGGCAACTCGGTAATACCAGCGTCGCAACATGCGTTTACGTACACTGAATGAGTAACGATTTGAAAGCTCTTCCTCATATTCCCGCGGCTTGACCCGCTCCCCTCTGTCGAAAATATATCCTCTCTGCTCGATCAGGTGATGGCCAACTTCGTGAGCCAGTGTACGAGCAAGTTGTAGCGTAATTACTGGAGATAACCAATAGATCTTGGGTATTCCCCGATACAAACTGGCCACATACAGTACTATCGAGGGCGGCAGGTCGCCTCGCCGGCCAAAGTACTGGCCACCGACGGCCAGGTTCCGCCCCTCCATGTTGTGATGCCACTCGGGCGAAGTGGGCGTTGCTGGTCCAAGCTGCTCATCCAGGACGATCTCCTCGATACCGAATAGATCTCCCTCAGGTATCCAGCTCAGGGAACGTTGAAGGTGCCATGACAAACCAGCACGTCGCTTGGTGAGCCGATCAACAATTTTCATTTGTATTTCAAAGTGTCGACGACGTTCCTCACTGTTTAAGGTCTTTGCCGGTAGTTAGGATCGCAGGCCTGCGGATTTCGCGCGCACACCCCTATTGTATAAGGAAGAATCTCTGGTCCAACAGCATCGACAATACCAACCCCGGAGTGAAATACCGTATGAGGAGTTTAAAGAATTAGAGCACCCGAAACTGTGGCTCCTCTCCCCCCGAGTCGCACCTTGACGCACCCTCCCTTTGTGATGTCGATTCCGGGCCGGACAGGGTTTTCAGGAACCTTAATGTCTGGGGCTCCAGTTGTTGGTGTTGAGCTCATTCCCTTTGGCAACTGTACTCGCTTCGGCTTCGGAGCAGGCCAGCCGAATTTTTGTATTTTGACCAATTAAAAGACCCTCCAAATATCGGCGCCAGTGGATCGTCGATATAAATGGTGACTTGGATTGGTAGCTGATCTGTACATTCAGATTTCCCTGTTCATCAACCCACTAGATGATTCTGATGTCCTGGCTGACTTCTTCATTCGTCCTATAGCCGTTACTTCCGAGCGCATTGTTCAGGTTCTCGTTGTGGCGTTGTATGCCACTAACAATATTCGGGGGCATGCCGCCAAACTCCCGGTTCATTTCCGCGATATCGCCTCCAAAGCCTTCACCACCGCCCCAGAAGCCGGCACTGCCGCCGCAGTCAACGTAACTAAACTCTACTCCGCAAACCGAGGGCAATAACCCTGTAGGATCGACAAAATTCACCGGATCAATATGCAGCCGCCAGTTATCACTTTGAGCTTGCAGAACACAGACGCTATCGGCCTTTGTCGAGAAAAATCTCGGCGAATTAATTTCGAGATCAATCGATACAAAGAAGCGCATGAGCCCTTAATCGCGCTCGGCGCATGTTTACGAGTCTCAGGGACAAGACCGCAACAGCACAAGTAGATGAAACTCATGCTCGCGTATTGCTGAAAGAAAAACGGTTTGGCGATGCAGAGAAGGTTGCGCCTTCGTCTGTACCAACTTTAGAAAAGAGAGTGATATAGCCGTTCGTAGAATCTCTCTCAACGGTATTGTCAGGTTAAAGGCGGAAGATGTAATCAGGCTGTTTCGTGCGGCGTAATCCGCTGATGCGGATCTCCCTCTATTATCGTCATCGCTTCCCCGCCGAAATCATCAGTCATTGCGTCTGGTTATATTTTCGGTTCTCTTTGAGCTTCCGCGATGTCGAAGAAATGTTAGCCATGCGCGGTGTGAGCCTCAGCTATATGAGACGGTTCGAGAATGGTGCCTTAAGTTCGGTCAGACTCACGCCAACCAACTACGCCACAAATCTCCTCGGCCTGGCGACCAGTGGCCTTTGGATGAGGTGTTCCTAAAGATCAACGGACGACTCCATTACCTCTGGCGTGCCGTGGATCAGGATGGCGAGGTCTTGGATGTTCTGGTCCAGATCCGAAGGGACAAGAAAGCAGCAAAGAAGTTCTTCCGCAAGCTCTTAACAGGGTTGCGGTATGTCCCGCGTGTGATCATCACAGACAAGCTCAGAAGCTACAGCGCCGCGAAAGCTCAAGTGATGCCGAGTGTCGAACATCTCCAGCAGCAGTATCAGGTAGCAGCCGAAACATAAAACATGGCCCGGAACTGTCGACCACTCAAATGAGGGTATGCTTGACCGCTGGTCAGACCCTATGTCGTGTGTCACAAACTCGCCATCGCTGTTACGCCACGAGGAAAAGGTCCGCGCGCATGCTGAACGCAAGTTCGCGTCTCTCCTAGATTCTCGCCGACCTGAAGCGATTGGGAGACAGTTTCGCGCATTCCTGAAGCTCGAAGATGACAGGCTTCGAGTCGCGGATCGGCTAGGTGCGGGCGGCCGTTGGATTGCTTGCGCGCGCAGCTTCACCCTCGACGTGCTTGTTCAATATATATTTCGCTACGCGTGCAAAACCGCCATAGATGCGAAGCTCACAGGGCATAGCGGCGAGCTCGCAATCGTCGCAATCGGTGGTTACGGCCGCGCAGAGCTAGCACCTTTTTCGGACCTCGACATCCTGTTCCTCTGCTCAGGCCGGGCAAAGAGGACCACCTCAATTGTCGTCGAGCAGTGCCAACACCTGGCCTGGGACGCCGGGCTGAGCCTTGGCTCAAAGTCGTATAGTGTGAGTGAATGCGTTCCCGCTTCGCGTGTTGATACACATTTTCTGACGGCACTCATGAATACGCGGATGATCGCCGGCGATAACGATTTGTATTATCGGCTATTGGAGACGCTCAATCGTGAACGAGAGAGGAATCAGAACGTCCTGTTGCAGACGATTAGAAAGCAACGAGACGACCTCTATCAGAAGCGCGGCGCAACAGTTTACCTTCAGGAACCAAATGTGAAAGACAGCGCAGGAGGCCTGCGCGATTTTCATTTTGCGCTATGGGCTCTTTACGCTTTGCATGGGTCTAAGACGATCGAAGAAGTGCCTGAGCACAACCTGATTGAAGTTGAGCAGTTTCGACGGACCGTTACGGCGTACGATTTTTTATTGCGTGTTCGGCACCACGCACACTGGATTGCGGGCCGGAAAACGGATCGTCTCGCAATGGACCTTCAGGACACCATTGCGAGCAAATTAGGTTACCGCTCGTCGCTTCATTTGAAAGCATCGGAAGAGTTCATGCGGAATTACTATCGTCAGGCGCGCGAGGTGCATCATTTCGGCGAGTCATTATTGGGCCGCGTAGGCGATGCTCGTGAGCGCTCGGGAAGTTGGTTTAGCACCTTGCGGGCGCGCCGAGTTGACGAAATGTTCTCTTTGAGGGATCGGCGTTTGCACTTCGACGGCAGCCCTCATTTGTTTGCCGAAAACGCTCTACTCTCTTTCAAAGCTGCGGCCTTGGCTCGGGACCACACCGTCGGGTTCAGTCCTGTATTACATGCCATCATCAGACGTAACCTGGCGGCCGTAGATGCGAACTTTCGCAAGTCGCGCGAAGCCGCGGATTGTTTTCTCGAGCTATTAGGACAGCGCGGGCGTGTCGGGCACCCGCTACGATTGATGCAAAAGTCAGGTTTGCTCGGGCGTTATCTGCCGGAGTTCGATCGCGTCAGTATGCTGATTCAGCACGATCTCTATCATCATTATACTGTCGACGAGCACACGCTACGCGCGGTTGAAGCCTTGGACGATCTGCACAATCGCGAGACGAGCCTTTCGAGCCTGCGCGCGGTCCTGGAGGAAATCGAGGATGTGCGATTAGTCTACCTAGCGCTCTTATTGCACGACCTCGGCAAGGGCCGTGGGTCTGGCCATATTCCACGTGGTGCTCGTATTGCCGAGCGGATTTGTGAGCGGCTCCATCTTTATCCTGAAGCAGCTACGAAAGTCGTTAAACTCGTCAGGCACCATGTATTGATGGCCCATCTATCGCAGAGACGTGATATTCGTGAACTGCGGGTGGCGAAATATTTTGCGTCCCAAGTCGGAGGCCTGGATGTTCTGAATATGCTATTTGTGCTCACTTACGCAGATTTGAACGCAGTAGGGCCTGGGGTCTGGAGTGATTGGAAAGGCACGCTACTCGAACAGCTTTATACGCGTACGCGCGCCGTCTTCACTGGCGAATCGCTGGTCATTCAAGACGATGTTCAGCAAATCAAGGAGCAGGTAATCGAACGGCTGGCGGGCGCGATTTCCGTCAGTGAGATTGAGCGACACTTTGCTTTGTCTCCGGCTCGTTATCTGGAAACGATCAGTGTTGAAGAAGCTGAGTCGCATCTCGCTTTGGTAAAGCAATTGGAAAATGAGTCGTTTGCCTGTCTCTGGGAGGATAGAGGAGATTTTGCAACTCAATTGACGATTTCCAGCCGCGACCGTCATGGGCTATTTGCCGATTTTGCTGGAACGTTGGCGGCCACCGGAGTCGATATCTTGAGCGCCGAGGTAAATACTCGTGAGGATGGAATTGCGGTTGACAGCTTTGTTCTACAACAGACAGGCACCCACCGATCGATTGATGTTCATCGCCGGCAAATGATTGAACGTTCGCTTGAAAATTCAATCAAAGGCGAACAGGACGTGGCTGCTTTGGTCGACCGTTGGACCAGCCGCCACGCACCACGGCGCGCGCCAGTGTTAACCAGAAATGGGACCAGTCAGTTATCGGTTGAGTGTGACAATGAAGCTTCGGAAGCAACAACTCTCGTTCAGGTGCGCGCTGCGGACGAACATGGGCTGGCTTATAAGATTGCCCGCACTTTGACCGCCTTTGGCGTCGAAATATTTTGTGCAAAGATCGCGACCGAAAAGAGCGACGCACTTGATGTGTTTTATGTCACGAGCGCCGATGGCTCGAAGCTGGATCAGGCTTCGATGGAGGATCTGAAGCAAGTGCTGATAAGCGCGCTTGGAAAGGTGAATCGCGCTGAACGTCACAATTGCTCCGAGGGAGAAAATAATGAAAAAGCTTGAGGCAATCATCCGGCCGCATTTGCTCGACGCAGTGAAAAATGCGTTGCGCGAGATCGACGTAAAGGGAATGACCGTCAGCGAAGTGCAAGGCTATGGTCGTCAGAGTGGCCATACCGAAACATATCGTGGCGCTGAGTACCAGATCGATTTCATTCCCAAACTGAAAATTGAAGTAATCATTCCTGATGAAATTGAGGATGCAGTCGTTCAGGCCATTTCGAAGTCGGCGCAGACCGGCAAATTTGGGGATGGCAAGATCTTCATCATACCCATCAACGATGTCATTCGCATTCGCACTGGTGAACGTGGAGAGGCAGCGTTGTAGTAGCGATGTTTCTCTGCAGCTGAATACAAGGAGCCAATTCTATGAACGAACGGCCGAACGCTAGGTACATAGCGTTAGCGTCAGCTTTCATGCTGCTAATTCCAGGCTCGACAGGGTTAGCTCAGACAGCGGCGACCAGCGAAGATCGTCTACGCCACCTCGAACAAACTTCGGCGCTCGCCCAGAGTTCCGGCGACAACGCATGGGTGCTCACATGCGCCGCGCTGGTGCTCATGATGACTGGCCCAGGGCTCGCACTCTTCTATGGTGGCCTTGTCCGCCGCAAGAATGTTCTGGCGATGATGATGCAGAGCTTCACCTTAATGGCGTTAGTGACAATACTGTGGGCACTCTATGGGTACACACTCGCGTTCGGCACCTGGAACTGGTTCATCGGTGATTTGCGGTTCGCTTTGATGCACGGAGTCGGCGCTGCCTCGAATGCGACCTATGCGGCGACAATTCCGCACGAAACTTTCATGGTCTACCAGTTGATGTTCGCAATCATAACACCAGCTCTGATGACTGGAGCATTTGCGGAACGAATGAAGTTCAGCGCGATGCTTGTGTTCATGGTGCTGTGGTCCACCTTTATTTACTTCCCACTGGCCCATATGGTTTGGGGTGATGGCGGCTTACTCAATGCTACGCTCGGGGGACGTATTCCTACGCTCGATTTTGCCGGCGGTACCGTGGTGCACATCAGCTCGGGTATTTCGGCGCTTGTATGCGCGTTGTACCTCGGCAAGCGTGTCGGGTTTCCGCAGCAGGCAATGAAGCCCCATAACCTGACTTTGAGTTTCATAGGCGCATGTTTACTGTGGGTCGGGTGGTTCGGTTTCAATGCCGGAAGTGCACTGGCGGCGAACAGTTTGGCGACCAGCGCATTTGTAGCGACGCATTTCGCTTCGGCAGCAGCAGCCCTCGGCTGGCTCGCAGTCGAATGGTTGCGTTTAGGAAAACCGACGGTTTTGGGTGCGATTTCCGGCGCAGTTGCCGGCTTGGTCGCCATCACACCTGCCGCCGGATTTGTCACTCCGATGGCGGCGTTGATCATCGGCGTTGTGGCGGGGGTGATCTGCTATTTTATGGCTTCATCGGTGAAACGGCGTTTTGGTTATGACGATTCACTTGATGTATTCGGCATTCACGGTGCCGGTGGCACGCTGGGAGCGATACTCACCGGCGTTTTCGCGAGTCGCGCAGTCAATCCTGTCTTCAAAGATGCCCCAGTAGGTTTACTCGACGGCAATTCAGGACAGCTTTTCAATCAAGCTATCGGTGTACTTGTCGCAATCAGCATTGCCGTAATCGGTTCGTTCATCATTCTTAAAGTTGTCGATCGCATAATCGGCTTCCGCGTTACCAGAGAAGAGGAAATCATTGGGCTCGACATCACGCAGCACGGTGAAGAGGGCTACGAACTGGTTGGTTAGGGCTTGGGCCACTGAATATCTATTAATTTATCACATAGCTTTGCACAGCAGTGCGTCATTCGGAGAAGATTTCTCGCGCAAAGGCGCAAAACGCGACACTTGACACGATTTAGCTCCACCATCGGTCGTACTTGCTGGTAACTGGGCGAGGCCACCTTCCTAATTGGATCTAAATAGCCTTTTATGAGCTGCCTGACTTACGAGACGGCGAACACGTTCTCCACCGCCCACACCAACGCAAGGACGAGAATGAAAATTCCAATCCCGAAGTAGAGAATCCTTTGTTCCGCCTTCCAGTGGCAATCTGCCACACGCCATTGACGAAACTCGTAAGACCAAACACAACGATGAGACCGAGGAGAGCTAGCACCATCCGACCTTGTTCCCATGTGCCTGTGAAACGCGAACCATTTGCGTCAGGCACGTCGGGTTCCAGCATAGTTGGCGCGATGTTGTAGGTGATGATCGCTATAAACCCGGCGAGAAATATACCGAGAAACACTTGCACCCAACCGAGCCGGCGCACTTGCTTAGTAGAGAGCAATCCACGGCCGCACTTTGGGCATTTACTAACAACATCGGCGGTTTCGTAACCACATCTGTGGCAGGTGCGCAGTTCTTCCACGTTTAGTCTTTTCTCCCAACGATCCGCCGCACGCGTCCAACTATTTGTCCCTCGCTTTACTGAGCGAAATGTAACTTGCTTTCCCAATCTTCCCTTCAATCAAGAAAACCTCACTAGAACCACGCTCAGGAAGCACGAGGCCTTTTGGATCAGCATTGGGTTTCTTGGCTGCTGCAAAGCTCCAAGAGCCGTGCCTCGCGCGAAAATAGAACGGCTTGCCACGGATTTGTCCCTTCAGCTTGAACGGGCGCCACCGTCGTAGTGAAAGTGTAAAGAAGATCTTCCATCACGCGTTACCGTCTGAAAAAATTCGCACTGCGGGCACGTATTCTGCTATAACCCGTTCATCCGAAGCACCCTTTGGACTGAAGCCCAGTATCGGTCAGAGGAGGTTCTCGTATGACTTCCAAACCCGCCCTCAACAGATGCGGAAGAGCATTTGATCGCATCGTTCCCTGGTGCAGGAGACTCGTCCTTGTCGTAGTCATTGGTGCGCTCACCTCTCTCGTTCTGGTTTCATCCGCGCGCTTCGAAGAGCGTGTCGGCGTTAACACACCAGCCTCTCCAGTCTCCAGCGACAAACGTCGTCAGCCACAACGTCCAGCTTTGCTGTCTGGTTTGAAGCAAGACGAGTCGCCCATGGCGGATGCAGTGCGAGTGGATATACCGGCTGTTAGACCGAAAATTTTTCGTGGTGATGTTCGTAGATTTCCTTTAGTCAAGCCGAAGATCAAAAAACCACTGCGGGAACCGAAAGACCCTGGTCCGGATTTGCCCGCCAGGTTGGGACCAGACGCAGCTCTTCAACCGTTTGCTCCCGTCGCTCTGGCGCCGGCACCAACTGGAAACTTTCCGGGCCTGGATTTCGCGAGTTGGGGTTCTGGCTGGCCGCCGGATCCGAACGGCGATGTTGGTCCCAATCATTACATCCAGACAGTCAATACTTCGATTGGAATCTTCGATAAAACCACAGGTGTATCTGTAGCTGCTTTTACGTTCGATACCTTCTTTTCGCAACAAAAGACCGGAACACCATGCGACAACAATAACCAAGGCGATCCTATAGTGCTCTACGATGCGCTAAGTGATCGTTGGATCATCAGCGGTTTTGCCTGGTCCAACTTCACCTCTGGCGCGATGTATCAATGCATGGCCGTGTCGCAAACCAGCGATCCTGTTTCCGGCGGCTGGTATTTTTATGCGTGGCAAACCGCTGCGGGCGGCAAGATTCCCGATTATCCAAAACTGGGTGTGTGGCCCGATGGCATTTATATGACGGCAAATGTCTTTTCCACGACGGGCAGCGGGCAGTTTCAGAATGTACAGGTTTGGGCCTTCAACAGAATCGAGATGGAAAACGGAGCAACGGCCCACGCTGTGAGTTTTACCCTACCGAAGAGTGTCTCTGGCGTTTCGATTTTCAGTCTTCTGCCGAGTCATGTAAGCAACAACGGAAGTCAACTAGTTGCGGGCACACCAAATTATTTAACTTCGATCTGGGGGACTTTCCAAGTGCGCGTGTGGAAGTTTCACGTGGATTACGCAGTGCCGGCAAATTCGAGTCTTACGGGCCCATCCAACGTTACGATAGCTTCGTTTAATGCCGGGCCAGGTAACGTGCCGGAGAAAGATGGTAATAGCCTTGATTCCCTCACCCATCGCGTGATGATGCAGAATCAATACCAGAATCTGAACGGCGTAGAGTCATTATGGCTTACGCAAACAATTGGGAGTGGCGGCACACCCAACATCGCGCAAGTTCGGTGGTATCAGCTAAACGTCACTGGTGGAACGGTCGTTACTTCTGGCCCAACCCAGCAAGCCACGTGGTCACCCGATTCGAAGCATCGGTTTATGCCGAGTCTTGCTTTAGACAAGGACGGCAATATGGCGCTCGGATACAGCGTATCTGACGCGACGATGTATCCCGCTATTCGTTACGCGGGACGCCTTGCAAGCGATCCGCTAAACACGCTGGGACAGGGTGAAAACTCGATCATTGAAGGCACAGGATTCCAGTGTTGTCGATTCTCAGACGGCACTCTCAATAACCGCTGGGGCGACTATAGTGCGATGACCATCGATCCTGATGGCTGTAGGTTCTGGTATACGAATCAGTACTATGATTCGTTGCCGACTACTCTCGCGCAGAATAATTGGAAAACTCGTATCGGCTCCTTCAAATACTCGCAGTGCATTCCCAATACTGTTGGTACTCTCCAGGGCACCGTCACGGATGCCAGTGCTAATACTGTACTCACCAACGCTTTGGTGACAGCAGGAATTCACATTTTAAAAACTGATTCGAGTGGCTTCTATAGATTTACTAATTTGCCGACGGGAAGTTATCAGATCAGTGTGTCCGCAGCGGGTTATTCGAACGCAGTGGCTAACAACGTAAACGTCTCGTCGGGTGGGACAACGACTCAGAATTTTGCTCTCACTACCAGCAGCCCGACGCCCACACCGACGCCAACTCCGACACCGACGCCAACTCCGACGCCTACACCTACGCCGACACCGAGTGGGGAGTCACCGAACAACACGCGCGTACCGCCGGCGACTCAAATCGTCGATAGCAACGGCGACGTCTGGACTCGTGCTGCTAACGGAGCAATCTTGCGCAACGGTATCTCAGCAGCCGGCGGCGCCGGCTCGCAGATTCTTTACTGCAATCGCATCGTCTATGTGTTCGGCACAGATTTTCAATGGTGGCGATGGTCCAATGGATGGATACCGAATGGACCAGTTGATCCCTGTTCCGGGGCGACGCCTACACCGACGCCAACTCCGACACCGACACCCACGCCTACGTCGACTCCCACTCCGACACCGAGTGGAGAGTCGCCGAACAACACGCGCGTACCGCCGGCGACTCAAATCGTCGATAGCAACGGCGATGTCTGGACGCGTGCTGCTAACGGAGCGATCTTGCGCAACGGTGTCTCAGCGTCCGGCGGTGCCGGCTCGCAGATTCTTTATTGCAATCACATCGTCTATGTGTTCGGCACAGATTTCCAATGGTGGCGATGGTCCAATGGATGGATACCGAATGGACCGGTTGATCCCTGTTCCGGGGCGACGCCAACTCCGACACCAACTCCGACACCGACGCCAACTCCGACACCGACATCGACGCCCACACCAACACCGGTGCCTGGCGAGGTTGTCTGGGTCGAGGATTCGACACCGGCAGGAGCCATATTGGCGGCCGATGGCAGTGGTTGGAACTGGATTGCGGCTAACCCGACGCCATTCTCTGGCAGTCTTGCCGATCAAACGAACATCTCGAGCGCCCAGCATCAGCACTACTTTTTTAATGCGACGGCAATACTAGCTGTGAACACCGGCGACACGTTGATCGCATATGTGTATTTGGATCCGGTGAATGTTCCGAGCGAGATCATGCTTCAGTGGAATGACGGCACGTGGGAGCATCGCGCCTACTGGGGTTCGAACAACATCGGGTGGGGCACTGATGGCACCAGTAGCCGACGCTTCATGGGAGCGTTGCCGCCCGCCGGGCAGTGGGTGCGATTAGAAGTACCGGCTAATTTAGTTGGACTTGAGGGGCGTGTGCTCAATGGCATGGCTTTCACTCTTTACGGCGGTCGTGTCACCTGGGACCACGCAGGAAAAGCCGCCTCGATAAACGCGTCTGCACGTTTCGAATGGTTCGATTTAATGCGTTTGCTGTAGGGGTTTTAGTTGACGCGCCGAACCGGTGGACCAAGCGCGCGGTACGACTCGGACCTTAATCGAGCTTGCGAAGTCGAATTCCGCCCCTGACACTCGAGCCAGATGACTATGAAATCTATCTTGATCAGAATGAACAGAAGATAACGTTAGCTGTGAGAGGAGAAGCTCCCCCGATCGAACGCCATTCAGTCGTTCTTTAACGGCAGTCGAGCAGAGTTATATGGACCGTTTGGCAAAACAACCTGGCGCCGTTACTCAGCGTGGTATCTGGAGTCGACTCAAGTCTTGAAAAGGGTGCGCTAGTGACTGGCCGCGTTGTCGAAGCGAAACGCGGCGGTCGGTGGGGCAAAGCCGGAAAACTTTCATGGATCATGGTGGACGTGGTTGCCGTTGACCTCTCGCGCGTTCCTGTGCAGATGAATAACGACTTTCCGGATAGCAGCACGCGCATCCGGGGTATCAGTCATGGTGGCGAAGTAGCGGCACATGCCATAGTGCTCGGCGCGCTCTTTCCACCCGCTGCTGCAATTGGGGTAATCGGCGGTGCCTTCAAAAGGGGAGGCGATGCCGTTTTGCCTGAAGGCAAGCGCTTTGTGGTTTATGTATACAAGGACACGGAGGTGACAGTCTCCACTGAGCGCTAATGGTCACTCGCGATCAAAAAGCTTAGCAGCGAGGCGCAAGCAAACAGCCAGTATTTAAATTATGCATGTTCTCACATTATTCATTAGCGTTTTTCTGGTGGGTTCCTTCTGCGGGGATGCGTCCCAAGAATCGCAACGTGCGAAAGATGCCAGGGCGCTCTGGGAGAAAGCGATCATCGCAAAAGGCGGACGTGATCAACTGTACACAGTAAATAGTTTCGTTCTCTCGTATCAAGAGACAGTGCGGAACTTCTTAGGCATAGCGGTGCATCGCGGATTCGTGGAGAGACTCTACGTTTTCCCGGATAAGTCCTGGGGTTGGGATGATGGACTTCCGCCACCGTTCCGGCTGAGCATACGGTCAGTAGATCTTGAACGAAATGTCCGCTGTCATGTTTACGCAGGCACTACACCCGTGTGCGGCGTGGCCAGACAAACGGGCTCACCCTGGGAAGACGAGGGCATTGTTCAAGCACAATATCTCTATTTGATGGAAACACGATGGGTGCAACCTGTCCCGCTGGATGTAACGAAGTCTGAATCAAAGTTCGACGTACTTCATACCCGTTTTGGCGATAAGAGAATTGATTATTTTTTAGATCGCAAAACACATCTGCCGATGCGAGTCGCAGTTTTCTACGGCAGTAGCGGTAAGCCCACGCTGACGGTGGAGTTTTCCGAGTACGTGCGTGTAGGTGCTATTCAAATGCCTGGTAAACAGAAGAGAGGTAGCATCTCGTTTCAAATCAATCCCGCTTATGATGAGCGCATCTTCACACGACTGCCCTCCATTGCAGCTGGACCTCACGCGTGGCAACAGGAGTGACTATATCTAGCCCGCAATTAAGTTCTATTGGCGTCTTCCGCTGGTACATTCAGTTAAACCGAAAGGAACGAATCGGCCACAGGAAACTCCATGGGATAAAGTTATCCCATGGAGCGTTCATTATCCGTATTGTAGGTAAACCTCCGGCCGACGACAATTTCGCCCGATAGGATGGCAAAAGAGTGAACAGCAATAAGGAATTTGAAGACAAACGCATATTAGTCACAGGTGGAACGCGGGGGATCGGTGCTGCAATTGTCGAGCGGTTCATGCGAGGCGGAGGAAAGGTGCTTACCACCGGACGTTCGCTTCCGAAGGCCGGTCCCTCCGATCACATGTTAGTTGGCGACCTCAGCACGCGCGAAGGAATCGATCGACTGGCTGCGGCAGTAATAGATCGAATCGGCGGCTTGGACATATTGATTCACAACGTTGGAGGGTCTGCCGCACGTGGTGGTGGCGCCTTGGCTTTGTCAGATGATGATTGGCAACAGGCGTTCAAGACCGTAGGAAAATCTAGCGCCCTGACGCCTCCAGAGGATCCGGACATCCTATGGCTTTACCTCTCTTTCGAGGATGGGCTGTTGTGCGCGGTCGTCGGGACATCTTGTTTTTTCACCAAGGCCAGATCTCTTTTCCGGACTTGAAAGAACTCGACCTTTGAGACTGTGCCATCGGCATCCGAGGCAGAGGCATTAATTGTGATGTTAGCCGGCGCAGTGAAGATAGTGTCGGCAGACGGTGATGTGATCGTAACTGACGGCGGCAGATTTGCATCGTGTTGGTAGTGTTTTTCCGGGAGGAGGTCAGTTCAGCTTTACCGCTTCGTCCTGTAATTCGGATAGGGTAGAATCTCGAAATAATTGGCGCAAAACTGAAGGAGAGTCAGGGTACGAAGAAGCAGTAACCTTAGCCAGGGAGTTCAATGGCGGAGCCGAACTTATTGCCGAAACGGCAGTCGGACGTAAAACGTAGAGCCGGCGCCGGGTTCGCTTTCGGCCCAGATCTCGCCC
>Ga0114129_10006854_pt1 | contig 16194 bp, 9 predicted proteins | sample RhiMetdeltSRZDD1_FD_80071 | JGI IMG/M metagenome (GOLD analysis project Ga0114129, IMG submission 80071) | Populus rhizosphere microbial communities from Tennessee, USA - Rhizosphere MetaG P. deltoides SRZDD1 (version 2) (version 2) | ecosystem: Host-associated > Plants > Roots > Rhizosphere >... | reverse complement strand
TGAGGGAGAAGACGCCGGAAATGAGCGCCTGAGAGGCGATGATGGTGGCGAGCGCCGCCAATCCGACCAGCGGTATCAGCGCCCAGTGCGGCGCCAGTTTGTAAAACGGTCTGTCGACTGCATGGGGATCGGTGAGAACCAGCGCCCCCTGACCGAAATAGTTCAACAGCAAAGCGGGCAAAACCAAACCGAACCAGGCGCGGCGGATCGCCGTGGGTCCGACATGGCCCATGTCGGCGTAGAGCGCCTCCGCGCCGGTCAGCGCGAGGAAAACCCCGCCCATGACCGCGAAGGCGGTGACCGGATTTGCGGCCGCGAAACGTACCCCCTCGAGCGGGCTGAACGCCTTGAGGATGTCCGGCGCGGCCCAGATATTGATGATCCCGAGCGAACCGAGAACGACGAACCAGATCACCATGACCGGCCCGAACAGCCGGCCGATGCTCGCGGTCCCGCGCCGCTGAATCATGAACAAGCCGATCAGTATGGCGAGCGTGACCGGCAAGACGAAGTTCTCGAAGGCCGGCGTCACCAGCTTGAGGCCCTCCATGGCCGAAAGCACCGAGATCGCCGGGGTGATGACGCCGTCGCCGTAGAGCAGTGCCGCGCCGACGATGCCGAGCAGCACCAGCACCTGAACGCGCGGGCCGTTGGCTATGCGGTCCGACGCCACAAGGGACAGCAGTGCCAGGATCCCGCCTTCGCCGTCATTGTCGGCGCGCAGGACGAAGACGACGTATTTGAGCGAGACCATTGCCATCAGCGCCCAGAGGATGAGCGAGACCACCCCAAGCACGTCGGTCGCGGCCGGCGGGGAGTGGCCGGTGGCACTCAAGGCGACGGAAAACGTGTAGAGCGGGCTCGTCCCGATATCGCCGAACACGACGCCCAGCGCGGTGAGCGCGAGGAACCAGCCGCTCCCTTTATGAGGCAGTTGGCCGGGATGAGGCAGTTGGCCGCCGTTCGACCGGTCGGGGGCGGGCAAGACGGTCGCGGCGCTGCGGGTGGAAGCATCCATGGAGGCGTTATTCCGCCGAAGGGTCACGTTCGCCCCGCGGCTGGGGGCCGCTGCCGCCCTGCAAGATCGAGGTCACCGCCCCCCGCAGCCGGCATGGCGAGCGATGATGGCCGCGGTTGCGGACTTTGTCCTTGGTTGCAGCCATTTGACCAGCCTGGAGAACGGCCACTTCACAATGAATTCAGGGGCTCGCGCCCTCGCTTCGCCATGGTTTGCCTGGAACTTGTGCGGGTGACCGGCCGTTTCCCCCGCGATCGTGATCGCACCCGAACTTATCCACCGTCCAGAACGCCTGCGCTGGACCGGAAAAGCTCAAGAATTCCAGCGTTCACAACGCCTTCGGCCGCATTCGTCGGAGGGCGATCGTGGAGGGTTTGGACCCGGGGCATAAACGAAGCCGGTGGAAAAAAGCGTAATCTGCAGGCAGACCATAAATGGATTCGGAGCGCGCAATCATCGCGCCATATGATATTTGGCCTGAATGTTGCACGTTTTTTGCTCAACCCGGTCGGCCTGGACTGGCGATCCGGACCCTGACACACCCGGATAACAGCCGGATAACTAAGGAGCTGATGTCATGGCGGTAGCCACTGAAGGCCTGGAAAAGCTCGAAGACATGATCGTGCGCCAGGCGGAGGCGACGGGGGCTCAGGTTGCCGCCGCCAAGGCCGCGATCGGCAATGTCATTTTCGGCCAGGAGCGGGTCGTCGAACAGGCCCTGATCACGGTGCTCTGCGGCGGACACGCGCTGCTGATCGGCCTGCCCGGCCTCGCCAAGACCAAGTTGGTCGAGACCATGGGCATCGTGCTCGGCCTCGATGCGCGCCGCATCCAATTCACGCCCGACCTGATGCCGTCCGACATCCTCGGCAGCGAGGTGCTCGAGGAGGGCGCCGGCGGCAAGCGCAGCTTCCGGTTCATCCCCGGGCCGATCTTCGGTCAGCTGCTGATGGCGGACGAGATCAACCGCGCGAGCCCCCGCACCCAGTCGGCGCTGTTGCAGGCCATGCAGGAACACCATGTGACGGTTGCCGGCAATCGCCACGATGTGCCACGCCCGTTTCACGTGCTCGCGACCCAGAACCCGATCGAGCAGGAGGGCACCTATCCGCTGCCGGAAGCGCAGCTCGACCGCTTCCTGATGCAGATCGATGTGGACTATCCGGACCACGATGCCGAGCGGAAAATCGTGTTCGATACGACCGGCACGGAAGAGAACAAGCCGAAATTGACCATGACCGCCGATGAGTTGCTGGCGGCGCAGCGCCTGGTGCGCCGGCTGCCGGTCGGAGAATCGGTGGTGGAGGCGATCCTCACGCTGGTGCGTTCCGCCCGTCCCGGCCCCGAGGGCGGCGAGATCGGCAAGCTGATCTCCTGGGGACCGAGCCCACGTGCCAGCCAGGCGCTGATGCTGGTGGCGCGCGCTCGCGCGCTCGTCGATGGCCGGCTCTCACCTTCGATCGACGACGTGGTCGAGATGGCCGAGCCGATCCTCAAGCACCGCATGGCGCTTACCTTCGCCGCGCGCGCCGACGGCGAGAGCGTGGAAGCCATTATCGGCAAGCTCAAGACGCGCATCGGATAATCGGATGCCAACGGCAAAGCGACGCGCGGACAAGGCCGAGATCGCGGCTACGCAGCACGCGAATGCGCAGGCGCGCGCGCTGGCGGAAACGCTGCCGCGTCTCATCCTCGAGGCGCGCCGGATCGCCGCGACGGTCATCCATGGGCTGCACGGCCGCAAGCGGGCCGGGCCAGGGGAGAATTTCTGGCAATACCGCCGCTTCTTGTCGGGCGAGCCCGCGCGCCGCGTCGACTGGCGCCGCTCCGCACGCGACGAGCATCTTTATGTACGCGAGCAGGAATGGGAGGCCGCACATACGGTCTGGCTGTGGCCGGATCGCTCGCCATCTATGGCGTTTCGATCGCCGCTGGCCCAGGAATCCAAACTCGACCGTTGTCTGGTCGTCGCTTTCGCGCTCGCGGAGATTCTGGTGCAGGCCGGAGAGCGGGTCGGGGTGCCCGGTTTGATGCGGCCGACCGGGAGCCGCAACGTGCTGGACAAGATGGCAAACGCAATCCTGCATGACGTGACCGAGCGGCCGAGCCTGCCCCCGTCCTTCGCGCCCTCTGCGCTGGCCGAGATCGTCGTGGTCTCCGATTTCTGGAGTCCCATCGCAGAGGTTCGCGCTACCCTGTCCCAGCTCTCCGCCACCGGGGCGCATGGTCACACCGTGCAGATCGTTGATCCGGCCGAGGAGACCTTTCCCTATTCCGGCCGCGTCGAATTCATCGAGCCCGAAGGCGGGGGCTCCATCACCGCGGGCCGGGCCGAAACCTGGAAGAGCGAGTACGACACGCGCGTGGCGCGCCACCGGTCCGAAATCAGGGCGGAGACCGACCGGCTGGGCTGGAGCTTCACCATCCATCGCACCGACCGACCGGCGACCGAACTGCTGCTGGCGCTGCACGCCCGGCTGGGCGCGCCTCCTCCTGGCGCCATTGTCGGCGGCCGCTTGAGCGCAGCGAATCCGGGGAGGCATGCATGATGCTGGCGCCGCCAGATCAGCTTCACGGCGGAGCCCGCAAATGATGCCGTGGCTCCCGCTGGGCTTCGCGCAGCCGCTGGTTCTGCTCGGCCTCCTGAGTTTGCCGGTTCTGTGGTGGCTGCTGCGGCTCATTCCTCCGCAGCCGCGCCGCATCGCCTTCCCGCCGACGCGGCTGCTGTTCGACATCAGCCCGAAGGAGGAGACGCCGCAACGAACGCCGTGGTGGCTCACGCTGCTGCGTTTGCTCCTGGCCGCGCTCGTGATCATCGCCGCCGCCGGTCCGTTGTGGAATCCTCCGGTTGCGACCGCGACCGCGAAAGCGCAGCTCGCGCTCCTGATCGATGACGGCTTCCCCGCGGCGGGAACCTGGGACGCGCGCATGCGCACCGCCGAGGACCTGATCGCGCGCGCGGAAGCGGACAATCGCGGCGTCGCCCTCATCCCGCTGTCGGAGCCCACGCGCGACATCTCGTTCGAGACGCCGGCGGCGGCGCGGGTGCGGATCAAGCAGATGAAGCCCAAGCCCCATGCGGTGGAACGCGCGGATGCGCTGCCCGCGCTCGGCCGGTTCCTGGGCGCCACGCCAGACGTGGAACTGGTCTGGCTCACCGACGGCGTCGATCTCGGCGGCGGCAGCGACTTTGTCGCCGCGCTGGGCCGGCTGGTCGAACAACGGGCCATGACCGTGGTCGAAGGCGGCATCGCCGGTGCCCGCGCGCTCGCAAGTGCGGACAATGCCGCCGGTTCCCTCACCGTGAAAGTCTTGCGCGCAAACAGCGGCCCCACCGAGACCGGCACTGTGCGTGCCCTCGACCTCAAGGGACTTCCGTTGGGCGACGCCGCCTTTACCTTCAAGGATGGCGAGCGCGAGACCGACGCCGAGCTCACGCTGCCGGTGGAGATCCGCAACGACATCGCGCGCCTGGAAATCGCCTCGGAGCGTTCCGCAGGCGCGGTCGCGCTGCTCGACAAACGTTGGCGCCGGCGTTCCATCGGCGTGATCACCGGCTCGAGCAGCGATACCGCACAGCCGCTCCTGGCCTCGACCTACTATCTCGCGCGCGCGCTCGGCCCGTTCGCCGACGTACGGCTCGCAGAGCGCGGCTCGCCGGGGCAGGCGGTGAGCCAGTTCATCGAGCAGCGCCTGCCAATGCTGATCCTCGCCGATGTCGGCAATGTCGCCGAGGCCCGCGATCAACTCACTCGCTGGGTCGAGGACGGTGGCGTGCTGGTGCGCTTTGCCGGGCCGCGACTCGCCGCCGCCGATGATGATCTTGTGCCTGTGAAGCTCAGGCGTGGCGGGCGCGTTCTCGGCGGCAGTCTCTCCTGGGAGCAACCCCAACAACTCAACGCATTCACGCGCGAAAGCCCGTTCTTCGGAATGACGGTGCCGACCGACGTGACCGTGAGCCGGCAGGTGCTGGCCGAACCCGACGCCACGCTGACCGAGCGCACCTGGGCGACGCTCGCCGACGGCACGCCGCTGGTGACCGCCCAGCGCCGCGGCAAGGGCCTCATCGTCTTGTTCCACGTCACCGCCGATACGCGCTGGTCAGACTTGCCGCTATCGGGCACATTCGTCGAAATGCTCAAGCGAATCGTGTCCCTGGCCGGTTCGGTGACGGCGGCCGATGGCAATGCCGCAAGCGGGCGCGGCGCACGCGAGGTTTTGCCGCCGACACGGGTTCTCGACGGCTTCGGCATATTCGGACCGCCACCCGCCACCGCACGACCGGTGCCGGCGAGCTTCGGCGGACGCGCAACCTTCGATCATCCCCCCGGTTTCTATGGACCGCCCGAGGGATTGCTGGCGGTGAACGCGCTCGCGCCCGCCGATCGTCTTGCGCCACTTGACGTATCCGCACTCAATGCGCGCCGGGAGGCCTACAGAATGAGCGAACCGGAAGATCTGCGCGGGCCGATTCTGCTCGCCGCGCTTGCGCTGCTCGCGCTCGACGCATTGGTGATTTTCCTGCTCTCCGGCGGGATGCGGCAGCTCTGGCGGCGGCGCCGCGTCGCCGCCACCGCGCTCGCGGTCGCGATCCTCGGCACTGCGCTGCTCGGATCGCCGCAGGCATTCGCGCAGAGCAACGATGAGCAGGCCCTGAAGGCGACGCTCGAGACCAGGCTCGCTTACGTCATCACCGGCGACGCGGAAGTCGACCGGATCAGCAAGGCCGGCCTGCAAGGCCTCACCTTGTTCCTCGCTCAGCGTACCGCGCTCGAAGCGGGCGAGCCCATCGGCCTCGATCCTGCGCGCGACGAGCTCGCCTTCTATCCGCTGATCTATTGGCCGATCGTGCCGAGCGCACCCAAGCCGACGCGCGAGGCGCTCGAGCATATCGACGCCTATATGAAGCAGGGCGGTACCGTGCTGTTCGACACCCGCGATGCGGTCGAGGCGCCGCCCGGGGCCGGCGGCGATACGCGCGGCCCGGGCATGCAAGCGCTACGCTCCATTCTCTCCTCGCTCGACATTCCTGAGCTCGAGCCGGTGCGGCGCGACCATGTTCTGACCAAGACCTTCTATCTGCTCAAGGACTTTCCCGGCCGCTTCAGCTCCGGCCAGCTCTGGGTCGAGGCGCTGGCGGCGACGAACGAAGACGAGCCGGCGAGCCGGCCTGCGCGCGCCGGCGACGGCGTGTCGTCGATCATCATCTCCTCGAACGATTTTGCCGGCGCCTGGGCGATGCGCCAGGACGGTCAAGCGATGCTGCCGCTCGTCTCCGCCGAGCCGCGCCAGCGCGAATTTGCCTTCCGCGCCGGCGTCAACATCGTGATGTACACACTCACCGGCAACTACAAGGCCGATCAGGTCCACGTTCCGGCATTGCTGGAACGCTTGGGGCAATGACATGGGCCTCATGGTCCGAGACGCGTCGCTGCGCGACGCTCCTCACCACGAGGACGATCGGTTTTCCTCATCCTGAGGAGCGCCCGAAGGGCGCGTCTCGAAGGATGAGGCTTCGAAGTAATTTGTGTGAGGACGTAGGTTGAATCTCGGTATTTCATTCTCGCCGCTCGTTCCCGCCTATGTCGTCTGGGCGGCGGTCGTCGTTGCGTTCGCGATTTCGCTGCTGATCGTGCTCGGCCGCACCCGCGGCGCGTTGGTCCGCACCATCGCGCTCGCGCTATTCGTGCTCGCGCTCGCCAATCCCTCGATCACGCGCGAGGACCGCGACCCGCTGACCTCGGTTGCGGTCGTGGTCGTCGACAAGAGCCCGAGCCAGGAATTCGGCGACCGCTTGAAGCAGACCGAGGCGGCGCGGGCGGCAGTGGCCGAACGCCTCGGACGCATGCCCGGCATGGAAGTCCGCTTCGTCGAGGCCGGACAGGCGGACGGTGAGACCGACGGCACGCGACTGTTCTCGGCGCTGTCCTCGGCGCTGTCCGACGTTCCCCATGACCGCGTGGCCGGCGTCCTCTTCATCACCGACGGGCGGGTGCACGACGTCCCGAGCGAGGCCGCGGCGCTCGGCTTTTCCGCGCCGGTGCATGGACTGATCACTGGTCACAAGAACGAGCGCGACCGTCGGGTCGTGCTCACGACCGCCCCGCGCTTCGGCATCGTCGGGCAGAGCCAGACCATCACCTTTCGCGTCGAGGACCAGGGCGCACCGCCCGGACCGGCGCAAGTGACGGTGCGCCGCGATGGCGAAACGATCGAGAACCGCAACGTGCGCGTGGGCGCCAGCGTCAGCATCAACGTACAGATTCCCCATGCCGGGCCGAACATCGTCGAGATCGAAGCGTCGCCGCTCGACGACGAGCTCACCGGCGTCAACAATCGCGCGGTCGTCTCGATCGACGGCGTGCGCGACAAGCTGCGCGTGCTGCTGGTGTCCGGCGAGCCGCATGCGGGCGAGCGAACCTGGCGCAATCTGCTCAAATCCGATGCCAGCGTCGATCTTGTGCATTTCACCATCCTGCGTCCGCCGGAAAAGCAGGACGGCACCCCCATCAACGAGCTCTCGCTGATCGCGTTTCCCACCCGCGAGCTGTTCCAGCAGAAGATCAACGAATTTCAGCTGATCATCTTCGACCGCTACGCGCGACAAGGGGTCTTGCCGATCATCTATTTCGACAATATCGCGCGCTATGTGCGTCAGGGCGGTGCGGTATTGGTGGCGGCCGGGCCCGACTATGCGAGCCCGACCAGCATCTGGCGTACCCCGCTCGACGTTATCCTGCCGGCGGAGCCGAGCGGCCGCATGGCCGACGGCGCGTTCCGCGCCCAGCTCACCGATCTCGGCAAGCGCCACCCGGTGACGCGCGGCCTCGAAGGCTCGGATTCCGACCCGCCGCACTGGAGCCGCTGGTTTCGCCTCGTCGACAGCCGCGCCGCCAAAGGCACGGCCGTGATGCAGGGGCCCGATAGCAAGCCGTTGCTGCTGTTGTCGCGCGAAGGTGAGGGTCGTGTCGCGCTCCTGCTCTCCGACCACATCTGGCTATGGGCCCGCGGCTACGAGGGCGGCGGCCCGCATATCGACCTGCTGCGGCGGTTGTCGCACTGGCTGATGAAGCAGCCCGATCTGGAGGAAGAAGCCCTTCGGCTGATGGTGCGCGGACGCGATCTCACCGTGCAGCGCCAGACCATGGCGGACAGCGTGAGCGAGGTGACGCTCACCACGCCGTCGGGCAAGACCCGCACCTTGACCCTTTCGGCGGCCGAGCCCGGCGTCTGGCGCACGACGATCGAAGCAAACGAGCTCGGGCTGTGGCGCGCCACCGACGGCACGCTCAATGCGCTGGCCAATGTCGGACCGGCCAATCCGCGCGAATTCACCGAGGTAACGTCGACCACCGATGTGCTCGGCCCGCTGGCCACTGCCACCGGCGGCGATGTGGTGCGGATCGAGGACGGCAACGGCGTGCACCTGCCGCGCATCGTCGCCGTGCGCTCGAGCGACACCTATCACGGCGATGACTGGCTAGGGTTCAGGGTACGTGAAGCCAGCGTGGTGCGCGGCATCGGGGTGTTGCCGGTATTCGCCGGACTCATCGGCCTCCTGCTGCTCGTCGGAAGTCTGGCCGCGACCTGGATGCGCGAAGGCCGCTGACTGACCACAGCTGCACGCACGCAACGTCGGTTGCGGCGCGTCCCTGCGCGCCGCGCTGACTGATGACTTTTTGCAACAGGCGAAAAGGAATCGGAACTGATCGATCGATGAGTCGACAGCGGCCAATTGCCGTAATGTTACATTGTTACTAATGTCGCGGCATCGGTTCGCTGAAATCGGTCTGCGGCCGATGCGAGACGCGCGAAGCGCGACGACGATGAACTGGCTCCGATCACGGTCGAGATGGGGTTCGTACCTGGCGCTGTTTGCGCTGGCGTTCCAGCTCGCACTGACGTTCGGACATGTGCATCTCGACCGCTCAGCGCCGACGTCAGCGGATCCATTCACGGTCGCCAGCACCGATGCGTGGAGTGACGCGCACAACAGGCCCGTCGATCCTGCCGGCCGAGGTCATCGTCCTGACGACGGCTGTCCGATCTGCACGCTGATCCATCTCACCGGCGCGTTGATCCCGGCCGAGCCACCGTCCTTGCCCTTGCCGGATGTCTTCCGCCGCTTGCCAACCGAGCCGGCGCTCGCGTTCGACTTCGCCGAACCTCAACGCGCGCTCTTTGCGGCGCGCGCACCTCCCACTGCCTGACATCGATCTAGTGCCGGCACGCGGTCGCGCGAGCGACCGCCGCGCTGACACTCGTGCGGCGACGTTGCGCCGTGATGCATCGATCTTCCGGGCGGACGGGTCGTTCCCGTCAGGGATTGGGGGTTGTCATGTCCATCTCTACCAGGCGTTTGCTTCTTCTGAGCGGCTCAGCGCTCGTGGCGCTTTGTCTTTCCGGCGCTGCCTCGTCGCAGACGCCACCCACTCCATCCGAGACGCCTTCAACGACCACCCCTCCGGCGTCGGAAGCTTCCCCGCCTCAGCCTTCGCAAACCACCCCGGAGGCTCCGCAGGCCACACCCGCGCCGCCGCAAACTGCTCCCGAGACGGGGCCGAGCATCGCTGTGCCCGCGGTCACGGTCACGGCGCCGTCGCGCCCGCAGGTGCGCACGGCAAGACCGGCTGCGCCGGCCCGGGTGACGACACTGCCGCCTCCGGCAACGACACCAACGCCCACGGCAGGGCCGGGCGCGAACACCGCAGGGCAGCCGGCTGCAACGTCGCCGTTCAATCAGCCCGCGGCCTCGCTGACGACGATTACCAGCAATCAGATTCAAGCGAGCCCGGCCCAGAGCTTCGGCAACCTGTTCTTCACCCTGCCCGGCGCCACGTCAGCCGGTCTCGCACCGGGCGCCTCCCGCCCGGTGCTGCGCGGCCTCGACGATTTCCGCGTCCGCGTGCAGGAGAACGGCATCGGCTCCATGGACGTCTCCGATCTCGGACAGGATCACGGTGTTCCGATCGATCCGCTGTCGATCCAGAAGATCGAGATCTATCGCGGCCCGGAGGCGCTGCGTTACGGCTCGCAGGCGGTGGGCGGCGTGGTCGAGGCCACCAACAATCGCATTCCCTTCGCGGCGCCGGTGGGCGGCTGGCAGACCCAGCTCCAGGGCGCCACCACCACGGTCGACCGCGGTCTCGAAGGCGGCGCCTTGTTCGATGCCGGCACACGTGACTTCGCCTTTCACTCCGACTTCTACGGCCGCCACGCCGGCGACTATTTCGTGCCGAGCTATCCCTATCTTTTCCCGCCCGACCCCACGCCGCCCTTCAACGGCAAGCAGCCGAACTCCGGCCTGCATTCGGAGGGCCAGGCGGTCGGCGGCTCCTACCTGTTCGACGGCGGCTATGTCGGCGCCGCGATCGCCCGCTTCACCAGCGTCTATCGCATTCCCACCCTGGAAGGGGCTCAGAACAATGGGCGCATCGACCTCCAGCAGACCAAGATCACCAGCAAAGGTGAGTTTCGCCCGCAGTCCTCCGCCATCGATGTCGTGCGCTTCTGGCTCGGTGCGGTCGAATATCATCACGACGAACTGGGATTTGACGAAGCAGGCCAGGATGGAATTCGGGCGACGTTCAACAACCACGCCCAGGAAGCTAAGGCCGAAATCAAGTTCATGCCGCTGGCCACGCCGCTCGGCTCCCTGATCAGCGCCATCGGCACGCAGTTCGATCACCAGCAGATCGACACCGCCGGCGATGCCGGCAATCTGCTCGGCTCTGCCCGGACCAATCGCGGCGCGGCCTATTTCTTCAACGAATTCTGGCTGACCGATACGCTGCGTACGCTGTTGGCCGGCCGCATCGAGACGGTTCGTCTCGACGGGACGGCCGGCATCTTCCCGTCGGCCCTGGTGCCGCCGCCGGACAATCCCGATCTCGTGCCGCAATCGCTCGGCTTCATGCCCAAGAGCATCAGCTTCAGCGTGCTCAGGGACCTGCCCTCATGGATGGTCGCCAGCGCCACCGTGCAGCGCATCGAGCGGGCGCCCACCGCGCTCGAGCTGTTCGCCCATGGCGCTCACGATTCGCCCGGCACATTCGAGATCGGCAATCCCGGCCTGAAGATCGAGACCGCCAACACCGCCGAGCTCGGCCTCAAGCGCACGGACGGTACGTTCCGCTTCGACGCCAAGGCCTACTATACCAAGTACGACAACTTCATCTTCCGGCAGGCGACCGGCATTCTGTGCGGCGAGGATTTCGCAAGCTGCGGAACCGGCACCGAGTTCATCCAGACCCTCTATGCCCAGCGCGACGCTATCTTCCGCGGCGGCGAGATTGCATGGCAGTGGGATCTGCTGCCGGTCGCGACCGGCATTTTCGGCGTCGACGGCCAGTACGACTTCGTGCGCGCAACCTTTACGGACGGCAGCAACGTTCCGCGCATGCCGCCGATGCGGCTCGGCGGCGGCACCTATTGGCGCAACGACAACTGGTTCGTGCGCATGGGACTTTTGCATGCCTTCGGACAGAGCGACCTCGGCCTGAACGACACCCCCACGTCGGGCTACAACCTGCTCAAGATGGAGATCAGCAACAAGCAATACTGGAGAGATTCGCCGTGGGGCGCCGCCGAGATCACCACCGGTCTCGTCGGAGACAATCTGCTTGACGTCGATGTGCGCAACTCCGTGCAGTTCCACAAGGATGAGATCCTGATGCCGGGTCGCAGCATCAAGTTTTTCATGAACGCCAAGTTCGGCGGCGTGCCGCCGGTCAACAAGGGGGGCTATTACAAGGCGCCGACCGGCTTCGGTGCGCCGATCTACAGGCCCTTGATTGGGTCGGCATGGACCTGGGCCGGCTTCTACGTCGGCGGCAGCATCGGGTACGGCTGGGGCAAGTCCAACACCGACACCGCCTTCAGCGATCCCGCAACCGCAGGCCAACTGTTTGCCACCAACGGTTCTCGCAAGCTTGACGGGGCGATTGGTGGCGCCCAGGGCGGTTACAACTGGGTTGCCGGCAATCTTCTCGCCGGCGTCGAGGCGGATCTGAACTACTCCGGCCAGCGCGCACGCGTGGGGGCCGCGTGTCCAGGCGAGCTGTGCAATCCGGCGCTGGTCGGAATTGTCGGCGACCCGTCGGTGCTGGCGATTTCAGAGCAGGGCCAGAAACTGGAGTGGTTCGCGACCCTGCGCGGACGGCTCGGCGCAACCGTCACGCCCGGTGCCCTCGCTTATGTCACGGGCGGCCTTGCCGTGGGCGAGATCATGACCGCCGGCACCGTGTTCGGCTTCGACGGTGACGGCAATCCGGTCAACACCATCGTCGGCAGCCACAACACCAAGGCGGGCTGGACGGTCGGTGGCGGCATTGAGGGCCGCCTCACCGGCAATTGGACCGCCAAGCTCGAATACCTCTACCTCGATCTCGGCACGGTCTCGACCGGGCCGGCGCCCGCGATGAATGCAACGGTTGCGACCGCGTTCAATTCGCGCGTCACCGACAACGTCGTCCGCGTGGGCGTCAACTACAAGTTCAATCCCAATGAGATCTGGGCAAATGACTGATCGACGACGAAAGAACGAGATCATGCCGCTGGCCGATGGAGGCATGCTCCATTCGTGAACAACATCGGCAGGACCCGGCCGCGGGCATGACCTGCCGTCCTCTTGCTGCCGATTTAGGCCAGCATCTCCCGTACCAATGGAATCACCTTGCTGCCGTAGAGCTCAATGCTTCGCAGGAGCTTCGCGTGCGACAGTGACCCGGCGCTATATTTCATGTCGAAGCGCGCGACATCGAGAGCCTTCACGGTTGCAACGATCTTTCGCGCGACCGTCTCCGGCGCGCCAACATAGAGCGAGCCGTGATCGGCTTCCCGGTCGAACTCCGCCCGTCCCATTGGCGGCCAGCCGCGCTCGGCGCCGATCCGGTCGCGCATCCGCTTGTAGTCAGGCCACAGTTCCTCGCGCGCCTGCTCATCGGTGTCCGCCAGATAACCGGGCGAGTGCACGCCAATGGGCTGCATGGACTTGCCGAGCTCTTTCAAGGCGCGCTGGTGAAGATCGACATAGGGCCTGAACCTCTTGGGATCGCCGCCGATGATGGCCAGCATCAGCGGCATGTCGTATCGCGCGGCGCGGACTACGGATTCCGGGCTGCCCCCGACGCCGATCCAGGTCTTGAGCAACCCTGCCTCGATCGGCGGGAACACACGCTGGTCGACGAGGCCGGGCCGCGTATTGCCGCGCCAGGTCACTTTCTCCTGCCGCAACAGCGCCGCGAATAAAGCGAGCTTTTCTTCAAACAGCTCCTCGTACTGACTGAGTTCGTATCCGAACAAGGGGAAAGACTCGGTGAACGAGCCACGACCGAGGATGACTTCCGCCCGTCCGCTTGATGCGGCATCCAGCGTTGCAAATCGCTGAAAGACGCGAACCGGATCGTCCGAACTGAGCACGGTCACGGCCGAGCCGAGACGAATCCGGCTGGTGCGGCCCGCGATCGCCGCGAGCACCACTTCCGGCGCGGACAGCGCAAAGTCGGCCCGGTGATGCTCCCCGACGCCGAAGAAATCGACGCCCAGCTTATCGGCGAGAACCGCTTCATCGATGACGTTGCGGATCACTTGCGCATGCGACAACAGGTGGCCATCGGGCCCCGCGGTGATATCGCCGAACGTATCCAGCCCAAGCTCAACATGCCGTGCCATCAGGCCCTCTATTTGCGGTAATGCATATTGCTCGCGGCGCACCCAGGGGGGTGGGCTCAAGTGCCGCTCAACGTCTTCGAATTCCGTCTTCGTGCATAAGGATCAGCCGCCACGCAGGAACGGATCGACCGCCTCGAAGACCGCGTCGGGAAACTCCTCGTGCACGGAAAGCTTGCCGCGCGGCAGGACAATGCTTCGAATGCCCGGAACCGTGGCGAGCGCCTCCATTTCTGCGCGCGACCGCGGCGGCGTCTCCGCGCCATAGAGCAGCAGGAGCGGAGCCCGCACGCGCCGGGCGAGCGCGAGAAACGCGTCGCGGCTGTCGAGCGGGTCGAGACCTCCGGTGACGAAGCGCACCGAGGCAAACCGTGCGCCCGGCGCGCGAACGACATCGAGCTTCTGGCGCAGCCGCTCGCCGCTCAGGAACGCCGGCTCGGTATAGACGTGGCCGGCCCCCATCCGGCGCACCACAAACGGATTGACGTTGATCCGGTACAGGAGCGGCCCGATGCCGGGCAGATCGACCAGGCGGCGAAGCCGGCGAAAGAACGGGCGACGTGCCCCCACGACTGTCGGCAACGGCCCGCGCCACGTCGGTGCGATCAAGATCAGCCGCGGTGCGGCTTGCGGCGCGCCGGCCGCATAGTCCAGCACATAGCTCGCCGCATGCCCGGCGGCGATGATGGCGTGGGGGCGCGGGATCACCGACGACGTCATGAGAAACGCGAGGAACGCGGCATAGGCATCGGGCGTCCAGTCGACCTGCGGTCGCGCGCGATCGCCGAAACCGGGCCAATCGACGCAGAAGGTCGAATATTGCGGAGCCAGACGCTCCGCCAGCGGGCGCATCTCATGGCGCGTGGAGATCGAGCTCAATGCCGGCAACAGAAGCAGCGCCGGTCCCGAGCCGCGGGTGTCGACATCCACGTGGATGTCCGTGCCGCGCCAGTTCCAATCCAATGTTGATGTCGTCATGGCTGCAGGCCTGTCCGGATCCGGCACAGGAAATGATTGGGAGAACGCGCTTCGGTCGTCTCGCCCAAACCGGCTCGATGGGCGACGGCGGCTACTTGCCCATGACGTTCTCGGCGGCGGTCATCAAAGTCATCTCCGGATTCTGTCCGCAATAAGCCGCAAGCCGCTCGGCACTAACCTTCATCTTGTCGAGATCGATGACGGCCGGATCCTCTTCGTCGGTGAGATAGCCGTCCAGCCACATCGTCATGGCGCCGGCGGTATCCTTCGGCAGATCGATGAACTGCTTGCACTTGAGGGTCGAAAGATCGAGGACCTGGGCTTCGCACGGCGCCGCCGCCAGCAAGCCGGCCGTGACAGCGACGACGTGTGCGACTCGTTTGAGCATGCGCTCCGGGCAAATGTGAGAACCGCGCCGGTGCGCGGCTGATCGATTTGAAGGACCGGCGATTACGGCCGCAAGCGCTTCCTCGACAGTGCTGATGCGCGCGGACAGCCGATCAACCCGCGGCCCAGTCCGGACGGATCGGTCCGGACACGCCTTCGAAGGCGCCGTTGACCAGTTCGCAGACCAGGAGCCGCGCCGGATCGACCGGGCCCGGCATGGTGGCACGGCCCTTGGGAATGCGCTTGAATCCCGATTTGCCATAATAGGGCTCATCGCCCACCAGGACGACCAGCCGATGACCCTTGGTCTTCGCGCCCGCAAGGGCACGCGCGATCAAAGCGTGACCTATGCCCCGTTCGCGAAACGGCGGCTCGACGGTCAGCGGGCCGAGCAGCAGCGCCTTGCTCTCCCCGATGCGAATCGGCGAGAGCCGCACCGAGCCGACCAGCAGGGTGCCGATTCGCGCGGTGAAGGACAGGTCGAGCTGGTGCCCCATCCCCTCGCGCAGCCGGTAGGCTGATTTCGCATAGCGGCCGGGACCGAAGGTGCGCTCGTGCAGGCGTTCGATCGGCACCGCGTCGTCGGCCGTTTCCGGCAGGATGGTAAGCGACGGTTCTGTCATCGGCGAATTTGCCCCACGCGCGCTTAGCATTTGACAAGCGGCAGGTCCATCGCCCCGCGGTACGGCAAGCCTTCGCCCCCGCGGCGGAAGGGATGAAAGTGCCCATGCGCATTGTTAGATAGGCCGGGGCGACGCAAGCAAGGATGTGGCTATGGGCCTTCTGGTCGACGGCGTCTGGCGCGACGAGCAGCATGGCGAACGCGCGCCGACCGGGCGGTTCCTGCGGCCGGCCACGCGCTTCCGCAATTGGGTCACCGAGGACGGCAGTCCCGGACCGTCCGGCACCGGCGGCTTCGCCGCCGCCCGTGGGCGCTATCATCTCTATGTGGCGCTCGCCTGCCCCTGGGCGCATCGCACGGTGATCATGCGCCGGCTCAAAGGGCTCGAAGACGTCGTCTCGATGTCGGTGGTCGAGCCGCTCTACGGCCCGCACGGCTGGCGATTCGGAGATGGTCCCGGCACTGTCGCGGACAGCGTCAACGGCGCCAGCGACCTCGCCGAGATCTATCTGCGCGCCGA
>Ga0114129_10006853_pt1 | contig 16195 bp, 17 predicted proteins | sample RhiMetdeltSRZDD1_FD_80071 | JGI IMG/M metagenome (GOLD analysis project Ga0114129, IMG submission 80071) | Populus rhizosphere microbial communities from Tennessee, USA - Rhizosphere MetaG P. deltoides SRZDD1 (version 2) (version 2) | ecosystem: Host-associated > Plants > Roots > Rhizosphere >... | reverse complement strand
TTGGACGCATATGTGAAGCTTGTACGCCATGAACAGCATCCAGATCGCGGACGAGACGTTCGTTGCCGCCGACCCCGCCGAGGTGGGCAGGGCCGTTGCGGATCCCGCGAGCTGGCGGCGGTGGTGGCCCGACTTGCTGCTGACAGTGGTCGAGGACCGCGGCGGTCTCGGGCATCGCTGGACGGTGGCAGGCGCGCTGACCGGAACCATGGAGATTTGGCTGGAACCTGTCCTCGACGGGGTCGTGCTTCACTATTTCCTGCACGCTGAACCCGCGGGAGTCGCGGCGTGGCAGCTGGCCAAGATGAACCTGGCGAAGATGAACCATCGTCGCCGGGTGGCGGGCAAGAACATGGCATTCGAGGTGAAACGGACACTTGAGGCGACGCGCCCGGTCGGCGTTTCGCGCCTGGCCTGATACTTCGGCCGGACCAAGCAGCAGGGGGTAGATTTTTCACGTGGCGGACAAGACGGCGCAGACCATCTACATCGATGCCGATCCTTCGACGGTGATGGACGTCATCGCCGACATCGGCTCCTATCCGGACTGGGTCGCCGAGTACAAGGAGACCGAGGTGCTCGAGGCTGACGCCGAGGGCTACCCGAAGACCGCCCGCCTGGTGCTGGACGCCACCGTCCTCAAGGACACCATGGTGTTGTCCTACGACTGGCCCGCCGACCGCGGATCGGTGAAGTGGAGCCTGGTGTCCAGCTCGCTGCTGAAGTCGTTGGACGGCGCATATCGGCTGTCGCCCAAGGGTTCCGGCACCGATGTCACCTACGAACTCTCGGTCGACCTGATCATTCCGATGATCGGGTTGTTGAAACGGAAGGCTGAGCGGCGCCTTACGGATACCGCATTGAAGGACCTCAAGAAACGAGTCGAGGCTGAATGAGTCTGCAGCCCCGACCGGTCCTCGGATCAGTCTCTTCGTCGGCAAGGGCGGGGTAGGTAAGTCAACGTTGGCCACCGCCACCGCGGTGCGCGACGCGCGCGCCGGGCTGCGGGTGCTGATCGTCTCCACCGACCAGGCGCATTCGATCGGCGACGTGCTTGGCACCGTGGTCGCGCCGACGGGTCTTCGTGAGCCCACCCGAGTGCTGGCCGACGACGCCGATGCCGGCGGCGGCTTTCTCGACGCGCTGGCGCTCGACACGCTAGCCCTCTTGGAGTCCCGATGGCGGGAGATCGCAGGCTTGCTGTCCGGACGGTTTCCCGAATCGGATCTGGGAGACATTGCCCCAGAAGAACTTTCGGCGCTGCCCGGCATCCAGGAGGTGCTCGGCCTGCACGAGGTCGGCGAGCTTGCCGCCTCGGGGCAGTGGGACCACGTGGTGGTGGACTGCGCGTCGACCGCCGACGCGCTGCGCATGCTCACGCTGCCCGCGACTTTCGGTCTGTACCTGGAACGCGCCTGGCCGCGGCATCGGCGGCTGTCCACCGGCGCCGACGACGCCCGCGCCGCGGCGATCATCGATCTGGTCGAAGGCATCAGCGCGGGGACGGAGCAGCTGGGCTCGCTGCTCACCGACGGCGAACGGGTCAGCGCACACCTCGTGATGACGGCAGAGCGGGTGGTCGCCGCAGAGGCGGTCCGCACGCTGGGGTCACTGGCCTTGATGGGTGTGCAGGTCAATGAACTGATCGTCAATCAGATTCTGGTTCAAGACGATTCGTATGAGTACCGCAATCTTCCCGAGCACCCCGCGTTCGACTGGTATTCCGAGCGCATCTCCGAGCAACGGGCGGTGCTCGACGAGCTGGACAGCACGATCGGAGATGTGCAACTCGTGCTCGTCCCGCATCTGGCGGGCGAACCGATCGGCCCCAAGGCGCTCGGCGAACTGCTCGACAGCGCGCGGCGGCGCGACGGATCACCGCCACCCGGGCCACTGCGACCGATCGTCGACCGGGAATCCGGAACTGGACTCGAATCGGTGTACCGGTTGCGGCTAGAGTTGCCGCAGGTCGACTCCGCCGCCTTGACCTTGGGTCGGGTCGACGACGACTTGATCATCGGCGCAGGCGCTATGCGGCGCCGGGTTCGACTGGCATCCGTCCTGCGGCGCTGCATCGTGATGGATGCGCAGCTACGAGGTAGCGAATTGACCGTGCGTTTTCGACCGAATCCGGAGGTGTGGCCAGCATGACCGGGTCCCACCCTGATATCGGTCCCGAACTGCGACAGCTGGCCCAGACCATTCTCGACAAGCTCGATCCCGCGGTGCGACTGGCTGCGGCTCGCGCCGCGGGCACCGGCGAAGGACCAGGCAAGTGCCAGCAGGTGTGGTGCCCGGTGTGTGCACTGGCGGCGCTGGCGACCGGGGAGCAGCATCCGCTGCTCGATGTCATCGCCGAGCACAGCGTCGCGCTGCTGGCGGTGATCCGCGCCGTCATCGATGGCTCGGCAGGCACAGCGGCGGGCCCGTCCGGCACTGAGCCGCCACCGGACAGTCCGCCGCCGCCGACCGGACCGGGCCCAGATGAACCACCGCCGACTGGCCCGGGTCGCTATCAGCACATCCCGGTGACGGTCGAGGAGTAAGTGTTGCGCGTGTGGTCGCATCCACACCGCGTAGGTAAAGTTGTCGCAAAGCACCGTCCGGTGTTCGGTGATGGGGAGGGTCCATGTGGTACTGGCTTTTCAAGTACATCTTCATGGGTCCTTTGCTGTCTCTGCTCGGCCGTCCGAAAGTCGAAGGGCTGGACTACGTTCCGCACTCCGGTCCGATGATCTTGGCCAGCAATCACCTTGCCGTCGCTGACAGCTTCTACTTGCCCCTCGTCGTGAGTCGCCGAATCACGTTCCTGGCCAAGGCCGAATACTTCACCGGGACGGGGCTCAAGGGCTGGTTTCAGCGCTGGTTCTACACGGCCGCCGGGCAGGTGCCGATCGACCGCACGGACGCCGACAGCGCCCAGAGCGCGCTCAACACAGCCGAGCGGATCCTTAACGAAGGAAAGTTGCTCGGCATGTACCCCGAGGGCACCCGTTCACCCGACGGGCGGCTGTACAAGGGCAAGACCGGTCTCGCACGCCTGGCGCTGGAGAGCGGAGTGCCGGTCATTCCGGTCGCGATGATCGGAACCAACGTGGTCAATCCGCCAGGCAGCAAGATGTGGCGGTTCGGTCGGGTTCAGGTCAAGTTCGGCAAGCCGATGGACTTCAGCCGGTTCGAGGGCCTGGCCGGTAATCGGTTCATCGAGCGCGCCGTCATCGACGAGGTGATGTACGAGCTGATGCGGCTGTCCGGTCAGGAGTACGTCGACCTCTACGCCGCCGACGTCAAAGAGGGAAAAGGCGCGACGGCGATCAAGCCGCCGGCGCGGATGCCTGAAGCAGCGGCCGGCTGACCGACCGATCGGCTGATCGCGCGGACACCGTCCCCGCGACCGCGATCATCGCGATCGCCCACCACAAGTACGAACCACCCGCGAGCTGACGCCACAGCGACGCCGAGGTTTCGTGATGCTCGGGCATCAGCGGAATCGGCGTCCACACCATCAATGCGAGGCCGGCCAACGTGACCAGCCCGAGCGCCACGTGCCGGCGCCGATAGGCCACCACCGCAGACACGACCAGCGTTGGCAAGACCCACACCCAGTGGTGCGACCACGACACCGGCGACACCACCAGGCCGAACATCGCCACGCAGATCAACGCCAGCACCGGCTCGCCCGCGTTGAGAACCCGTCGCGCCGCCCACACCGTCAACGCCAGCACCGCGAAGCAGGCCAGTGTCCACACGACGAACCGCTCGCCCTCGCCGAGACCGAGGCGGGCCAGCGCGCCCGCGATGTTCTGGTTGGTGTTCAGGGTCACCGTGCCGATCCGGTCGGTGTTGCGCACGGTCTCGGTCCAGTACTCCCAGGAGTCCCGCCACGCGAACGCAAAACCGGCCAGTGTGGCCACGGCCGCCGATGCTGCTGTCACGATCAGCGCGCGGGTGTCGCGGCGCAGCAGGAAGTACAGGAGGAACACCGCAGGGGTGAGCTTGAGGGCGATCGCGACCCCAAGCAGCATGCCGCGCGGCCACGGCGTCTTGCGGGGCACGCAGTCGGCGATGACAAGGGTCATCAGCACGACGTTGATCTGACCGAAGTCGAAATTCGACCGGATGGGTTCGAGGTAGATGACGGCAGGCGCCACGATCGCGGCCGCCAGCCAGCCTCGCCGCAGCCACGCCGGCTCTGAGGTGACGGTGGCTTGCGGCCACACGTTCAGCCCGGTCAGCACGATCACCATCGAGGCGATCAGCAGCACCAGAGTCGTCAGCGTGATCGCGACGCTTGCCACGTTGAGCGACAGCCACGCGAACGGCGCGAACGCGACGGCCGCCAGCGGTGGATAGGTGAAGGGAAGGTCAAGCCCACCGCGGGTGTGGAACATCGCCCCGTCGGCGTACAGCGGCCGGCCGTCGAGCCAGGCCTGCCCGCCCATCCGATAGACGTCGATGTCGATGCGGTACGGAATGTGGCCCAAGAGCTGCCAACCAGCCCAGGCCAACGCCGCCAGGGTGAGCAGCTGAAACAGCCGCCAGGCGAGCGTTGGCCCCAAACCACCCCCGCCGGGCGACCGCCAAATACTCATGTCGCCGACCAGCCTATCGGTGTCCTCCGGCGAGTCGGCGGGTATCCATCCCATGACACGCGCAGGTCGGCGTAAGTTTTCTGCGTGCACGCGACGTTCGACTTCAGCCTGTCCATTCCGCACGGGCGGATACCGCTCGTTTTCTGCCTCGTCGCGTTCATCCTCACGTTCTTCATGACCCGCACGATCGTGCGGTACATCCGCAGCCACGCGAACAGCGACGCACCGCGCAAGTGGTGGCAGCCGCGCAACATTTCGGCGGGCGGCGGCCTGCACATCCACCACGTCGTGATCGGTGTGATCCTTGTCATGGTCTCCGGGATCTCGATGGTGACGTTGGCAGTCAACGGGGGAGTACCCGAATTCACGGTTGCGGCAACCTTTTTCGGGATCGGCGCGGCGCTGGTACTCGACGAGTTCGCTTTGATACTGCATCTGCAGGATGTGTACTGGGCCGAGGACGGCCGCACGTCGGTGGACGCCGTCTTCGCTGCGGTCGCGGTGGCGGGACTGCTGATCTTGGGGTTCAACCCGTTGTCGTTCTTCGACGTCAACATCTGGCGTGAGGACTCGTCGTTCTGGCCACGGGCACTGGTCGTCGCCGGAGCGGTGCTGACGCTGCTCGTTGCGGTAGTCGTGCTGCTCAAAGGCAAGGTGTGGACCGGGCTGGTCGGGATGTTCATGACGCCGCTGCTGTTCATCGGCGCCATTCGGTTGTCGCGACCGCACGCACCGTGGGCGCGCTGGCGGTATGGCACCAAGCCCAGGAAGATGCACAGGGCGCTGGAACGGGAACGCCGGCTGCGTAGGCCTGTTGTCCAGGCGAAGCTGTGGTTGCAGCACGTGATCGCCGGGGAGCCGCACTTTCCGGACGACAGCGAAGTCGATCAGCAGCTCGACCGCGAAATCCACGCGGCCCCAGCCCCCCCGGACCGGCAGACGGTCAACCGGGAAACGGCCGACGTGTGAGGTACTTCTACGACACCGAATTCATCGACAATGGCCGCACCATCGAGCTGATCTCGATCGGGGTGGCAGCCGAGGACGGCCGCGAATACTACGCGATCTCAACGGAGTTCAATCCGGACCGGGCCGGTAGCTGGGTGCGCAAGCACGTGCTGCCCAAGCTGCCGTCGCCGTCGTCGCCGCTGTGGCGCTCGCGCAGGCAGATCCGGACGGAGCTGGAGGACTTCTTCGGCGTCGACGGCGACGAGCCGATTGAGTTGTGGGCCTGGGTCGGTGCCTATGACCACGTGGTGCTGTGTCAGTTGTGGGGGCCGATGACCGACCTGCCGCCGGCGATCCCGCGCTTCACCCGCGAGCTGCGGCAGTTCTGGGAGGACCATGGGTCGCCGCGGATGCCGCCGCGACCGCGTGACGCACACGACGCCCTGGTCGACGCCCGTCACAACCTGCTGCGTTACCGATTGATGACCACCGGCTTCGAGAAGGGCGTAGTGCCAGCCCAGCGGTAAAAAGCAGGTGCGGGAGCCCGTTACCATGAACGGGTGAACTGGACCGTTGACGTACCCATCGATCAGCTGCCGCCGCTGCCGCCGCTGCCGGATGACCTGCGGCATCGGCTGGACGCCGCGCTGGCCAAGCCTGCGGCACAGCAGCCCAGCTGGGACGCTGATTCGGCCAAGGTGATGCGGACGGTGCTGGAAAGTGTTCCGCCGGTGACAGTGCCAGCCGAGATCGAGCGTCTGCGAGGCCTGCTGGCCGATGTCGCCCGCGGCGAGGCGTTCCTGCTGCAGGGCGGCGACTGCGCCGAGACGTTCGTCGACAACACCGAACCGCATATCCGGGCCAACATCCGCACGCTGCTGCAGATGGCGGTGGTGCTGACCTACGGCGCCAGTATGCCCGTGGTCAAGGTGGCCCGGATCGCGGGCCAGTACGCCAAGCCGCGGTCATCGGACATCGACGCGCTCGGCCTGAAGTCCTATCGCGGCGACATGATCAACGGTTTCGCACCCGACGCGGCAGCCCGCGAGCACGATGCGTCGCGGCTGGTGCGCGCGTACGCCAACGCCAGCGCGGCGATGAACCTGGTGCGCGCGCTCACCGCGTCCGGCCTGGCGTCGCTGCACCAGGTGCACGACTGGAACCGCGAGTTCGTCAGGACTTCGCCCGCCGGTGCCCGGTACGAGGCGCTCGCCAGCGAGATCGACCGCGGGCTGACCTTCATGAGTGCCTGCGGCGTCGCCGACCACAACCTGCAGACCGCCGAAATCTATGCCAGCCATGAGGCTTTGGTGCTCGACTACGAGCGCGCGATGCTGCGGTTGGCCACCGACTACCCGGTCGAGCAGCCAGAGCCGCGGTTGTACGACCTGTCCGCGCACTACGTGTGGATCGGCGAGCGCACCCGCCAGCTCGACGGCGCGCACGTCGCCTTCGCGGAGGTGATCGCCAACCCGATCGGGGTGAAGATCGGCCCGACGATGACACCGGAGCTCGCGGTCGAATACGTGGAGCGACTCGATCCGCACAATCAGCCGGGCAGGCTGACGCTGGTCAGCAGGCTGGGCAACAACAAGGTGCGTGACCTGCTGCCGCCGATCATCGAAAAGGTCCAGGCCACCGGCCATCAGGTGATCTGGCAGTGCGACCCGATGCACGGCAACACCCATGAGAGCTCGACCGGCTACAAGACCCGCCACTTTGACCGCATCGTCGACGAGGTTCAGGGCTTTTTCGAGGTGCACCGCGCGCTGGGCACTCATCCAGGCGGCATCCACGTCGAGATCACCGGCGAGAACGTCACCGAATGCCTCGGCGGCGCGCAGGACATCTCCGACTCCGACCTCGCTGGCCGCTACGAGACCGCGTGCGATCCCCGGCTCAACACCCAGCAGTCACTGGAGCTGGCGTTCCTGGTCGCTGAAATGCTGCGCGACTAGGAGATCATGACCGACGCCATCGTCGTCACCGCCGAGTTTCGGTTGAAGCCCGGGTACGTCGACGAATGGTTGCGGCTGATGCTCGACCACTACGGTCCAGCATGCGTCGAAGAGCAAGGGATGCTGCGCTATTTGGCTGCACCACGATGCCGAGGACGAAGCCCACATCCTGCTCTACGAGCAGTGGGCCGACCGCGCTGACTTCGACGCCAGCCTGCGGGCTGCATGGCGTGAGGATTACCACGCCGACACCGAGCGGCGGGGACAGGCCACGAGTCATGACCGTCTACCGGCGAATCCCGACAGAGTGGGAGCCGCTGAATGACGACGGTCTTCCACTGTCGCTGCGCGACTAACCCAGGGTGATCTCGAAGACCAATCCGGCAATATCGGAACGCGTCCTTCTTCGGCCCGCCTCGGCTGTCATAGGCACGGATTATGTCCGCGCGCGCGCCGCGGCAGGAAGTCGCCTGGCAAGGTCGGCCGTCAGCCGGTCGACGTCGACGGGGCGTCCGCGGTAGCCGATGTACTTGTCCGGACGAACGACGAATGCGCTCGCCGCGGTAACCCCGTACTGGCGATGGGCGGACCGGGTCGGATCACCAAGCGCCGCAGGGTGATCGGCGAAGCGCTCGGCGGTGACGACACGCGCTTTCACCAGCCCGGGATACATCTGCTCGATCTGTTCGGCGATCCGGCACAGCTCCACGGCGGGGCGCGCTTCGTCGTCGAGCCCTGTGAACAGCAGCACGGTGTGGTGGGTGCCGCGGAACACCTCGTGCAGGCGTCCCTGCCGCCCGTCGACGATCACGTCGGCCTCCCGAGCCCGGTCGCCCGGTGCAGGCGCGTCTCGCCAGCCCGAACCGTCCTCGGCGTTGAGGGGGCTGGCCGGGTACGCGAGGCGCAGCTGCGACAACAGGCCGATGGCTCGGCGGAGCAGCCACGGGCGTGTCAGCAGGGCCCTGGCCAGCTGTGGCGCGACCCGACCACGCGCCAGCCGCGCCAGCGGGTTCTGCCCGCCGAGAATCGCGAACAACCGGTCAGTGGTCTTCAACAGCTGGACACCCACCGGGTGTCGCTCGGCCTGGTAGGTGTCGAGCAGCTTCTCGTCTGCGATACCGCGTTCGACCAAGGCGAGCTTCCAGGCCAGGTTGTAGGCATCCTGAATGCCGGTGTTCATGCCCTGTGCGCCAGCAGGGCTGTGGACGTGGGCAGCGTCGCCGACGAGGAACACCCGGCCCTCGCGGTAGCGCGGCACGGTACGGCTGTGCACTCGATAGCGGGTGACCCAGTGCTCCTTGATGACCGTGGCCGGGAAGGGGACTCGCTCATCGACCATCGCCTGAAACTCTGCGTGGCTGGGTTCGCTGTATTCGGCGCTGGGCCCCTTGGGTCCGGGCGGGAAGTTGCCGAAGATTCGGTAGCGGTTCTCGCCCAGCATGGAGAAAGCCGCGAAAATACCTGCAGGACTTGGGAATCCGTAGAGCCCGCCGTGCGGCAACTTCCAGTCGAGTTCGGCATCGGCCATGATGAATTCGTCGCGATAGGTCGATCCCGCGAACGGAATGCCTGCCGCCTTGCGCACCGCGCTGTGCGCGCCGTCGCAACCGATGACCCACCGGCATCGCACGGTTTCCATCGAGCCGTCGTCGCCGCGCAACGACACGATCACCGCATCGCCGTCTTGGGTCAGATCCGTGAGCGCGCGCCCGCGCTCGACCTCCACGCCCTGCTTGCTCAACTGCTCAGTCAGAATCCGCTCCGTGTCGGTTTGCGAGAGCGTGCGCAGCGCGGGGTAGGCGGTGTAGTTCTGCGGGCCCGTCAACTGGTCGGCGATGTCCAACTCGACAGCCCTCTTCGCGAAGGTGATCGTGAGGCTCAGCGCCGGGTTGCCCGCCTCGATGGCCTGGTCGATCACGCCGATGTCGTCGAAGATCTCCAAGGTCCTGGGCTGCACGACGAGCGCGCGGGATGTGGTCGCCGGCGCAGGGCCGCGATCGATGATCCGCGGCCGGACGCCATGCCGCGCCAGCTCGTTCGCCACCATCAGGCCGGTCGGCCCAGCGCCGACTACCAGGACTGGAAGTACAGAGTCGTTCATCACCAATCACCTCGTTGTGATTTCGCCAAGCGTTGAATTATTCCACTACGACTGTAGTACTACCCGTTGCGCGAAGCAACCCCTGAGTGCGAGCCGATGGTTGCGGCCTAGAACAGGTTCGCGATGTTGCCGCCGAGCGTCCACGCCGCCGCGGCGATCAACCCGGTGAGCGTCAGCACGGCGATCACCCAGAACAGCTGCGCCCGCCTGGCGCGTTGCCGGTCCCAGTAGAACTCATCGAGATCGATGCCAGCGAATTGGTTTGAGACGGGCCGGTATTCAGGCTCTTGCCGCCACTCGTCGCGGGTCAGTTCCCTGGTGTGCTGTCGGGGCGGCAGCACGGCGGGGGCCGGTGGCCGGGCGGTGGTTTCCGTTGTCGCCTGCTGGTCGTGCGCCTGGCTGCGGTACAACGCCGCGGACAGATGCTGCGCCGAGTTGCGCGGCGCCGGTACGCGGAATGGGGGCAGACCCAGTTCGTCGACGATCGAGTCCAGCTCGGTGCCCATGTCTTGGGCGTCGCCGTACCGGTCGGCGGGTTCGCGCGCGGTGGCTCGCAGCACCAGCTCGTCGAATTGCATTGGCACACCCGTGATCACCCGGCTCGGAGGCGAGACGTCATTGTCCATCCGCTGGTATGCGACCGCGAGCGCGGAGTCGCCGGTGAAGGGTGTGGTGCCGGTCAGCAGCTCGTAGGCCAGGATGCCGACCGAGTACACATCGCTGCGCGGCCCGGCGTCGCCGGTGCTGACCTGCTCGGGGGACAGGTACGCCGCGGTGCCCAAAATCACGCTGGTGGAGGTGATCTTGGCTTCGGCCACCGCCCGCACCAAACCGAAATCGGCGATCTTGACGTCACCGTCGTCGGAGATCAACACGTTCTCGGGCTTGATGTCGCGGTGCACCAGTCCCGCCTGATGTGCCACAGCCAGGCCGCTGAGCACGGGGCGCAGCACTGCGGCGACGGCGTGCGGCGGCATCGGACCGCGCTCACGCAGCAACTCGCGCAGCGTGCCGCCCTCGATGAGCTCCATCACCAGAAACGGATGCTGGCCGTCGATGCCCTGGTCGTACACCGCGACCAGACCGGGATCCTTCAGTCGGGCCACCACCCGCGCCTCACGTTGGAACCGGGTCAGGAACTGGTTGTCGCCGGCATACCGGGAGTCCATGATCTTCAGCGCGACCGGCCGGTCCAGCCTCAGGTCGAGCCCGCGGTAGACGGCAGACATGCCGCCCGTCGCGATCATCGCCTCGACGCGGTACCGGCCATCCAGCACGGCCCCCACGAGCGGGTCAGATTGCTGGTAGGCCTCCACCGAAGACATGTTACGAGCCGTCCCTTTCGTCTTAGACTCAGTGCGGTGAGCAGCATTCCGGCCGCCGACGACGTTCTCGACCCCGGCGAGGCCGTCTACGACCTACCTTCCGTTGCCGATTTGCTCGGGGTTCCCGTCACGAAGGTGCAACAGCAGCTGCGGGAAGGGCACCTCGTCGCGGTGCGCCGCGAGGGCGCGGTGGTGGTGCCCAAGGCCTTCTTCGACGACACCGGCCACGTGGTGAAGAGCCTGGCCGGCCTGCTCGTAGTGCTACACGATGGCGGCTACCGCGACACCGAGATCGTGCGCTGGTTGTTCACGCCCGACCCGTCATTGACCATCAGACGCGACGGCACGACCGATCGGCAGGCTAATGCCCGGCCGGTGGACGCGCTGCACTCGCATCAGGCCCGGGAAGTGGTGCGTCGGGCCCAGGCGATGGCGTATTAGGCGCGCTGTAGAGCGAATACCACGCCACCGCAGCGCATGCCGTGGCGAGCAGCACATGGATCCATGAGTACATGCCGTGCGCACCATCGGGTTTCCAGATCACCGTGATCCATGTCGACAGGCCCGCGATCACCGCGATCGCCTGCCGCGTCTGCGCTAGCGCGGCCACCACCGCCAACGGCCATGTGTAGTACCACGGCAGCGCGGCGGGGACGAACAGCACCACCACGATCATCACCACCGCGATGCCGATCAGCGCCTCGCGGTCGGTGTGGCGAAACCGCCACCACACCAAGGGAAGTGAGATCGCGATGACGGCGATCCCGATGATCCGGGTGATATCGAGCACGGCGTAGAAGTTCACCGGCAACAGCAGGCTGCCGAACACGTTGACCAGATTCGCCGCGGCCGTGGGCACGGTCAGCCAGTTGATGATCTTCACGGAGCCGGCCAGTGCGGTCAGCCAGCCCAGCCCAACTCCGGCCAGCCATGACAACACCGCGAACACCGCGACGAAGATAACCGCCGACGCCGCCGTCGCCGCTGCGAAGGCCTTCGTCGGAGAGTATCCGCGACCGTCGCGAAGGTGACGCATCCATACCCACACCATGAACGGAAGAGCCAGTCCCGCAGTCGCTTTCACGGCCACTGCGACAGCGATCAAGCCGACGCCCCAGATGTGGTGGCCGCCGAAGGTCAGCGCGATGCCTGCCACCATCAACCCGACCATCAGCATCTCGTTGTGCACGCCACCCATCAAATGAATGATCACCAGTGGATTCAGCGCGCAGATCCACAGCGCGGCCGCACCGTCGGCACCGACATGGCGGGCCATCCGCGGTGCCGCCCAGATCAGCAAGGCCAGGCCGGGCAGCATGCACAGCCGCAACAGCATGGTGCCCGCCACCACGTCGTTGCCCACCAGCATCGTGACGAACTTGGCGATCAGGATGAATGCGGGCCCGTACGGCGCGGTCGTCGTTGTCCAGATCGGACTCACGTTGTCCAACAACGAGTTCGGATTGTCGATCGGACCGACGACGTACGGGTCGAGGCCGTCGCGCAGCAGCGCGCCCTGCGCCAGATACGAGTAGGTGTCGCGACTGAACACAGGAACGGAAAGCAACAGCGGGGCCAGCCAGAACCCCGTCGTCGCCACCATCGTGTATTCGTTTGCGGTGCGGTCGATCACCCGCCGGCCCAACCACAGCCAGGCAATCAGCATCAGTGCGACGCCTATCCACAACAGCACCGACGACAGCACGAGGCCGTGACCGAACCGAAGCCACGACACGTGCAGCGATTCCAGCAGCGGATCGTGCAGCCGGGTGCTGCCCGCGCCGAGCCCGCCTGCGGTGATCATCACGGCACCCAGTGCGCCCAGCAGCGCTGGCCGTGCCTGCGGCGACGTCGCGAATGACGTCAGTCTCCAAAGATGGTGCGCCGGCCCGGTTTTCGGGACCTGCGTCGGCGTCGGGGTTGTCATGCTCCTAGGCGGACCGGTTCGCGGCCAATCTGGCGAGCTCGGACAGGCCGACCTTGGCCTGGACGTCGATCGACGCGGCGTTCAGTATCTCCAGCGAGCGGCGGGTAAGTGCATCGATACGCTCCTCGACCGCGGCCAGCGCCCCGACCGATTCGATGACCAGACAGAGTTCCTTCACCGCAGCGTCGGTCAGCTCGGTGCCGATCGACGTGCGTAACAGCTTGGCCGCGACGGGGTCTACCTTTTCGGCCCGCTCAACGGCCTCGGCCAACAACACCGTGCGCTTACCGGATCGCAGGTCGTCGCCGGACGGCTTGCCCGTGACCGCCGGGTCCCCGAATACGCCGAGCACGTCGTCGCGCAGCTGGAACGCCACACCAAGGCTGGTCCCGAGCTCGTGGAACGCGGCGAGCACGTCGGGGCGGTCGGCGGCGGCCGAGGCGCCGAACTGCAACGGCCGGGAGATCGTGTATGACGCGGTCTTGTAGATGTTGACCGTCATCGCCGACGCCACCGATTCCGCGCCGCTGGATTCGGCGACGATGTCGAGGTACTGCCCACCGAGCACCTCGGTTCGGATCGCCGACCAGACCCGCCGCACCCGCAACCTTGCGTCGGCGGGCAGGTCAGCGGTGGCGACAATGTCGTCGGCCCACACCAGCGCGAGATCGCCCAACAGAATCGCGGCCGAGAGCCCGAACTGTTCGGACGACCCGTGCCATTGGCAGGTCCTGTGCTTGTCGGTGAACAGCCGATGCACGGTCGGCAGCCCGCGGCGGGTGGCCGACGCGTCGATCACATCGTCGTGCACCAGTGCGCAGGCATGCAGCAACTCCAGGGCCGAGAACAGCCGCAGCATCGACGGATCGACGGGATCCTGGTCTGCATCCGCCACTGCGCGCCATCCCCAATAGGCGAAGGCCGGGCGCAGGCGTTTTCCGCCGCGGAGTACGAATTCCTCAAGGGCCGCGGTCAACTCGGCGTAGTCGGTGCCGATGTAAGCGGCGTCACTGCGACGATTGCGGAGATACTCCCGCAATTGGCCGGTGACGGCGCTGGCCAACTCGACGGCTGACGGTGCCGCTGCATCCACGCTCAGCGGGCGCCCCTTTCCGAACGTAAGTCTCTAGTACTCGCCCCCCGAGTGCATTCAGAGTAGAGCGTGCGACTGGTTTTGTACCAAGTCAGGGCGCACATCCACCACGGGCATTCGCTGACAATCAGGTCGGCCGGGGCGATCGGTCCCGGCTGTAGTACGCCACCCCGCCGACGATCCCGGCCACCAGAAACGACGCGATGGCAAGCCAGATCGCCGCTCCGGTGAACGAACGTGCGCTGGGATCGGTGTAGCGTGCCTGGGCGTTCATCGTGCTGACCACGCCGGGGCGCAGCTTCCATTCGACGACCTCCGACGACACCTGGTCACCGTTGGTCGAGGTCACCTCGCCTGGGAACGCCACCGAAAGCGAAACGTCGGCCTCCGGGTCGTTGAGCGACGTGAGGTCGGCGCGACCTTCGAGGATGACCAGGTCGCCGGCGCGGCGCAGCGAGATGTCGACGCCCGCGGCGTCCCGGTTCATGTTCGCCAGTTGGGGCAGCTCGGCGAAGGTCAGGTCGGAGAACACGGCCTGCGAGCCGACGTAATCGTCGCGGTTGTAGTCCGACACCGCGACCTTCTGGGCGAACGGCAGGCTGTTGAGCAACTGCGGGCCTTTGTCGTCGGCGTTGCGGGGCTTGGCGGCTGCGACGATCTGACCCGACACCCGGTCGTCCGGCGACACCGTGATCGATGCCCGCACCCGCACACAGCCCACCGCCATCGGCACGATGAGCAGCAGCAGCAACGCGACGGCGAGCTTGCGGAACCGGGCGGGCACGTCGTCATCGTGCCAGATCCAGCGCTCTTACAGGGGCAGAGCCCGGCCCAGAATCGCGAAGGCGCGCGGATCGCCGGCGAAGTGGTACCCGCGGATGATGTCGGTGAAGCCGAGCCGTCGATACAGCCGCCACGCGCGGTTGGCTTCGCCGTTGATCTCCGGCGTCGACAACAGCACGTGCGCCTCACCGCGGTCGGCTAGCAGCCGCCTGGTCAGCGCCTCACCAAGGCCGCGGCCTTGGGCGCCGGGTGCGATGTGCAACTCCGTCAGCTCGAAGTAGCTGGTCATCAGCTCCGCGATGCGCATCCTGTCGGCGCCGACCCGATGCAGTCCCTGCACCACTTGCTGCTGCCACCACTGGTCCGGCGCGCCGCAGTAGCCGTAGGCGACCCCGAGAATCGGCGCGGCCGCCAACGCCGCGGCCGAGTCGTCTGGGATGCCGTGATGATCGGGCACCTCCACCGCCGCGACGGCCTTCCAGCCGTGCCTGCGGGTGTGCTCGAGCCACATCGACGCGCGCTGGTCTTCGGTGCCGCGCGGATAACGCATCGCGTCGACATACACCGCGAGCGCGTCACCGAGCCGGCGTTGCATGTCGCTCGGCGACAGATCGATGAGAAATGTCGCCAACTTCTCGTTATCCTTTCCCGCGCCTCCGGCCCAAAGCGATGTGTCCACACCCATTATTGGTTGGGAGAGGTGCTGGCTCACAGCGACCACGCGCGTCATAGAATCGTCCGACGAACTAGGTGGTACGGCTCAGATTGACCTCGTATCATGACTGTTAGTCGCCCGTGAATGCGGGCATATACGAGTTTGAACAGCTAGACGGCAGGGCCGGCAAGGAGGGACGAATGCCACTCTCCGATCATGAGCAGCGCATGCTCGACCAGATCGAGAGCGCGCTCTATGCCGAGGACCCCAAGTTCGCGTCCAGCGTTCGCGGTGGGACCTTGCGCGCTCCATCGGCACGGCGCCGCATTCAGGGCGTCGCACTCTTCGTGATCGGTCTGGCGATGCTGGTTTCCGGTGTCGCGTTCAAGGCCACCATGATTGGCAGCTTCCCGATTCTGTCCGTCATCGGCTTTGTGGTGATGTTCGGCGGCGTGGTTTTCGCGATCACCGGCCCTCGGCGGGGCAGTGGCGGCCGCGATCGCGCGGGGTCGGAGCCGGGCGCGCCACGGCAGAAGCGCGGAAAGGGGTCTGGCGGATCGTTCACCAGTCGGATGGAGGATCGATTCCGCCGCCGCTTCGACGAGTAGGCCGGTACCGAGCCGAGGGGTAGCCCGCAACGGGCTGCCCCTTTCTTGTATGTGCGCGTGTCGCGATTTCTCCCCACAGCGCCCCACTGAACCCCCGAGGGGTGTCTACCTGGGGTTTTACCTGGTCGCGGCCATGGCCGCCTGCTAGTAGGCCCGGGAAAATACGTCGATGTGGGGGCGCGGTGGGGCCGTCCGTCCAACTTTT
>Ga0114129_10006852_pt1 | contig 16196 bp, 12 predicted proteins | sample RhiMetdeltSRZDD1_FD_80071 | JGI IMG/M metagenome (GOLD analysis project Ga0114129, IMG submission 80071) | Populus rhizosphere microbial communities from Tennessee, USA - Rhizosphere MetaG P. deltoides SRZDD1 (version 2) (version 2) | ecosystem: Host-associated > Plants > Roots > Rhizosphere >... | reverse complement strand
GAAACACACACGAGCTGCATTCCTACTCGAGCCCGGCCTTCAAGTCGGCGAGCAGCCCACGCTCGGCCAGGAACGCGAGGATCCGCTGCGCCATGAGCTTGTGGCCCTCGTGGTTCGGATGGATGTGCTCCTCGAAGAGCCTGCGGCCGGCCAGGCTCCAGTCTTCCGTCAGCTCGGGGATCTCGAGGTAGGCGAGGCCGTCCTTTTCCGCCGCGGCACGCAGCGCGGCGCGGAGAGCGGCGATGTCGTCGCCTTCGGGCGGACGCGACGTGCGGTCGCGGTAGACGGGGCCGAAGAGAACCGGCGTGGCCGTCACCGCTCGCGCGGCATGGGCGATGGCGAGCAGGTTTTCGACATACTCGTCCGGCGGCACGCGCAGCGTGCCCGTGCCGGGCGCAACGACACACGGCGTTCGGCGCAGCCGCAGGCCGAGGCGCACGAGCGCCTGGCTCGACGTGAGGAGCCGGCGCGCGAGGACCTGTGTCTTCGCCGTCGCCATCGCCTCGCGGTCGGATCGCAGGCGGCGGCCGATGTCGTTCCATCCGAAACACGCCGTCACCACGTCGGGCGCAAGGCGCGCGAGATCGCGTTCCGCCCAGGCGCGCCCCTGATGGCTCGAGTAGCCCGGGACGGCGAGGGGGATCACCTCGATGGCGCGGCCGGGGTTCGCGGCGCGCAGCGCGTCCTCGACGAGCGCGGGGTAGGGGCGCGCCGACGGGTCGTAGTCGTCGGGGTTGCGCGGGAGCACACGCGGCACACGGTACCCGAAGGTCACCGAATCGCCGAGACAGACGATGCGGAAGGTGCCCGGTGCCTTGGGCCCGACTGGCGTCGGATAGCGCAGTCCCTGAGCGTTCGTCGACACGAAGGTCAGGTCCCAGATCACTCGGTCCAGGCCGGAACGCAGCTTCCAGAACAAGAGCGGATCGGCCTCGAAGATCCGCACGTCGCGGCGGTCGTGGATCTGCGCGCGCTGTTCCGGCTCCACCACCAGCCATTCGAGGGGATCCACGTACGGCAGAGTCCAACGCACGACGCCTTCGACGGCGGCCAGCAGGAGGGCCAGCGCAAGATACGGCACGCTCAGGAGCAGGAGACGCCAACGCGTCGACGGGTGGCCACGTGTACCGTGAGCTCGTCCAGCGAAGCGCATAGCGATGTTGTCGTGCCCAACCCGTGCGGCTCGAGCGGCGGCGCAAGCCACAGCAAGGTTGGTGCCGACGCGTCTTCGCGGGAAAGTGAGCCAGCGTGTCCCCCGGCTTCTCCCGACTCTCGGAACTGCGACGCAGGATCGCGAAGGTCGATGCGTGGACCCTGCTCAGCCGTGATGGGGTGTTCCAAACCAGGTGGTCAAGGCGTCGCGAAGGCCGTGGTCCGTGCCGTCTCCGACCCACACGACGTGTCCGTCGGGCCGAATCAACACGGCCGTGGGAGCCGCGACCGCGCCGAGCAGCGGGAGCTCCCACGCACCCGCGTATCGAGCGTCGATGCGTCGAACCCGATCCGCCCATGGCGCGATGTCGAGAGCGCCGGGCTCACCGAGGTTGAGCAACACCGGTCGGGCCTCGTGCAACAGGGTGAACACCCGCCGTGGGCCGCTTTCGGTGTCCACGTCGAGATCGGGCATGCGGCGCCCGAGGAGCGGGTGTCCCGTGCCGAGGTCGTAGCGGATGTCCAGACCGGACATCATCGCGGCGTAGCGCTTGCGCGGCTCATCCATCTTGAGCAGCTCGGACAGGGTCTCGCGCAAGGCGTTCGTCCGTTCGTCGCCGCGGGCCGCCGCCGTTTGCGCGAGGGTGGTCTTGAGCACGCGCGCACCGATCGGGTGCCGCTCGGCCTGATAGGTATCGAGCAGACTCTCGGGCGACGTGCCGTGGACCACCTGGGCCAGCTTCCATCCCAGATTCACAGCGTCCTGGACACCGATGTTGAGCCCTTGTCCGCCCACCGGGGAATGCACGTGCGCCGCGTCGCCGGCCAGGAGCACCCGTCTCTCTCGGTAGGCCGCGGCCTGCCGAGCCATGTCGGTGAACCTCGAGAGAAACGTGACGTTGTGAACGCCGTAGTCGGTCCCGTAGACGGCGACAAGCGCCTCGCGAAGCTCGCCGAGGGTCGGCTCGTCGCCGGGCACCACGTGCGGTTCGATCAACACGATGCGCACGCGCTTCCCGTCCTCGATCTTGCCGACGGCGTTGACGCCCTTGTCGCCGAGGCGGACCCCACTCGCCGGCTCTTCGGCCATCTCGGCCTCGGCAATCAAGTAGCTGACGGACGGATCCCACCCCGGGAAGTCGATACCGGCCTTCTTGCGGACTACGCTGCGACCGCCGTCACATCCGACGAGGTACTGCGCCCGGAACGAACGGCCGTCGGACAGCAGGACGTCGACGCCGGTGCCGTCCTGGGTAAAGCCCGTCACTTCGCGTTCGCGATAGATCGGTACCGCCAGCTCAGAGGCCCAGGCGGCAAGGATGGGCTCGATGCGGTTCTGCGACAGCGCGAGCCCGTAGTTGTGGCGAGTCGGAAAGTCGCTGATGTCGAGAGGATTCATCGCGAAGCCCGCGACCTGCACGACCTTCCCTTGCGAGAGGAAGCGATCCGCGATTCCGCGCTGATCGAGCACCTCGATCGTGCGTGAATGCAGACCGCCGGCGCGCGAGCCGGCGAGCTCCTGGTTGGCGCGCCGCTCGACGATGGCGACGTCGACCTTCCCCAGCGCGAGCTCGCCCGCCAGCATCAGCCCCGTCGGACCGCCTCCAGCGATCACTACCGCGTGCTTTGTCATGTCGCTGACTGTGCGACAGGACCCGGGTCTTGCTGCAAGCCCCCGTGTCCGGTATAAGTTGGAGTGGAGAGGGACGAGAGTCCCGCTCCCCTTCCCTTCCACCTCTATCGTTCCCACATTTCCGCGGTGTGCTCGTTCAAGGAACAACGCCACACGCCTCGCAGGTGTGTCGCCGCGGGCGAGTACTCTGTGTTGTTCCTTGTCATCTGTCATTGACGCGACGAGCTCGTTCACCGACGATCTCGCCGTTGATCCATGGATTGGCGAAAGGGAAATCGAATGGCACACGGCATGAGCCGATCGGCGGTCCTGCGGTTCGTTTGGTTATCCACGGTCGCTGGCGCGTGGGCGTGCGGCGGCACGACGCCGTCGCCGACGGCGAACGACAGCCCCAATGCCGGCACCTCGCCAGCCTTCCTCGGCGTGTCGTACAACTGCTTGACGGAAGGCGCGCCTTCTTCGGCATCCATTCACGGAATCGATGCCGCATCGGGGCTGCCGGCGGTGGGCATCGGCCAGAACATCTCCGGCAACTACAGCCCTCCCGTCTTCGGCCCCGCAAACGGGGCCACTCGCTACGTCCACCTCGCGGCCTACGAAGGGGCGAACCAGGTGGTGCTGCAAACGCACAGCGTCGACGCGCGGGGAGCGATGCGCCTCCTCGGTTCGACGCCCCTGCCCGCGGGCACAGGGGCGTTCCCGATGGTTCTCGATCGGACCGGACGGTTCCTGATCACGGGTCGCATTCCGTTGACGGAAGGCGGGCCTTTCTCCGCGGCCGTGTATCGTGTCGACGGTGGAGGAGCGCCGCAGCTCGTCTCGTCGGCAAGCGTGCCTTCCGACATCTTCATGTTCACGCTCGCCATCGCCCCATCCGGCCGCTACGTGTACGGCCACGGCTTCGGCTCGTGTTGCCCCTCGCTGGTGGCGTTCTCACTGAACCCCGATACCGGCGCGCTGACAGTCGTGCCGGGGTCGCCGTTCGCGCAGACCGGGTCTTTCGCGATGACGATGCACCCGACGGGACGGTTCCTCTACACGATCGAGGGCTTTGCCTCCGACTCGATCGCGCTCTCGAACGTGGACGCCACCACCGGCGTACCGTCCCGTGCGCGTGGGTTCTCGTCGCCCTTTCTGTACGAAATGACCATCGACCCCTCCGGCCGGTTCCTCTACGGCGTCGGCGCGAGAGGAGCCATCACCGCCTACGCGGTGGATACCGCGACCGGGTCACTGTCGCGCCTGGCCGACACCCCTCTCCCGAGTGATGAGGCTGGCGGCTCGTTGTCCATCGACTCCTCGGGCCGCTATCTCTACGTGCGCGTCTCGTCGCAGCCCCACGTACCCACCCGGGCGCGGCTGCTCGCCTATCGCCTCGACGCGCAGACGGGCGCGCTCTCCCCGCTGTCGGGATTCCCCTCGAATCCGGCCGGCGCCGGCTGCCCGTTGAAGGTGATGGCGAGCCCCTGAGAGTTGGGCCGCGTCACGTCCCGCAGAACGTGACGTAACGTGCGGCGCTTGGCGAAGGCGTGCTGAAGTCCGGCTGGTCGACGCTGTAGTCGTAGGGCCGCCGCAAGACGTCGAGCAGCCGCTCCATCACGGAGAAATCGTGCCGGCCGGTGGCGGCCTCGAGCGCCTCTTCCACCTTGTGATTGCGCGGGATGAAGGCTGGATTGTGCCGCCGCATCTGCTCCACAGCCTCGGTCTCCGACGGCGACTCTCGAGCGCGGCGCGACACCCACCGGCTGTGCCACGCCTCGAAGTCGGGATCGGATCGCGCCAGGCCGTCGACGGCCCCCGCGTCCGACAACGTGCGGAACGTGTTCGTGAAGTCGGCCCCGCACCGTCGCATCCAGTCGAGGAGGTCCGTCACGAGCGCCGCGTCTTCCGGTTCCTGCGAGAACAGCCCGAGCTTCCCTCGCATCCCGTCGAGCCAGTGCTGCTCGAAGAGCTCCCCGAAACGCGCGAGCGCGGCCTGAGCACGCTCGACGGCGAGGTCCTGGTCGTCACCGAAGAGCGGCAACATCGCCTCCGCCAGCCGCGCGAGATTCCATCCCGCGATCGCCGGCTGATTGCCGTAGGCATATCGGCCGCCGTGATCGATCGAGCTGAAGACAGTCTCCGGATCATACGCGTCCATGAAGGCGCACGGCCCGTAGTCGATCGTCTCGCCGGAGAGCGCCATGTTGTCGGTGTTCATCACGCCGTGGATGAACCCCACGAGCTGCCAGCGCGCGATCAAGCGGGCCTGGCGCGCCACGATGGCCTCGAAGAGCGCGATGTGGGGCTCGCGGGCATCGGCCAGCTCCGGGTAGTGGCGGGCGCGCGTGTAGTCGGCGAGCGCGGGCAGCGCGCGAGGGTCACGCACGAGGGCCGCCCATTCCATCGTCCCCACGCGAATGTGGCTCGCGGCCACGCGGGTGAGCACGGCGCCCTCGAGCTCCGCCTCGCGATAGACCTTCTCCCCTGTCGTCGCCACCGCCAGACTGCGCGTGGTCGGGATCCCGAGCGCATGCATGGCTTCACTGATGATGTATTCCCGCAGCATCGGACCGAGCGCGGCACGCCCGTCGCCGCGGCGTGAGTAGCGGGTGCGGCCTGCGCCCTTCAACTGGATGTCGAAGCGTTCGCCGCTGGGCGTGATCTGCTCCCCGAGCACGATGGCCCGTCCGTCGCCCAGCGTCGTGAAGTGGCCGAACTGATGGCCGGCGTAAGCCTGCGCGATCGGCCGCGCGCCTTCCGGCAGGGCATTGCCGGCGAAGATCGCCGCCCCCTCCGGCCCCGCGAGGGCTTCGGCGTCGAGGCCGAGGCTCTGGGCCAGTGGACGGTTGAAGACGATCAAGCGCGGCTCGGCGACCCGAGCCGGCGCAGCGTCCGAGTAGAAGAAGTCAGGGAGTTGCGTGTAGGTGTGCTCGAGACGCCAGCCCGCCATGATCAGACGATCTCAGGCCGCGGGAAGCGAAAGCCGGGGCGAAACGTCGAGCAGCGCTTCGGCCGCCGGTCGAGATGCAATCGTAGCCATGCCCTCCGCCTCACAATCGTAGCACTCACGTTGGAACTTCAGCTGCACGGCACACGAGCCGGGCTTCCCGGCACGACGCCACCGCTTTCGATGCTGAACTCCACGAGCTCGAAGCTTCTCTCGAGAGCGACGACGACTTGCGGATACACCCGGCTGGCGGGACACGTGCCGCTGTACGTCTTGCGAATCATGCGGACCTGGATGGTCGATGCGAGGAACTGGTACTCACGTCTCGGGTAGCCGGGGGCCAGCTCGAGCGTCGCACAGGCCGCCGGCTCGGCGAAGTACGCGGCGACGGTGTAGCGCGAGAAGTCGACGACGGGCGGGACACCGCCGTGTTTGCGATAGAACTCGTCGAGCTCCGTCGACGAATCGAAGGTGAGGCCGAATCGCGGCGAGTGGATCCAGTCGGGCCTCTCGAAGCGCAGGCAGGAGGAGAGCTCCTGAAACGCCACGGCCGTACTCTCATCACCACTGCTGCAGCCCGCGGCCGCCACGCCCAGCCACAGGCAACCGCCGACGATCAAACGCCGTGTGCTCATTTGGTTCTCCACCGCGCAACGATAAGTCGCCTGCTCCCTCAGAACGCCGCTGGCTGGGACAGTTCGCCAACTGTCCCAGCGGCACCCTGCGAAAGACGCGGGGCTGACCCGTCTCGCCGAAGGCGTGCGTGCCTACCTGCCGCGCGGAGACCACGGCCGCGGGTGATCCGCTACTCAGGCGTCCCGCACGTCGACCACCACCTTGATCGTGTCGGGGGCCTCGCGGTCGATCGTGGCGAAGGCCATGGTGACCTCGCGTAGAGGCACTTCGTCCGTGATCAGCAGATCCGGATGCAGAGCCCCTTTGGCCAGCAGGCCCAGGGCGCGCGACATCTCGCCGAGACTGGTGCGCGAGGCGATGATCTCCGCCTCCTTGAGGACGAGGGTCTTGAAGTGCACCGGCGACAGCTGCTCACCCAGCCCGGCGGTGACGATCCTTCCGGCGGAGCGCACCATGCGCACGGCCTCGGCCAGCGGTGCCTGGCGCCCTGGGACTTCGTGGAAGTGGCCGATGGCTTCGATCACGCAGTCCACGCCCACGCCGTCCGTCAGTGCCAGCACGCGCTCCACCGGGTCTTCCGTTCGGACGTCGACCACGCAGTCCGCGCCGAGCTTCGCGGCGGTGGCGAGCCGGACCGGTTGGACGTCTGTCACCAGCGTGATCGCCGGGCCGATCGCATGGCGGAGCACGTCCAGCACGGCCAGCCCCAGCTTGCCGGCACCGAGGACGGCGACGGACTCTCCGGGCTGCACTCGCCCGCGGCCAAGGATGTGATGCGCGAGGCCGTATACCTCGACCATGGGCGCGTGCTTGAAGGCCACGGAATCGGGCAGGCGCAACACGCGGCTCGCCGAGGCCGCCACGTAGCGGCCGAGCCCGCCGGCGAGATCCACCCCGAGCAGCTTCAGCGATCGGCACGCGTTCGGCCGTCCCGTGAGGCACGCGACACACCCGTGGCACGGAACGATGGGATCCACCGCGACGCGATCCCCGGTACTCACCCCTCGGACCGCGGATCCCACCTCGACGACGGTCCCGCCGAACTCGTGCCCCAGAACGGCCGGATGGCGCACGCGCCCGCGCAGCTCGCCGCGATAGATGTGCAGATCGCTCCCGCACAGGCCGGCATACGCGCTCTCGATCAGGACGTCGTCCGGACCACAGGCCGGCTCCGGCATCTCTCCAACGCGGATGTCACGGTCTGCATACAGCACGCCTGCTTTCACGCGGGGCCTCCTCGGCGGGGCGAATCACCAGGTGCGGCCCGCCTTTCGCCTTGATCTTGGCGGCCAGGCTGTCGAAGTCCTGAGTGGTTTCCGTTTCAGAATACCGCGACCTTTGCCTCGAGCGTGGGAATCCACGAGTCCTGGAACTCCGGCGCGATCGTGCGGGCGGCGTGGAGCGCCGCCTCGTAAGCGGTGCGCGCTTCGTCGGGCCGCCCCAGCGCGGAGAGCGCGTCGCCCAGGACGACGTTCGGCTTGATGGCCGTCGGCGCGAGGGCCACCGCCTCTCGCGCCGACGCCAGCGCGGCCTCGGCCCGCCCGGCGGCGAGATCGGCGTCCGCTTTCTCCGCGCGCGACAGCGCCGAAGCCAGCGGGATGCGGAAGCGTCCCTCGTACACGAAGAGGCCACCGTCGATCTGCGCTGTCGGCGTGGCCTTCTGGAGCTCCTCGTACAGATGCAGCGGCGGCGGTCCGGCCTCGAAGCCCGAGAGGACGCCGGCGCTGATGATGATGGTCCCCTCGATCTCGGGCGGCACCTGCGGCGCCACCTTCAGCCAGAAACCGTCGAGGGTGGGCAGCTCGCGGCACGGGATGCCGTAGTAGCCGAGGTCGGCCGTGCCCTGTCCGAAGTACGCGAGCCAGCAGTCGCGGATGTGGCGCGCGTCCAGATAGGCCTTGAGCGACTTGAGCTGCTGCGCCCAGTCGGCGTTGGAGTCGCTGAGAAGGCGGTGGGTCCGCGACGGCCCGCCCCAGATCTCGTTCGAGTACGCCATGTAGCTCGGAAACGCGCGCAGCGACGAGGCGACATGGAGCGCGACGAGCACGGCCGCCGCGTACGCCCAGCGCCGATGCGTGTGCGCCAGCGCGACCAGGGCCCCGGCCCCGAGAACGGCGATGCACGCGTACACAGGCAGGATGTGGCGGACGCCGATGTTCATCCGCGAGCTCATGGCCACGACGAGATACAGGACCGGAGGCACGGCCATGAAGACGACCTCGCGGCGGCCGCCGAGGCGGCGCGCGACGCTCGCGACCCCCGCCGCCACCGGCAGCAGCAGGAACGTCAGCGTGGACTTCACCGCGAACGCCACCGGGAAGTACCACCAGACGCCGTGCGCGTAGGGCTTGCCGAGCAGGTACGTCCGGTAGATCGACTCCATGAAGAAGACGTCGGCGAGGCCGCAGAGATATGACTCCGGCAGCAGGCGCCCGCGGGCCAGCAAGCCCAGGATCTCCGCCTGGTACGGCTTGGGCGTGTAACCCAGGATCGCCGCCGCGGGCGGGCTCATGTCGAGCCCCTCGGCGCGCGCGGCGAAACGGAACCCGTAGAAGGCCCAGAGCACGACGAGGCCGATGAGCCCCACCACCACGAGCGCGCCCGTCAACCTCGCCGCGCGCCAGACGCGTACGGACCAGGGCCCGTGGTCGCCGTCGGGCGCGAAGGCCTCCACCATCGCCAGCGCCGCGAGGATCGGCAGCACCAGCAGGCCGGTGTGCTTCGTGGCCAGGGCCAACCCGGCGGCCAGCCCCACGACGAGAAGCCGAGGCCACGACGGCGCCTTCACGTAGCGGTAGAACGCGTAGACGCTCGCCAGCAGGAAACACGACAGGCCCGCATCCGTCGTGACCAGCGCCCCGTGCGCGAGAAGGTTCGGATCGAAGGCCAGCAGCACCAGCGCGAGGAGTCCGGCCCCCGGGCCGAACATCTCGCGTGCGGCCAGGAACGCGAAGAGCCCCAGCAGCAGCGTCAGCAGGGCGACGCTCATCCGCGCGCGGAAGAGGACGGTGTCGGCATCGTTGGCGAAGACGAAGTCCCGACCGCCCAGGAACGCCTCGAGCTTGAAGTAGCGATTCTCGAGCGGCGGCACCTTCAGCTCCATCGCCAGCAGCGGCAGCGCGGCCAGCATCTTCGCGAGCGGCGGGTGCTCGGGGTTCAGCCCGAAGTCGGCGTGGGTGAGGGAGCGGTAGCCCGCGTAGAGATGGTCCCCTTCATCCCAGGTCTGCGACTGTCGAGAGACCCAGAAGGCGAGGTGAGACGCCTGAACCAGCAGCACGAGGACGACGACCGCGGGCGTCCGCCAGCCTGAAGTCATGGCGCATGCTTCGCGCCCGCGCGCGGGTTGTCAAGAGAACGGTCCGTTGTGCCAGCTACTTCCTGAACACCTTGACCGACCGCCACTTTGCCTGCGGGTTGGTCTCGGCGCGCATGTAGATGCCGTACTTGAAGTAGTGCGTGGCGTTCCCGCCGTCCACGCCGCTGAACTTCTGCGAGCCATTGATGTAGCAGTACAGCTTGTTGGCGTTCGCGTCGTGGATCACGTTCACCTTCTTCCAGACACCGTAGACGCCGGTAGCCACGACCTTGCTCGGATTGTTGTCGGTCTGGGTGCGATAGGAGCCGCCGCTCGCGGTGATCACCCGGAGCTGGAAGGCGTCGGAGTTGCGGCCCGCGATGCCGAAGACCTGCTGGACGGAGCTGCCGCCGGTGCCCCCCGAGCCCGAGCGCGTGTTCACCTCGCCCTGGAATTGATACTGGCCGGACGTCCACTTCGGCGCGCAGAGCATGATCTCGGATCGCTGCTCGGTGCCGCTGATCCAGAAGGTCTCCACGCCGCCCGAGTTGCTGTAGTGTCCGCCCCACTTTCCACCGTAGTGCGCGCACTTGGAATAGCCCACCGTCGACCAGCCGCTGCCGACCTGGGCCTCCGCCGTCATCGTTCTCCCGATGACGGCGGCAAGGATCGCGAGCGTCCTGAACGTCGTCCTCATGGCTTCTCCCTCCTCATTGAGACGCGCCTCCCGGCTATTTCTTCCAGACCTTGATCGACTTCCACTGCGTCTGCGGCCGGCCGCTGCTGCCGGCGATGTAGATGCCGTACTTGAAGTAGTACTGCGCCGAGGAGCCGGCATCCGCGTGCGTCGACTTCTTCGATCCGTTCAACCAAAGCTCGATCTTGCCCGTGCTCCGGTAGTGGATGCAGTTGATGCGCTCGTAGACGCCGTACACGCCCGTGGCCATCGTGATCCCGCTCTGCAGCACCTTGAGCGTCCCGCCGCTCGAGCTGTAGTAGCGGACCTGGCTGACGTCTCCCTGTCCCGAGGTCTTGATCGACAGAATCTGCTGGATCGAGTTGCCGGCCGAACGCGGGGTCCCCGTCGCGCGCACCCAGCCTTCGAACTGATGGCTGCCCGACGAATAGTTGGTCGTGAACCGCTGCTCACAGCGCTTCGCGCTGGAGTCGTTCAGCCGAAACGTCTCGATCCCGCTGCTGTTGCTGTAGAAGACGTTTCCGTCCTTCTGCAGGTTGCGGCTCATGCTGTCGAGCGACCAACCGGTGCCGATCTGCGCCTGGGCCGGGACGGCGATAGCCAGGGCCAGGGGCCCCGCCATCATCACGATTCTCATAGCGTTCCTCCTTCTTTCTGCGTTCGGGCCTACCGGCCCCAGACCTGGACTTCCGTGATGCTGTTCCAGCTGTTGGTGCTGTTCCCGTGGCCCACGATGCGGACGAAGCGCCCGCTCGCGTCCGTGAAGTCGTACGTCTCGAGCGCCGTGCTGGTGCCGCTGCTCTGACGGCCCGCGAGTGCCGTGGTCCACGGGCCGCTGGCACCGGCCGCGACGAGCACGTCGAACGTGGAGCGGCGCGTGTCGCCCTGGTACCAGGCGGCCTTCACGAACGCGACGGTGCGCGCGGATCCCAGGTCGTACTGGATCCAGTTCCCGTCGCCGTTCGCCGACCACCGCGTGGCGAGGTTATCGTCGACGGTGTTGGCGGGGACGTTCCCGTCGTTCGTGCTCGCCGTGACCCCCGACGACGCGGGCGTGATCTCGACGTCGGCACCGCCGTTCGGCGTGGGCGTCGGCGTGGGCACGGGCGTCGACGTCGCAACCGGCGTCGACGTCGGCACGGGCGTCGGTGTGGCCCCCGTGCCCGCGCTCGGGCCCACCTCGCTGGACGCGAGGGCGTGGCGCGTCGCGGCGGCGCTGGAGACTTCGTCGGAGCCCACGTCCTTCGTCCCCGAGCGCGATTGGCCGTCGAGGTCGTCGCCAAGCGAGTAGGAGCCGGCCGCGCTATCGACAGCAGGGCTGCCCGAGCCGATGTGATATACGCCGTTGCTGTTCCGCGTGAGTCCGGGGTTCACGCGCCGCACGCCGGTGACAGTCCCGTTGCTGGCCGCACCCCAGACGATGTTGCCTTCGTACGTCGGGCTGCCGTGCACGTTCACCAGCGTGCCGCTGTCGCCCTGGAAGATGTTGTTGGCGATGCGCAGCGTGCCGTCCGGCGCTCCGCCGGCGTCGCCGGAGAGGGGCGACACGGGGCTGTTCACGAGCGTATTGAAGGAGATCTCCGTGTTGACGACGCGCAGGTAGCCGCTCTTGGCGTCGCCGATCGGCATGTCGGCGTTCTCGAGGTAGTTGTTGCGGATCTTGTGGCCGTCGCCGTAGACGCGCAGGCCCACGCTGCCCATGAAGAAGTTGCCTTCGATCGTGCAGCGTCGCGCATAACGCAGCGTCAAGCGCCCGCGCACCTGGTTCTTGAAGGTGTTGTAGCGATAGAGGCAGTCCGAGGCCTTCGACGAGATCGCCTCCGGGTCGCCGTCGGCGTGGTCGAAGAGGTTGTACTCCGCGCGCGTAAAGCCGCCCCAGGTCTGGATCGACTCGCTGCCGCTGTTGTCGGAGTCGGTGATGTTCAGGAAATAGTTGTGATGAAGATGGACGCGCTGTGTGCCGTTGTGCGTGGTGTGGGTGCTGCTGAGGTTCCTGTCGAGGGTGATCGCAGGGCCGCCCGTCGATTTGTCGCGGAACGTGTTGTAGTCCACCTCGTGATCGGTCCCAAACAGCCAGAGGTACTGGCTGCTCGCGCTGCCGCTCTGGAACAGGTTGCGCGAGATCCGGCAGTGATGGCTGCCCAGGCTCGCATTCAGGCGGCCCGAGCCCGTGAAGCGGAAGCCGCGCACCACGACGTAGGCGGCCGAGCTCGTGAACGTGAACTGGCCGGAGCCTGCGACCGTCGCCCCGCCCACCGTCTCGGCGGTGATCGTGATCGGGGCCGACGCCGAGCCCGCGCGCGAGATGCTGATGGCGCCCGACGCGGAGTAGCTGCCGTTCGCCAGGGTGATGGTGTCACCGGCATTCGCCCCGTTGATCGCGGACTGGAGGGCCGATATCGACGTGACGCGGGTCGAGGCCGCCTCGGCGCCGGAGATCAGGGCGAGGCACAGCACGGGGACGGCAGGACTGAGCGCGCGCATGGGATCGACTCCCTTCGGGCCCGCGAGCGGGCCGGTTCTTTATTGATTGCGGTTTGTTGCGTCGATGATCCCGCCCGGATCGCGTCAGCCGCAACGCGATTCACGGAGAAGTGGCCGGAGATTCTCGGCGGTGGGACGTTGCACCCGTTCGTTCGATCTAGCCCTTTCGCGCTGGACGAGCCACTCGCGGGCGGCACGGACCGGGATAGGATCTCGCCCTGTGATCGACGATCCCCGTCCGGCGCTGGTCGAGCGTGTGGCCGCGAGCGCCAACCTGCAGAGGGCGCCGCGTCTGCGCGAGTTGTTCCGCTATCTCTGCGAAGAGGCCCTCCGAAACCCCGACGGGCGTCTCAGCGAACAACAGGTCGGCGTCGCCGTGTTCGAACGGCCGGCGCAGTACGACACCAACGCCGACACCATCGTCCGCGTGCAGGTCTCGCAACTGCGGCGCAAGCTGGACCACCACTTCCTGGCCGAGGGACGGGCGGAGCCGCTGGTCATCGAGCTGCCGAAGGGCTCCTATATGCCGGTCTTCCGGCCTCGCGTGGAGCCGCCGACCGCCGATAGCGCCGCCGCGGCCGCGGAGCCCATGGCGATCGCGCCGGCGCCAGAACCCCGTGCGACGGTCCGGTGGCCCGTCCTGTCTTTCGGGCTCCTGCTCGTCGTGGCCGCGGGCGTCTTGATGACGAGGCAGTCCCTTCGCCCTGCGTCTTCTCCTGGCGCTTCACCCTTCCGGGACCATTTCTGGCGGCAGTTCGTCGCCGGCCGCGAGACGCAGGTCCTGTTGTCCGACGCCAGCGTGACCATGCTGGCGGAGCTGCGCGGCCGCGACGTGACCCTGGCCGAGTACAGCCAGGGCTCCTATCCCGGGAGCGTCATCGCCGATCTCGATCTGCCGCCGAAGGTGAGGGCGGTGATGGAACAGGCCGCGGTGAAGGGTTTCACGAACGTGCCCGATACATTCGTGGCCGACAACGTCGCGCAGATGTGCCGGCTCCACCACCCGGCGGTACACATCGTCTCCGCTCGTGACCTCAAGCCCGACCTCGCGCGCAGCGAAAACCTCGTTGTCCTCGAACACCGGCGCGCCAATCCGTGGGGCTCATTGTTCGAGACCTCCCTCGACTTCACCTATCGCTTCGATCCGGCCACTCGGACCGCCAGCATCGTCAACCGCGCGCCGCAGGCCGGCGAGAAGCCGGCCTACGTCGTCGACTGGGGACGGCGGGGCTATTGCGTGGTGGCCTATCTGCCCAAGCCCCGAGGCGAGGGCAACGTCCTCCTCGTTTTCGGGACCGACTGGGTGTCCGTCCGTGCCGGCGGCCTGTTCGTCACCGACGAGCCGGCCCTCCGCGGCGTGCACGAGCGTCTGGGCGCCGGCCTTTCGGAGCCGATCCCGTTCTTCGCCGTCCTCCTCCAGGCCGAGCTGGCGGGCAACGTGACCACGGACTATCGGCCCATCGCCCATCGTCGCGTCGGGCCGCCGGCCGGCGAGCGCTGATCGGACCGCCAGCGGGCGCGATTCTCGCGCGATTCTCGTGGGTCGGCCCGCCCCGGGCGACTCGCAAGCGGCTGAGCCTGCAGCCGGTCCGCCTTCTCTGAACCATCCGCGCCCTCGCGGCCTGCGCCGAACGATCCTTCTCCACTGCCCCGGGGCCGCCTAACGTGAGCCCCACATCTCAACGACAGGAGGCCGACATGAAGAACGCTTTTCAGCTCGTGGCCAGTCTGGCCGTGGTGGTGGCGGCGGCATCGACGCCGTGCGCCTACGCCACCGTCTATTTTCAGAACACCGGAACGCTTTCGGGTTGGACCGGCGTTTCCGTCGGGGAAACCGGTTCCGTGACCCAGGTCAGCAGCCCGACCTACAAGGGATCGACTGCCCTCCGGTGTTATCAGATCTACAACGGCGCCGATAAGACCCTTCACTCGGAGGTGTCCTACGGGAACGCCGACGTCGGGCGCAATGGCGACAATCGCTACTACGGCTTTGCGTTCCGCACGCACAGCAACTGGACGTATGCCACCCCGGGAGCCTCCATTTCGCAGCTCATTACCAACTCGCCGTGTGGCGCGCAGCAGACCGACATGTATCAGATCTATGGAGCTCGACTGGAAGTCAAGCGCAACTGGGGCGATCCGTGCAATCAGGGCTACGAGAGGCTCACCATCGTGGACCCCGTCAGCGTGGGCGTCTGGCATCGCGTGGTGATCCGTAAGCTCTGGAAGACCGACAACACGGGCGCGTGGCAGGTCTGGTACGACGGCTCACGCAAGCACAGCAAGACCAACATCCCCACGGGGTTCACCGGCGATCCTCCGTATCGATGGACGATCGGACTCTACGCCGGATTCAGCAGCACGAGCCCGAAGACCCGCACGATCTACGTCGATCATGCGCGGGTCGCCTCTTCCTACAGCGAAGCCGACCCGGGGCAGTGGTAGATCTAGTGATTCGAAGATCGCCTTGAGCCTCGCCTACCAGCCGCCGGAAGCCCCGCCCCCGCCGAAGCGCCCGCCGCCGCCGGAATAGCTCGAAGACGAAGACGAGGACGAGGACGACGACGAGCTATAGCCCGACGACCCCGAGTAGCCCCCCGACGAATAGCTGCCCGAGCCCAGGCTGATATCAGGGAGGAACCAGTCGCCCTTGCCGATCCGCCGCCACCGGAAGAAAAGATCGAGCGGCCTGGCGAGCAGGATCCACGTGATGAACACTCCCGGCACCAAGACGATGAAGGAGCGCGGGTCCACGAAGGTCAAGACCAGCGCGACGCCGATGGCGGAGAAGAAGATCCGAAACCACCAGTAACGCGTGCCGGCGGCCCACAGGAACAGCGGCCCGGCGAGGCCCACCAGGGTCGTCACCGACAGGGGTGTCCATCCTCCGATCGAAAACCACGGCACCACGGCCGTACAGAGAGCCAACGCGCCGACCGTGGTCTGCCACCTCCGCCACCACGGGAGCGTCGCGTCGTCCGCGGGCACCTCGCCGCCGCCGCCACCGCGGCGGCGGTTCGCGGGGCGCGCCGGCCGCGCCGCCGGCGGCGGCACCGTGCCTCGGCCGAGCCACACGAGACCGGCGCCCGCCACGAGTAGTGCCATGCGGGACGCGGCCGCAAACCAGAAGAACATCCAGCTGAAGAGGACGAGGGCGAGGACCACGATGCCCGCGAACCACAGGCCCGGTATCGACCCGCCCAGCGCCCGCGCATGCACATGCGCGAGGACGCTCGCGACCGCGATCGCCGCGATCACAGCGACGACGCCCCAAAAGTCCGCTGCGCTCACGGTGATCACGGGCGGCGGCGCCACCACCACGGGCGGCCGCAACGGCGGAGGAGCGGTCGCAAACGGGGCGCCCCCGGCG
>Ga0114129_10006850_pt1 | contig 16197 bp, 15 predicted proteins | sample RhiMetdeltSRZDD1_FD_80071 | JGI IMG/M metagenome (GOLD analysis project Ga0114129, IMG submission 80071) | Populus rhizosphere microbial communities from Tennessee, USA - Rhizosphere MetaG P. deltoides SRZDD1 (version 2) (version 2) | ecosystem: Host-associated > Plants > Roots > Rhizosphere >... | reverse complement strand
GACGGAGAACGGGCCCACGGTGGTGTCCATGCGGTCGAGGCCCAGCGCCCGGGAGGCCCGGACGACCCGGTGGACGCCGTCGTGCACGACCACGGCGAAGGCGTCGGCCACCCCGAGGTTCGGGTACTGGCCCATGCCCGTGATCAGGAAGGGTGCGTCCCCGTCGGCCTCGGCGCCATCGCCGACCGCCATGCAGTTGAAGTAGTAGCGGTCGTAGAAGTTGCGGTCGCTCGTCCCGACCCGGCGGACGGGTTCGGGCACCTGGTGGATCGGGAAGTCGTCGAGCGGCGAGAGCATGGCGGCAATGTAGAACGTGTTTCAGTTCGCGGCCAGCAGCCCCGCCGTCCGCCGACCGACCGAGCGGGCGGCGCCTTAGGCTCGGCCCATCGTGACCAGGACGCACGACCGTGCCGACCCGTCCGAGCCGGCCGAACCAGCCGACCCGGAGGAATCGCTGGCTGCCTGCGAGCGGCAGCTGCGCCGCGCCGGCCTCCCGGTGCTGATCCACAACTACTCGGCCGCCGAGGACGTCTTCACCCGCGCCCTGCCGTTCCTCACCGCGGTGGCGCTGCTCGAGCTGGGCGGGGCCGTCAACTCCGACTGGTCGGTCGCCACCAACGTCGCCGCGTTCGTGGGCGGCGCCGCGCTGCTGGTCGTGTCCTACGGCCTGCTCAACCGGCTGCTGGGCCGCCCCTTCGGCGCGCTCCCCCGCCGGGTCGGGGTTCCCGAGCTGTCGGCCTTCGTGCTCCTCCCGGCCCTGCTGCCCGCGGTGTTCGGTGGGCAGCTGCCGAGCGCCGGCGTGACCATGGCCGGCAACCTCTCCCTGGTCGGCCTGACCTGGCTGGTCATCGGCTTCGGCGTGGTCTCCATCATCCGGTGGGCCGGGGCCAGGCTGTTCGCCCAGATCGCCGCCTCGCTCACCCTGCTGGTCCGGGCCCTGCCGCTGATCCTGTTCTTCGGGCTGGTCACCTTCTTCACCACCGAGACCTGGCAGCTCTTCGCGACCGTCCCCACCGTCCGCTATGTGGCGACGGTGGTCCTGTTCCTGGTGGTCGGGCTGGTGTTCCTGATCGTCCGCCTCCGCCCCAGCGTGCGGGACATCGAGAGCCAGGTCGACCTGGCGGGCGTCCCGCTGCGGACCGTAGAGCGCATCAACCTGGGCCTGGTCATCCTGGTGAGCCAGGCCCTGCAGATCCTGCTGGTCACCGGCCTGGTGTGCCTGTTCTTCACCGTCTTCGGGGCGCTGCTGGTCGACGTCGAGGTCATCCAGGCCTGGACCGGCTCGCCGCCCGACGCGGTGTTCCGCTTCGACCTCTTCGGCGAGCAGGTGATCGTCACCCACGAGCTGCTGCGGGCCGCGTGCGGGTTCGCGGCGTTCTCGGGCCTCTACTACACGGTCGCGATGCTGGTGGACGCCACCTACCGCGACGAGTTCGTGACCGAGCTGACCACCCAGATGCGCTCCACCTTCGCGATCCGCACCGCCTACCTGCGCCTCCTGGCCGCGAACGGGTCGAAGCCGGTTGGATAGAGGGCGAGCAGGGAGGCGTTGATGGTCTCGATGGGAAGCCTGGCCAGGGTCCCGGTCATCGGCGGGCTGAGCCAGCAGCTGCGGGCGCAGATGATGGAGCCGGTCCAGCGCCTGTTCGGCGCCGACCGGTTGCCGTTCGAGCAGTACACCGAGCCGGCTGGTGACCCGGGGCTGTTCGGGCCGGACAGCGTGACCTGGCGGGTCCACGCCGATCCGTCGATGGTGGTCGGCGGGCTGGCCGCCGTGATGCTCCAGACCCTGCACCCGCTGGCGATGGCGGGCGTGGCCGACCACTCGGACTACCGGGACGATCCCTTCGGCCGGCTCAGCCGGACGGCGTCGTTCGTCGCGGCGACCACCTTCGGCTCCACCGCTGTCGCCGACCGGATGATCGAGATGGTCAAGCGGATCCACACCCGGGTGGTCGGGACCGCACCCGACGGGCGGGCCTACTCGGCGAGCGATCCCGAGCTGGTGACCTGGATCCACATGGCCGAGGTGGCCAACTTCCTGCGCGCCCACCAGCGCTTCGTCCCCTTCCCGGTGCGGGGCGAGGCCATCGACCGCTACTACGACGAGATGGCGGTGATCCCGGAGCGGTTCGGCGTTGGGGACGTGCCCCGCAGCCGGGCCGAGGCTCGGGCCTACTTCCGGGACATCCGGCCCCAGCTGGCGCTGAGCGACCAGGCCCAGGAGGCCATCCGGTTCCTGACCACGCCGCCCATCCGCACCATGCATCCGGGGCTGGCCATGGCGCAGCAGGTGACGATCCAGGCCGCGGTGGGCCTCCTACCGGAGTGGGGACGGCAGATGCTGGGTCTCCGCCGCGCGCCGACGCTGGTGGACTTGACCCTGGTCCGCCCGGCCGCGCACGCCCTGCTGAGCACGCTGCGGCTGGCCGGGGGGCCCTCGGCCGAGCTGGCTCAGGCCCGCCGCCGCTGCGCGGCCCTCCCCGCCGCCTAGCCCCTTCCGGCGGTGGGCTGCGATGTCGGCCGGTGGGTCAGGTGCCCGTGAAGTTGGGCTCCCGCTTCTGCAGGAAGGCCCGGGGCCCCTCCCGGGCGTCGTTGGAGGCCATGACCTCCATCCCCAACTCGGTCTCCCGCTCGTAGGCGGCCGCCTCGGGGATGCACTGCGACTCCAGCGCCGAGGCCTTGATGGCCTTCACCGCCAGCGGCCCGTTCCGGGCGATGCGGTCGGCCAGCTCCCGGGCCCGGCCGAGCGCCGTGCCGTCCGGGACCACGTGGCCCACCAGCCCCACCTCGTAGGCCCGACTCCCGGAGATCGGGTCCCCGGTGAGCAGCATCTCCATCGCCACCGTCCACGGGATCTGCCGCGGCAGGCGGATCGTCGACCCGGCCATCGGGAACAGGCTGCGCTGGACCTCGGTCAGGCCGATCTTGGCCCCCTCGGCTGCCACCCGCAGGTCGAGCGCCTGGAGGATCTCCATGCCGCCTGCATAGCAGTAGCCCTCGACGGCCGCGATGAGCGGTGTGGCGACCCGGTGCTCCTTCAGGAACCCCTTGTAGATGAGCGAGAAGTCGGCGCGGATGCGCTCCTCGAACTCGTCCTCGGCCGGCTCGCCGGCCATCAGGGCGCCGACCAGCCGATCGAGGTCGGCGCCGGCCGAGAAGTTGCCGCCGGCCCCGGTGAGGATGGCCACCCGGATGTCCGGATCCTCGTCGACCAGGTCCCACGTGTCGGCGAGACGGCACAACATCTCGCAGTTGAAGGCGTTCTTCTTCTCGGGACGATTCAGCGTGATGGTGACGACGTGGCCACTCCGCTCGACCAGCACCGCGGGTTCTGACATACCGTCAGGTTTACACGGTGGCGAGGCCGGCGATCACGTCCGCGACCCGGTCGGGGTCCTCCAGGGGGAGCATGTGACCTGCGCCTTCGATGGTCTCGAGCCGAGCGTCGGGGATGGCGTCGACGATGGCCCGGGCCAGCCGCGGGGGCGTGATCGCGTCCCGGGTCCCCACGAGGACCACGGTCGGGACGTCGACCTTGGCCAGTCCCTCCCGGTGGTCCATCTCCCGGAAGCTGGCGTAGCACCCGGTCCGGACCGCGGCGTCGGTGGCGAGGAACATGTCCCGGGTCGCCGCCAGGTGGGTGAGGACCGGTCGCCGGCCCACCGTGCCGCGCACCATCAGCAGCCCGAGCCGGGGCCGCTGCATGGCCCAGCCCAGGGGGCCGCTGCCGAGCACCCGGCCGGCCAGCGGATCGAGGGCCCCGAGGCCCACGCCGTGGGCCGCGGTGGCCACCAGCACCAGGCCCCGCACCCGGTCCCGCAGCAGATCGGGGTGGTCGCAGGCGAAGGCCATGGTGGCGAAGCCGCCCATGGAGTGCCCGGCGACCACGGCCTTGCGGAGGCCGAGGTCCACGACGATCGCGGCCAGGTCGTCGCCCAGCCGGGAGGCCGTGGGCTTGTCCGAGCCGGTGGTCGACTCGCCGTGGCCCCGGTGGTCGAAGAGGACGACCCGGTGTCCGTCGTCGGCCAGCCGCCGGGCCACGGGGCCCCAGGTGCGGCGGCTGCACGCCCAGCAGTGGGCGAGGAGGATGGTCGGTGCCCGGCGCCGGACGAGGCGAGCAGGACCGCGGGCCCGCGATTCCGGGGTCACGATCCGGACCGCCAGCTCGGCGCCGTCGTCGGTGCGGACGGTGCGGTCCTCCCCGTCGGGGAGCACCAGCCCCTCGATGCCGATCGGGTCCTCCGCCGAGCGCCAGGCCCGCTCGGCCAGCCGAGCGAGAACTGCGCCCGCCGAGGCCGCGGTCCCCAGGACTGCCGTACCCCGCAGCAACCGACCCAGCCGAGCGTCCACCACCACCTCTGCCTCCGGCTATGCCCTTCGCCTTCGGCTCGGGGCCTCCGGCGAGATCCTGCACTGAACACCTCGGCGCGGGCCGCCAACCGACCGCGGACGACTCACGAGAGCAGCCGACCTGGCCTCAGCCCGCACTCCAGCAGAACCTACAGGTTCAGAGCTGGTTCACAGCTGGTCGCTGCCCCGGCGGATGATCGTGGACGAGCGCTCGGCCACGTCCTCGGAGCGCAGGCCACCGCTCTGCAACCAGCGACGGTTGCCGTCCCGCTCGGCCTCCCACCCGGCGCCGAACAGGACCTCCTCGACCCGGTCGTAGGTCTCGAAGATGCGGTGGACCATGGCCCGGTCGGCGGAGCGGATCTCGTCGGCCAGCATCCGGCAGAACGGCAGCAGCTCGATGTGCGGGACGACATGGTTGACCAGGCCCCAGGCGAGCGCCGTCGGCGCGTCGATGAGCTGGCCGGTGGCGGTCATCTCCCGGGCCCGGCGGATCCCGACGGCCTGGGGCAGCAGCACGCTCAACCCCCACCCCGGATGCACACCCACCCGGCCGTGCGTGTCGCCGAACCGGGCCAGGTCCGACGCCACCAGGAAGTCGCAGGCCAAGGCGAGCTCGAGCCCGCCGGTCACGGCCGGACCGTTGACGGCGCCGATCAGCGGCTTGGCGGTGGCGGGCAGCGGACCCCTGCGCCCGCCACCCTCCGCCTCGCCGTTCCCGCTCTCCCCGGGGTCGCCGGTGTCGCCGGCCCGGAAGTTGTCGCCGGTCGAGCCCAGCTGCTTCAGGTCCAGGCCGGCGCAGAAGGCCGGATCGGCTCCGGTGAGGATCAGCACGTCCACCGCGTCGTCCCGATCGGCCTCGGCGACCAGAGCCGGCAGCTGGCGCAAGGTGGCCGCGTCAAGGGCGTTGCGGGCTCGGGGCCGGTTGAGGGTGATGGTGGCGACACCGTCGTCGATGCTCAGCAGGACGGGCTCCGCGCTCATCGCCCGACCCTAGTGGGGTGGGCCGTCGGCGCCACCCGACCGGACGCCGGGTAGGGCGGCGGCGCCGGCTAGAGGCCGGTGGCGGTGCCCTCGGTGGGCAGCGGTTCGGTGGTCCGGACCAGGCGCTCGAAGCCGGCGCCGACCAGACCGCCCCACACCAGGTTGGTCAGGTGGTCGATGAGCTGCTCCTTGGTCATCGACCGGCGGTCGAGCCACCACTCGGCGGCGACGAAGCCCATGCCCACGATCGCGAACCCCCACGGCTCGGCCGGGCTCGGATCGACGCCCGCGGCCTTCATGGCCCGCTCGAGGTGCGACGAGATGCGGCTGGCGATCTGGGTGACCAGCCGGGACGACACCGGGTTGGGCTCGTCCAGCGAGGTGCGGACCAGGAAGCGGTAGATGCTGGGCTCGGACTCGATGAACGAGCAGAAGGCCTCGAACGCCTTGGTCACCACCCCATGGGGGTCGCCCATCTGGGCTGCCTCGTCCAGTGAGTCGCCCAGGGTGTTGATCAGCAGGTCGGCGGTCCGCTCGGCGAGGGCATCGGCCAGCCCCGCCCGGTCGCCGAAGTGCGAGTAAAGGATGGGCTTGGTGATGCCGGCCTCGGCCGCCAGCTCCTCCATCGAGGCCTGGGGCCCGACGCGGCGGATGGCCCGCTCGGCGCCGTCCAGCAGCTCCTCCCGGCGCTCCGCCCGGCTGCGGCGTGGACCCCGGGGTCGACCCCGCCGCAAGGGGACGGCACCGCCGGCACTGCCCGCGCCGCCGGCACTGCTCGTGCCCGCCGGCCCGCCGGTTCTCCCTGCTCCGCCGGCTCGCGTCGGGGCTTCGGACGGACTTCGGCTGAGCTCTCCGCTGACCATTGCTTCTGACGGTAACCCAGGTTCGACCTCGGAACGATGCAGAACCACCATGAGCGGTCGGCCCGCCCCCGAGCGTTCGCGCCCGAGGCGGGGCCGTGCTTCTGCTGACAGACTCATCGGCCTGTGGGCACCCAACCCGTGTACGACCCGGAGGCCGTGACGGCCGACTGGCTGACCGCCGTCCTCCAGGGAGCCGGCGCCCTCGATGGGGGCGAGGTCGCCGGGTTCACCGCCGAGGCCATCGGCACCGGCCAGGTGGGCGCCAACATCCGCTACCGCCTCCGCTACGACCCGTCGACGACCCCGGGTCCCGCGTCGGTGGTGGCCAAGTTCGCGGCGCGGGACGAGGCCAGCCGGGCGACCGGCATCGCCATGCGCACCTATGAGGTGGAGGTGGCCTTCTACCGGGACCTGGCGGCCACGGTCGACATCAGCCGCCCGACCTGCCTCTTCGCCGCGATCGAGCCCGGGACGGCGGATGTCGTCCTGGTCCTGGAGGATCTCGCCCCGGCGCTCCCGGGCGACCAGATCGCCGGGTGCACCGTCGAGCAGGCCGAGCTGGCCATGGACCAGGCCGCCCGGCTGCACGGTCCCCGCTGGGGTGACCAGAGCCTCCTCGACCACGGGTGGCTGGCCGAGGGCGTGACCGCCGGCGCCGGCGGCCTGCTCGCCAACCTCTACCTGGCCATGTGGGACGGGTTCCTCGACCGCTACCGGGCCACGCTGGACGAGGCGGCCATCGCGGTCGGCCTCCGGCTGCGGGAGGGCATCGCCGACTGGCTGACCCATCGGCCGCCGTCGCTCACGCTGACCCACGGCGACTACCGCCTGGACAACATGCTCTTCGGGACCGGCGCGTCCGGCGGCCGTCCGCTCGCCGTGGTCGACTGGCAGACGGTGCGGCTGGGCTGCGGCACGGGCGACATCGCCTACTTCCTCGGAGCGGGGCTCGACCCGGCCACCCGCGCTGCGCACGAGGCCGAGCTGGTCCGCCGCTACCACCGGGCGCTGGGGGCCTACGGCGTCGACTACCCGTTCGACGCCTGCTGGGAGGACTACCGGCGCTACAGCTTCAGCGGGTACGTGATGGCCGTCCTGGCGTCGATGCTGGTCGGCCGGACCGACCGCGGCGACGCGATGTTCATGGCCATGGCCAACCGTCACGCCGCCCAGGTCGTGGCCCTCGATGCGCTGGAGCTCCTGTGACCGGGCCCCGGCTCACGGCGCTCGACGAGCTGTTCGTCCACCAGATCCCCGAACCGCTGCCGCAGGTGGCGACCCACCACGAGCACTGGCGGGAGTCGTACTTCTTCGTCCTCCACCGCCCGGACCATCGGCTCGACCAGCCGGGTGACGTGCTGATCCTCGCGCTGGCCCACTTCCCCGCCCGGGAGGAGATGGACGCCCTGCAGCTCGGCATGGTCGACGGGCAGCACGTCTTCGCCCGCCACGTCCGGCCCTACGACGGCGATCCCCACACCACCCGGGTCGGGCCGGTCACCGTCGAGGTCGTCGAGCCGTTCCGGACCGTACGCCTGGCGGTCGCGTCGACCCCGGAGGCACCCGTCGGCCTCGACCTCACCTTCCAGGCTAGGACGGCGGCCCACGCACTGCGGCGGGGCACGATGCGGTACCGGGACGAGATCGTGTGGGACCAGTCGCACATGATCCAGTCCGGCACCTACGACGGCAGCTACACCGCGGGAGGCACCACGCGGACCGTCGACGGCTGGTGGGGCCAGCGGGACCATTCGTGGGGCATCCGCAACCACCAGCGGTGCCCGCTGTGGATGTGGCTGGCCATCCAGCTTCCGGACGGCATGCTCGGCGTCTGGCACTGGGAGTACGCGAACGGCGCCCGGGTGTTCACCGATGGCTGCTTCGCTCCCGCCGACGGCGGCGAGCCGGTGCCGGTGGTCGACTTCTCGCACCAGCTCCGCTGGACCGACGGCGACGGCGAGCCGGTCGACTACGGGTCGGACGGGGCGGCGGTCCGCGGGCTGGCCGGCACCGTCACCGTCACCCTCGAGGGCGGCGGGACGGTGACCGTCGAGGGCCAGGGAACCTGGGCCATGCCCTACGGGCCGCTCGGCGGAGGGCAGCACCAGATGGTGGTGCGCACCGACGACGGCCGGGAGGGCACGGCGATCTACGAGATCACCGGCGCCCACCACCACCGCTACTTCCCGATCCCCCGAGCCGACCGCCTACCGCCCGGCTGACACCCGCGGCGATAGGTCCCGGGTCAGACACGGGTGAGGGCGACGACCTCCAGCTCCTGGCTGGACTTCCGGGCCTCGCTGAGGGGGCGGCCGCAGTCCGGCACCGGCACCACCCGCCGGACGATCACCTCGGCCCGGTAGCCCACCGGCTCGCCCACGGCGATGAGGGTCACCGTCCGGCGGCTCTCGTCCCCCACGACGCTCTCGGCGACGCGGGGAAGGTCGAGCCACCGCCAGCCCTCCGCCGCGAGGGCGGCGCTGTCCGCCGCCTGGACGAACGGGTCGCTGAAGCCGGCGCAGCCCCGGTCGTGGCGGGCGGCCTCCCCCGGGTCGAGCGAGCGGGTCACCAGCGCCGCCAGCGTCTCGGCGTCGACCCGGGCCCAGGCCCGGCCGTCGGGGAACGTGACCGCGGTCGGGGCGAAGCGGTGCCCGCCGGTGTGGCTGGTGCGCCACACCCGGACACCGGGCAGAGCCAGGGCAGTGAGACCCCGATGGGTCCGCAGGCCGTCGCCCCCGCAGCACACATCCCGGCTGCCGTGCGTGCAGACCAGGACGTCGACCGGACCATCCTCGGGCCCGTCCTCCATGGCGGCGACCAGCAGTTCCTCGACCGCGGGGGCCAGCTCCTCCGTCGGGACCACGCGCTCCTGGCGGTGGAAGCGGAGAAAGCGATCGGGTGGCCGCCGGTAGAGCACCACCCTGGTCCGGCCGGGGACGACCGCCGCGACGGCCGGATCGGGCACCAGCCCCTGCACCCGGGCCCGGTGGCTCGCGGCGATCGGCGCCACCTCCTGCAGCGCCGGGTGCTCGGTGATCTCGCTCGGCCACGGCAGGGGCAGCTCGATGAGCAGGAAGGCGGCCGCGCTGGCGGCCGAGCCCGCCGGGAGGTAGCCCTCGGCTCGCGCCAGGGCCGCGCACCGCAGTTCGGCCGTCATCGCCGGAAGGTCTCCCCAGCCCGAGAACCGGGCCGACGATCGCGACGACGGCTACGACCGCTCATAGCGCCACCCCGCGGGATCCATGATCAACCGGTGGCGCGGCCCGGGCGTGTCGAGGTCGGTGCGCTCTCCCGGGCCGCTCTGCCCCGAAGGGGTGAGCGAGTAGGCAGCGTCGCCGTCCCACACCGTCACCACCGTCCCGTCCTGGTCGACCCGCACGTCGGTCACGAAGCGGTCGACGGGGCTGGCCGCCGCGTCGGCGAGCGCCTCGGCCACCGAGGCTTGGGAGGCGAGGCGCCGCAAGGTCACCCAGGTCGGTGGCAGCAGCTCGATCTGGCCCTGGCGGTGCTGGTCGAGCGCGTCGGCCGGGCGGACCCACACGTGGTCGCCGATCTCGCCGCCGTCCACCACCACCTCCAGGGCCCCAGGGGGCATGGCCGCGACGAAGAACCAGGTGCGGTAGCGGCGCGGGGCGCTCGGCGGGGGTGTCCAGTGGGCGACGGGAACCAGGTCCTCGGCCACCAGCGGCAGGCCAGTCTCCTCCGCGGCCTCCCGGACCGCGGCCTGGCGGGCTCCCTCCAGGCCGGTGCCGTCCCGCTCCTCGACCCGGCCCCCCGGGAAGACCCACAGCCCGCCGAAGGCCTGGGCCTCGGTCTTGCGGAGCATGAGGCACTCGAAGCCGTCGGGCCGGTCGCGCAGCAGCACCACGGTCGCTGCGTCGAGCAGGGGCGCCTCGTCCCCCGCCGCCCTGCCTGCCAGGCCTCGGAGGTGATCGGTCACGGCGGCAGGATGCCCTCCCCAGCCCACTTGCACAACCGGGGTGGCCGCGGTGCGACCGTGGGTGTGAGTTCGATGTGGGACAGTGGTGCTCCTCGGGTAGGGAAGGGGGGCCCGAACGAGAAGGAGGCGACGGCGTGCTGATCGACCACATCCTCCAACGCAAAGGGTCCGAGGTTGTGACGATCGCGGCCGACGCCACTGTCAGCCAGGCCGTCGCCAGCCTCCGCGACCACAACATCGGCGCCATCGTGGTGACCACCGAGCCGGAGCAGGGCATCGCGGGGATCATCTCCGAGCGCGACGTGGTCCGGGCCCTGGCCGTCGACGGCTCCCGCACCCTCAACCGGCCGGTGCGCGACCTCATGACCACCGAGGTGACGACGTGCGGCCTCCGGGCCACCGTCGACGAGGTGATGACGTTGATGACCAACCGGCGCATCCGTCACGTCCCCGTCGTCGACGAAGGTTCGCTGGCCGGGATGGTCAGCATCGGCGACGTCGTCAAGAGCCGCATCGGCGAGCTCGAGGACGAGACCCAGACCCTGCACGACTACCTCTCCTCGGGGAGGTAGTGGGTGTCTCGTCCTTCGGGTCGGTGGTTCGTACTAGGGTGAGCCGGACCACGGGTCCGGGAAGTCGGTGCGAATCCGACGCGGTCCCGCCACTGTGACCGGCGAGTGAACCCCACCATCGCCACTGGGCCATCGACGGCCTGGGAAGGCGGGGCTAGCGCTGACCCGGGAGCCAGGAGACCGACCGTGGGCTGACAACAAGGGCGCCGCCCGGGAGGGCCGCCCCCTTCCACGAGGATGGAGGTCCAGATCCGATGACTGCTCCCGCCGCCACGGCACCGGCCGAGGCCGTCGCTGCTCCCCGCGTTCCCACCTGGCTGCTGATGGCCATGCTGGCCGTCGCCGCTGGTCTCGTCTGGCTGGTGGCGTTCGACAACGGTCAGGCCAGCGCGATGGTCGATCACACCGGCAACTTCCTGCACGAGTTCTTCCACGACTCCCGCCACCTGAGCGGCGCCCCCTGTCACTGAGCCCCGGGCGGACCTCCTGATGCTCAACCGCTTCGATTCCGCGCGCCCGCTCTCGGTCGTGCTGTGGGCGCTGGCGGTCGGCGTGGTCGCGGGCCTCGTCACCGCCGGCTACCACCGGATCGTCTCCGAGCCGGTCATCGACGACGCGATCGCGATCGAGGATGCCCGCCTCGCCGCCGAGGTCGCCGCGGGCGGCCACCACGATGCCGAGCCCGAGCGGGTGAGCCGGTCGGACCAGCGGGGCGCCGGCCTGTTCCTGGGCTACAGCATCCTCGGCGCCGCCTATGCCCTCGTCCTGTCGGTGACCGCCCTCGCGCTGCGGGGCCGCTGGCTGGATCCGTTCCGGCGGGTGCTGGTGGCGGGGTCGATCCTCGCCGGAGGGCTCACCGTGGTGCCGTGGCTCAAGTACCCGCCCAACCCGCCGGCCGTCGGCGACCAGGCCACCGTGGGCGAACGCCAGCGCCTCTACTGGACGCTGGTGGTGCTGGCGGGGCTGGTCTTCGCCGGCGCGGCCTACCTGTCGGGCCGGCTACGGGACCGGGGGTGGCCCGAGGCACGCCGGATCGCGGCCGTGACGGGGGCCGTCGTCGCCATCCTCGGCGTGGCGCTCGCCCTCCTGCCGCCGATCACCGACCCGATCCCGGCCGAGGTTCCGGCCACGCTGATCTGGCACTTCCGGATCGCGTCGCTGGGCGGCAACCTCCTGCTCTGGGGACTGATCACGGTCGGCTTCGGGTGGCTGTGGGCCGAGGCCGCGGCGCGACGCGTCGCGGTCGAGGACCCCGCAGCGGCCGAAGCCGCAGCGGTTCAGAACTCGATGCCCTTCAGGGCCGAGATGCCCTCGTCGTAGGCGTGCTTGACCTTCCGCATCTCCGTGACCGTGTCGGCCACGGCGACCAGCTCGTCGGGGGCGTTGCGCCCGGTCACCACCACGCTGGTGCGCGGCGCCCGCGAGCGGATCGCTTCCACCACCTCGTCCACCGGCACCCAGCCGTACTTCAGGACGTAGGTCAGCTCGTCCAGGATCAGCAGGTCGTAGTCACCGGACGCCAGCTTGGCGGCGGCGACGGCCCAGGCGTCCCGGCCGAGCTGGGCGGTGCGCTCGAGGTCGGTGGACTCCCAGGTGAACCCGTCGCCCAGGGTGTGCCACTCGATGTCGAGCTGGTCCGCCAGCTTCCGCTCGCCGGTCTTCCACTTCCCGCCCTTGACGAACTGGACCACCCCGACGCGCCAGCCCCGTGCCCAGCCCCGCACCATCACCCCGAAGGCCGCCGAGGACTTCCCCTTCCCGTGTCCCGTGTTGACGAGGACGATCGACTGCGCACGAGCCATGGTCCCCGAGACTAAGCCCTCGATCGGGCTGCGCCGTGGGTTGCGGGGCGGGCTGCTGGTGTGCGGGACGACCAGCGATGCCGGCAAGTCGCTGGTGGTGGCCGGCCTGTGCCGGTTGCTGGCCCGGCGCGGGGTCCGGGTGGCGCCGTTCAAGGCCCAGAACATGGCCAACAACGCCTCGGTCACGGTCGACGGCGCCGAGATCGGCCACGCGCAGTGGATCCAGGCCGTCGCGGCCGGTGTGCCGCCGACGGCCGCCATGAATCCGGTCCTGCTCAAGCCGACCGGCGAGCGCTCCAGCCAGGTGGTGGTACGGGGGCGGCCGGTGGGCGAGATGACCGCCCAGGCCTACCAGGACGCGAAGGCGGAGCTCCGGCCGGTGGTCCTCGACGCGCTGGCCGAGCTCCGGGCCGACCACGACGTCGTGATCTGCGAGGGCGCCGGCAGCCCCGCCGAGATCAACCTGCTCCAGCGGGACCTGGTCAACCTGGGCTTGGCCGAGGCCGCCGACCTCCCGGCGATCGTGGTGGGCGACATCGACCGGGGCGGAGTCTTCGCCGCCCTGTACGGCACCGCGGCCCTGCTGCCCGACGACCTCCGGGCCCGGGTCCGGGGGTTCGTGATCAACCGGCTGCGCGGTGATCCCGCCCTGCTCGGAACGGCGTGCGACGAGCTGGAGCGGCGCAGCGGCATCCCCACCCTCGGTGTCCTGCCGCACCTGCCCGGCATGGACATCGACGCCGAGGATTCGCTGGCCCTCGACCGGCCCTTCCCCGAGCCCGACCCCGACGCCGGGGCGCCCGGCGCCGAGACCCTCGACGTGGTCGCCGTGCGCTGGCCCTTCGTCGCCAACGCCGGCGACCTCGATCCCCTGCGCCTCGAACCGCGGGTCCGCGTGCGGTGGGTGCGATCGGTGGCCGAGCTGGGCCGGCCCGACCTGGTGGTGCTGCCGGGCTCCAAGGCCACCCGCGCCGACCTGGCCTGGTTCCGGGACCGGGGCCTCGCCGCGGCCATCGAGCGGCTCCAGCTGCCGGTGGTGGCGGTGTGTGCGGGGCTGCAGATGTCCGGCCGGTGGATCGAGGATCCCGCCGGGGTCGAGGGCCCACCGGGCAGGACCGACGGCCTCGGCTGGCTGCCGGTGGCCACCAGCTTCGCGGCCGGCAAGGTGCTGGACCGGCCCGTGGGGATCCGGGCCGTCGCCGGCCCGGGCACCGGGCAGCAGACGGCTGGCTACCGCATCCACCATGGGCGGGTCCGGCTGCTCGCCGAGGGGGCGGCGGACACCTGGCTGGTCGAGCCGGACGGGACGACCCTGGGATGGTGGGCCGGCCGGGTGTGCGGGACCACGCTCCACGCGCTGTTCGAGGACGACGGGTTCCGGTCGGCCGTGCTGGAGTGGGCTGCGGCCCAGGCCGGCAAGCGCTGGTCGGCGAGCGGTGTGAGCTTCGCCGCGGCCCGGATGGGCCGCCTCGACCGCATCGCCGATGCCATCGAGGCCCATCTCGACCTCGACCGCCTCGCGACCCTCATCGCGTCGGCTGCCCTGGAGCCGGCCCGATGATCCTGGTCCTGAGCAACGCGGACACCGAGCTGCTGGCGCTGCGCACCATCCTCCACCGGCTGCCCGCCGGGTTCCCGCCCGTCCGTGCCGCCAACCCGGCCTCGCTGGCCGAGCCGCCCTCGGCCGAGGGAGCGACGCTGGTGGTGGTCCGGCTGCTCGGGGGGCGCTCGGCCTGGGAGGAGCCCTTCGACCAGCTGCGCCAGCGCTGCAGCGACGGCGGCGTGCCGCTGGTGGCCCTGGGCGGCGAGGCGGACCCGGACCCGGAGATGACCGCGCACTCGACGGTCCCGACGGGGATCGTCGCCGAAGCCCACCGCTACTTCGCCGCGGGCGGGCCCGAGAACCTGGCCCAGGCCCTGCGCTTCCTGGCCGACACCGTGCTGCTCGGGGGCTTCGGTTTCGACCCACCCCGGCCGATCCCCATGGTCGGCCTCTACCGGTCCCCGGCTGACGTACCTACCCCGGTTCCGGACGACGGGACGACGGGACAGGGAGCGGTACGGGTGGGCGTCGTGTTCTACCGGGCCCACCTGATCGCCGGGAACACCCAGTTCGTCGACGACCTCTGTCGTGCCCTGGCGGACGGCGGCGCCGGGCCCGTGCCCATCTACTGCTACTCCCTGCGCCGGGACGCCGAGGGTCGGGTCCCGGCCGTGGACCTGTGCCGTGAGCACGGCGTCGACGCCCTGATCACCTGCGTGCTGGCGGCCGGGGCAGCCGGCGACCACGACGGCACGTGGGAGGTTCCGGAGCTGGCCGGCCTCGGCGTCCCCCTGGTCCAGGCCCCGGCCTGCAACCGCCCCCGGGACGTGTGGACCGACGACGACGCGGGCCTCTCGCCGCTGGACGTCGCCACCGGGATCGCCATCCCCGAGTTCGACGGCCGCATCATCGGTCCGGCCTTCGCCTTCAAGGAGCCGGTCGACGACGGCGGCGAGCTGGGGAGCCCGGTGATCGCGTCCCGGACCGACCCCGAGCGCACCCGCCGGCTGGCCGGCCTGGCGATCCGCCTGGCCCAGCTGCGCCACACACCGCCGGCCGAGCGCCGGATCGCCGTGGTGCTGTCCGCCTACCCCACCAAGCGCAGCCGGCTCGGGAACGCGGTCGGCCTCGACACGCCGGCCTCCACCATCCGGCTGCTCGAAGCCCTGCGGGACGCCGGTTACCAGGTGGAGGGGGAGGGCATCCCCGCCGACGGTGACACCCTGATGGCGGCGTTAGCCGAGCGCCTCACCTACGACACGCCCCACCTCACGGAGGACCAGGCCGGCCGAGCCGTGGGGCGCCTACCGGTGGACCGCTACCGGTCGTGGTTCGACCGCCTGCCCGACGACGCCCGCGGGTCGGTCGAGGCGGTGTGGGGCCCGGCTCCCGGCGACGTCTACCTCGACCGCTCCGACCTGGCCTTCCCCGGCCTGGACCTCGGGAACCTGCTGGTGACCATCCAGCCGCCGCGGGGCTTCGGTGGCGACGCCATCGGGGCCTACCACGCCCCGGACGTGCCCCCGCCCCACCACTACCTCGCCTTCTACCGCTGGCTGGACGAGGTGTGGGGAGCGGACGCCGTCGTCCACGTCGGCAAGCACGGCACGCTCGAGTGGCTGCCGGGGAAGGCGAACGCCCTGTCGGGCTCGTGCTTCCCGGACGCCGCGCTGGGCGACCTCCCCTTCGTCTACCCGTTCGTCGTCAACGACCCCGGCGAGGGGACCCAGGCCAAGCGCCGGACCCACGCGGTGATCGTCGACCACCTCGTGCCCCCGATGACCCGGGCCGAGAGCTACGACGACCTGAGCCGGCTCGAACGGCTGCTCGACGCCTACGCCCAGGCCCAGGCCATGGACCCGGGCAAGTTGCCCGCGCTGCGGCGCCAGGTCTGGGACCTGCTGGTGGAGGCCGAGATCCACCGTGATCTCGGCCTCGGCGAGGACGGCCAGGCCGTGGAGGCGGACTTCGACGACATGGTCCTGCACGTCGACGGCTACCTGTGCGCGTTGAAGGACGCCCAGATCCGCGGCGGCCTGCACGTGCTCGGCCGCCCGCCCGAGGGCGAGGCGCTGGTCGACCTCGTGCTGGCCGTGACCCGCCTGGCCCAGGGACCGGTCCCTTCCCTGCGCGGCGTGGT
>Ga0114129_10006849_pt1 | contig 16197 bp, 5 predicted proteins | sample RhiMetdeltSRZDD1_FD_80071 | JGI IMG/M metagenome (GOLD analysis project Ga0114129, IMG submission 80071) | Populus rhizosphere microbial communities from Tennessee, USA - Rhizosphere MetaG P. deltoides SRZDD1 (version 2) (version 2) | ecosystem: Host-associated > Plants > Roots > Rhizosphere >... | reverse complement strand
GTGAACCTCGCGCTGCCCTCGATCGTGCCGCCGCCGCCCCCGCCGTCGGTGGCGTTGCGCATCATGCAGATCGCGCAGCTCAACGACGGCCAGCCCGCCCAGCTGGGTCCACCGCCCGTGCCGGCGGTTCCGCCGACCGTCCAGCGACGACAGACGGACGGCATCATCGGCATCGACTCGAAGATCCTCATCGGTATCAACAGCAACTACCCGCCGAGCTCCGTGCACATCACGGGCCCGGCGTACGACAAGACGTTCCGCCTGGGCGATCAGACGATCGTCCAGGACACGTTCGCAGCGGACGGTTCCGACAACCAGTTCCGGTGTGGACCCAATGGGCAGATTCCCTGCGACTACATCATTGCGGGCACCGAGACGACGGTTCCCCTCACGTTGCCGCAGCCCGGCGCCTACACCGTCGAGGCCGAGGTGGTCCCGCCGTTCGGTGCGGCCAAGATCCTCAGGACGATCTTCCTCGTCATCGCCGGCAACGGGACGCGCCGCGATCCCATCTACGGCGAGCGGCCGAAGGTGATCACCTACGCCAGCGTGCCGAGGCCGCAGTTCGACGGGAGCCCGGCCAGCGGCGTGCCTATCACCACCTACCCGTCGATCGAGTTCAGCGAGCCGGTCCGCGGCTTCACGACCGAGAACGTCACGCTGCAGGAGACGTGTGACGGGACGCCCGTCGTCGAGAACGTGCCCATCACGGTGACGGGAGTCGGCAGCGATACCTTCGGCGTGACGAAGGCGTACGAGGACGTGATCATCGAGTTGCAGAATCCGGAGTTTCAGGATCCGCCGCTGTCCGTCACGTCGATCACGGTGAAGCCGAAGCAGAGTTTCAGCTACCAGTGCACGTATCGCCTGAAGCTCCTCCAGAGCATCCGCGATCTCGACCGCAACGCGGAAGGCCAACTGACGCCGCGGTATCTTCTGAGCGATCCGGAACCCTACGTCCTCGAGTGGCGCACCGGCGGACCGTCGACGCAAGGACCGTCCGACGACGGGAAGGGCTCGCCCGCGATCGTGGTCATGGGCGACCGGGCCTACATCGTCGACGGGACCATGACGGGCGGATGGGTCCGGGTCTTCGAGCTCGACGAAACGGGGCCGATCGCCGTGCCGCCGGGCTTCTACCTCGTCCCGCGCATCCTCGACATGGTGGGGGACAAGAGCTCGATGCTCGCACCCTACCAGCCGCCGAACAGCGTGCTGCAGGAGCCGGGCAAGCTCCTGGTCGTGGCGGTGGGGCCGACGAGCAAGTCGCGCCCGTCGAGCCTCGTGATGTACGACGTCAACCGGGATGAGAGCCCGCGCCCGATCGGCGTCGTGAGCCTCACCAAGAGCGCCCCCGAAGGGTATGTCTCGCATTTCACGATCAAGGGCACGCGGGCGTACTCCGCCACGATGTTCAAGGGGCTGCAGATCGTCGACCTTCAGGTGGCGAAGCAGCTCTACGAGCGCTTGACCGCTGTCGACAAGGCCGAGGTGTCCAGGAAGATCAACACCGTCGGTGCCGGCTGGGGTCAGGAGGCCGTTCTCTCGACCATCGACATCCGGCGCACCGACAGGGTGCCGGTCCGGGGCAGGAACCGGGTGTACGACGTCGCCACCGCCGACATGGAGATGGACGGCGTGAACGAGACCGTCGTCCTCACGACGGGGGAGTTCCCGCTCTCGCTCGTCCGACCGACGACGAAGGAGCTCAAGATCTACGGCGACGACGACGAACCGCTGGCGAAGGCGTACCCCCCGCCGTCGACGCAGGAGATGGCCCTGATCAGTGGTGAGGCCGTCGCCTACGTCAAGACCGGCCGTCGCCAGGACGGCACGGACGGGCGCCGCGTCGCGTTGGTCGCCGGCTATGGCCATTTCGGTGATCCAGTCAACGTGGTCCGCGTCTTTGCCGTCGTGGAGCTGCTGGCCTGGGACCAGAGCCCGCAACTGCTCGGCATGGTACGAACGCACCCGGAGTCCAGGCCCGCGCAGGACATCCTCTACGTCCGCGACGATCTGGTCATCGCCGGCCGGGAGGGTTTCTCGATCACGGATCTCTACAACCCGAAGTCGCTGGGCATCCTCCCCGGTGTCGGCGATGTCGCCGCCCTGGGCCCGGGCGGCAGGCTCTATTCGTCGGGCTTCTCTTCGATCGGCAGTAACGTCTCGCTAGGTGGCTTGCACATCACCAACCTCGACAACCAGTGCGGGCTCGTCCTCCTCACGCCGACAGTGGTGCTGCCGCAGTTCCTGAGCGTCACGTATCGGAACGTGGTCGGCTACAAGGACAAGCCGCTCGCGTTCTCGAACTGCCGGCGCATGAAGGTGACGCTCAGGACGCAGGACGACCGCGGCGGCGCGCCGGTACCCGTCTTCGCCCGCATCGACGGCGAAGTGCAGCCCAGGGAGATCACGGACATCACGTTCGAGGTCGGTTACCACAAGCTCCACATCCCGGGCGATCTGCTCGGTGCCGGCTACACCGGCAAGCGCAGGTTCATCCTGACGGGTCGTGATATCGCAAACCAGAGCGAGGTGCCGACCGTCCTCGAGGGTCGATTCACCACCGGAATCGCGAACCGCCCGTTGATGCCTGTCGGGCACTCGTTCGTCCACGACGTCAACCTCGCGCACGGCTATCTTGTGCGCACCTTCCACGACTTCCGCGCGCCGGGGCGCTACCTGTCCCTCGACATGACGCGCCGCTTCTCGACCTCGGGCAAGGATACGGAGTCGGCCATGGGCGGCGGGTGGGCGTGGACGTACGACTCGACCGTGCTTCGAAAAAAGCCCGGGCCAACGGACAACAAGCGGGTCTACACGGTCAAGCTCGGCCTGGGCGACAGCATCACCTTCACCACTCCCAATGACGAGACTTCGGCCGCCGTGTTCAGCCCGCAACCGGGATACCACAGCAAGCTCGCAATGGAGGTCTTGCAACCGGGGACCTCGGAGCGCGAGGCGGTTCGGGTGTTCACTTACACGGACAAGTCGAACACCAAGTACAAATTCAAACAGGTCGACAGTCCGCGCAGCGCCGACAACGAATGGCGGCTCGATACCATCACCGACCCACACAACGACGAGATCAAGGTCAACTACGACGCCATCGGCCGCGTGGCGACTGTCGACCTGAAGCAGCGCAATAAGATCGTCTACAGGCTGAGCCTGACGTACGTTCACAAGGGAACCTTCGACCGCATCGCGAGCGCCTCCTGCGGTGCGCTGGGCTTGATGGTCGAGTACACATACGACGACCTCGGCAACCTGACTGACGCACGGCGAACCGGCGGAAACATCGGGCCCGGGCCCGCCGCCGAGGAGCATCTGGAGCACTACGGTTACACGCCGCTGCCCCCCAACGACGCCAACCGCGACGATTCGTTGGCCGATCCTCATCAGCTCAACGAGGTCAAGGATGCCAACGGTGCCGTGACGAAGTACGTCTACGACACCGACCCGAGCTTCGACAAGTGGCCGCTCGGGGAAGTGGGCGTGCTCAGAGTGCAGCAGATGGTCGGCAGCACCGTTGCCGCCGAAACCGTCTTCGAATACGAGTACCACGAGGGCACCGTGCCGTCCCTCGTGCGGGTCATCAAGCCCAACGACGTCTTGCCGACGAAGTACACGCTGGAGCCCATTGCGCGTTCGGCGGCGGAGACCAACGAGAAGCCGGCCAAGTTCCTGAAGAAGGTGGAACCCCCGGCGACTGCGGGCACGGAGGTGCAGTGGGCGTCGATGCCGGATCCCGTTCCAGGCGATCCGGGTCGGATGACCCTGCGCATCGCCTGGGAGCGGGACGCGCTAGGGCGGAAGGTCGACTACACCTATGACACCCAGGGCAACATCAACAGTGAAACCGTCAGTGCTGACAATCTGCCGACATTGACGACGACGTACACGTACCACCCGACGTTCGGCAAGCTCACGAACAAAAGCGAGCCGGCACCGGATGGCGACAACCTCGTCTGGGTGCTGCACCCGACGACTGGCGACGTCACGTCGATGCAGAACTACGCCGGCACCACGGGGTACGGATATGCCGATGGCTTCCTCATTTCGGAAACAGCACCGAATGGCAACGTCACCGCGTACTCCCGCGATACCGACAATCCGCCTCCGAGCGGCCAGCCCCAGCAGATCGCGCACATCGGCACGTCGCTCGTAGAGTTCCGCAACATCGATGCACGTGGCCGCGTGACCGCCGCCGGGGCCAACAACGGCAGCCGGACCGACTTCGTCTACGACGGCATGGACCGTGTGGTCACCGAGACGCGCAGTGGTGCGCCGAACCCGAGCATGGTCACGACGACCAGCTACTACAAGGCAGGACAAATCAAGACTGTCCGCAACGGCAGGGGCGCGGTGACGACGTATACGCTGAACCCGCTCAATCAGGTAAAGAGCATCGTCACGCTCGGCCCCGACAACGCGATGCTGACGTCGACGACGTCGATCACCTACGACAAGAACGGAAACAAGGAGCAGGAAACCGACGCCCGCGGCGTGGTGCGACGCTTCACCTACGATAGCCATGATCGTCTGACGGGGGTCCGCATCGTCTCCGGCCCGTCGACTGCTGGGCCAATCGGCGACGTCACCTCCTACAGTTACGACGCGGTCGGGAATCGTCTAACCGAGACGAATGTCCGCCTGAGCCAGACCACAACCTTCCAATACGACGCCTATTCGCGGCTTCGAGGGAAGATCTTCAACGATCCGCAGTACCACGAAGAGTACGACTACGACTCCGTCGGCAATCGCAACTTCGAGAAGGACGCGAACGGGAACGTCACGCGGACGACGTACGACAAGCTGCGCCGTGTCACCCAGATTCAGCGGCCGCTGGGCCACGTGACCACCGTCAAGTACGACGATCCGACGACCGGCTCCCACGTCAACAAGTCCGAGGAGCACGAGGCGCCGCGCGGCCTCCGCACCCGCTACACGGCCTACGACGCGCTGAACCGCGAGAAGGTCCGCCAGGTCGTCCTCGAGGGCGCGGGGGGCGAGGGCCGCGTCTACACGGTCAACACGTCATACGAGGACAGCTCGACGCCGTCGGTCACGGTGTCGAACAGCCGCTGGACGCGCACCACGATTCTGGATGCCGCGGGCCGGCCGTACATGACCACGCTGTCGCCGATGTCGGGTCCGGGCGCGCCGATCCAGACGAACGTCACGTACGACGCCCTCGGCAACGAGTTCACGGAGACGGACGGCCGCCGCCACCTGACGCAGTACGAGTACGACCCGCTGGGCCGGCTGGCGTGGGTGGAAGGTCCCATGTCGCCCGAGGTTCCGCGGGCGCAGTACTTCTACTACGCGGACGGCCTCAAGAGGAAGGAAATCGACCGCCGGGGCGTCGAGAAGACGTTCCAGTACGACAACCTCGGGCGGCTGACGCGCACGGACGTAGCGGCGCGCTCCGACATGTCGGACCGGCCCTGGAGCCAGCACACCGACTACGACGACGCCGCCCGCCGGCGGGTCGATTACGACGCGATGGAGCAGCAGACCATCACGGAGCTCGACCTGATGGGCCGCGTCAAGACCGTCACCGATCCTGAGGGCGGCATCGTCGTGTACACCTACGACGGCGTCAACAAGCTCACGGAGAAGGACAAGAACGGGAAAGTCACCGAGTACCGCTACGACTCGCTGAATCGGCTCAAGAAGGTCATCGATCCGATACCGTTCCAGGGCCAGACCGTCGATACGGACTATTTGGACGGGGAGAACAAGGTCGTTGTCCACGACCGCCGAAAGTTGGCGGATACGGTGCAGCAGCTAGACCCGCTGGGGCGGGTGCTGACGGTCACCAAGGGCACGGTGCGCCTCGAGCGGAACACCTACGACGAGGACGGCAACAAGATCCTTGCCGAGGATGCCGACGAGAAGAAGACGTCCTTCGTCTACGACCACGCGAACCGCCTCACGCAGCGGATCGACGGATATCTGTCGCCGGAGCCGGCGACGACGATCTTCCGCGTCGACGAGAACGGCAACGTCACCGACGAGCGCGACGCTCGGTCGGCGGCCACGAACGTCGAGTGGTCGGTGACGCGGATCTTCGACGACCTGAACCGCCTGGCCTCGGTGAAGGATGCCGAGGGCCACATGACGCAGTACGGCTACGACGGCGAGGGCAACCGCACGGGCGTGGTCGAGCCGATGGGGCAGCAGACCACGTACCAGTACGAGGAGATGGGCAAGCTCCTGTCGGTCACGCAGCCGTCGGGCACCACGCGGTACGAGTACAACCTCAACCGCGACCGCACGAAGCAGATCGACCCCAAGGGCAACGTCGTGAAGATGACGTACACCCCGCTGGGCCGGCTCGACACGCTCATCCAGGACCCCGGCGGCTTGAACCTGACGACGCGCCACCACTACGACCGCAACGGCAACGAAGACTGGTTGATCGACGCGAAGGGCGGCCGCGTCGACCTGCACTACGACGAGCTCAACCGGCTGCGGACGAAGACGTTCACCTTCGCGCCGGGCACGACCGATCTTCCGTGGCGTTACACGACGGCCATCGCCTACGACTACGACGCCAACAACAACCTGGAGGGGGTGCGGGAGTCGGTCACCCCGTTCGGAGTCGCGCCCCAGACTCTGACCACGAACCGGGTGTGGAGCTCGCTCGATCGCCTGACCAGCGAGGAGGTCACTCTCCCGGATGCGGGCGGTACGCGCATCGTCGGGTACGACTACTGGCCCAACGGCACGCGCAAGACCGTCACCGCTGGCGGCACCACCACCACGTACAACTACGACGGCCAGAACCGCCTGAAGACGGCCACCACGGGCGTGGAGCCGTCGACGGTCTATACGTACTACGGCGACGGCCTCACCAACACCATCACGTACCCGAACGGCGTGGTGGCCACGCACACGTACGACAAGGCGGATCGGCTCAAGACCCTGGCCAACGAGAACGGCGGCAGCGTCGTCAGCAGCTACGCGTACGACTACGACGACAACGGCAACCGCCTGAAGCAGTCGGAGGTCCTGGGCGGCGTCACCGAGCAGACCTCCTACACGTACGACACCTCGAACCGGCTGGAGACGGTCACGTATCCGTCCGACACGGCCTTCCCGGCCGGCCGCGTGGTCACGTATGTCTACGACGCCGCCGGCAACCGCCAGAGCGAGATCACGCGAAACGGCGCCGGCAGCACGGTTCTGTCCAGCAAGATCGGCACATTCGATAAGGCCAACCGCCTGACGACGCTCGCCGAAACCAGCCCGGCGCAGCCCGGCTGGTCCAAGACGACGGACTTTGGCTACGACCTCAACGGCAACCAGACGTCGAAGACGGAGACGACGGTGACCCCGGTCCCAGAGGGGGCGCCGCAGACCGCGACCGTGCGGACGGACTTCCTCTACGACGTCCGCGACAAGCTGGTCGAGGCCAAGCGCGGCGCGACCATCGACATCCAGTACCTGCACGACGCCTTTGGACGCCTCGTGCACACCTTCGACGACCAGGGCGTCAAGCAGTACCAGTACGACGACACCTCGCGGTTGGTGGAGTTCTACTCGTCCGGCTTCCAACTGGCGCGCTACGAGTACGGCGACCGCCTGATCAAGCTCACGCACCAGACCGAAGGCCAGCGCTTCTACAGCTTCGATGCCCTCGGCTCGCCAACAGCCCTCACCGACGAGCTGGGCACCGTCCGCGCGAAATACCACCTGGATGCCTGGGGCATCTACCGCAAACCCGACGAGCTCGACGCCTCCCAAAACCGCTTCGGCTTCACCGGCTACACCTATACCCCGCAGCTCAACCTCTACTACGCCAACGCCCGCTTCTACGACCCAGAAGTCGGGCGATTCACCAGCCAGGATTCCTATCTCGGCAAGATCGATGACCCGCCGTCACTGCACCGGTACTTGTACGCGAACGACAACCCGACGAGGTATACGGATCCCAGCGGCCACTGTCCTGGATGCCCCAACGCGACCACCGACGCGCGTGATTTTGAGCTGGGGCGCGACGACCGATTCTTCTTCTCGCCTGAACAACGCGAGATCGTGGACCGACATAGGGCAGATGGAGCGCGGGCGCTTATTGAGGTCACCAGACTCCCACGAAATATCTCGGTCGGCATGGGGCAGGCGGGATATGCCGCGGCTGATCACCTGGTTCGCGAACGACTGCCGAAGGTGGGGCTTGCACTCACGGTCCCTGTGTACGGCTGGTACGCACTCGCGAAAGATGACATCGGGACGGCTGTTAACACAGGTACAGAGCTCAAGGAAACTGGCGCGCTCTGGTTTAACGCGCCGCCGGGTGCGCTCCTCCAGACGATCGACGAGGATGAGGACGAATGGCAGCAGCACATGGGGCGGTGGATCATCGTGACGTGGGGCGTGACCGCCACACTGAACGAAGCTCCTGTGATGTTGCGCGCGGCCGGGTTCGTCAAGACACGACCGCGTATGGTGGTGCCCGACCCGCCATCCAACGTGCCGTTCATCGTGACCGATCAGCCGCCGTCGGGCGGGCCGTTCATCGTGCCTAAGGAGCCCTACGAGACGCCGAGTATCAAGGGCTTCCAACTGAGCGGCGGTTCGCAGGCGGCGGAGCCGGCTGCTGTTGCGCCAGAAACCGCAGCAGGTAGAAGTGCCGTGAATCCGAACCCGACGGTCGCGTCCAACGACTTGTTGGCGACACCTGGCCGTTTACAATCCAAGCTCGCAGCGTGGCGACGCTATCAGGCCACACATCCAAACGCGGACATGGGTGTCTGGAGTCGCCAGTATGATGGCTTGCGCTACAACTATGCTCGAGGCAAGTGGCGCGAGTGGTGGAATCAGCGAACCGGCATGGGGGATCCTGGCGCCCCCATATCCACGCCCATCGGCGATCGGATTCCCGATGCGGTCGACGGTGTAATCCTCCGCGAATTCAAGGATGGGGATGTTACCTTCTCGCCGTTCATTCGACGCCAGATGTTCAAGGATTTTTGGCTAATGCGGCACCGAGGTATGCTGCCCGAGTGGTATTTCCACGGCGGGGCTTCGGCACGGGTCTTGGGTAAGCTAGATACCTACGGCATCCCATATTTCTTCAAATAGCCATGGCGAATTGGAAAGCTCGTGTGCGCTCTGCCAAGAAAGCAGATCGACGTGTCTTGAACCAGCAACTTGAAGAGATACGACAAGAGGCGGCAACGGCAGGTCGCGATCTTCGGTTCCTATTCGAGAGCAATGGTCGGAAGATGGACATTGATCCGCAAGCCACAGTCGAATCACTGACCGACGTTGAGCGCCACTATCGTGCCGTGGCGCGCGATAGTGGCGTCTCGCCTGAAGACTTGGCAATGATCGAACGGCTCATGGCCTTGTTGCTGGGAGAGACGCTGATTCGGGCACGCGGTGGGCGTTGGGATGTGTACGATGGCCAGTTCAGGACCGCGTCTCCGTTTGTCGTAACGTTGGAGCAAACAGGCAAACATTTCGATGCCGCAGTAATAACGCAATCGCTACATCGGAAGCACAGCTTGGATGGTGCTGCTGAAGGTGAAGCGCTTGCGAAGGCTGTCGCGAAGGCCGACGCCTTAGCCTTTTGACTGCGCTGGAGCCCGTTCGCGCGCGCTGAGTCGGGGTCGGTGATCAGCGCGAGCGCGAGGAGCGCGGTCGCCATCGACGACGTCGAAGGCGATGCGGGTGTCGTTACGCTCCAGCCATTTCGCCCACGCGATAGGAGCTATGGCGCACGAACAAATCCGGGATCGTGACTACCGTGGCGTGCATGTGGACAGCGCTGTCGCCGGCTTGGAGTTTGTTGGCTGCGTTGTGCGTGGTTGCTCTCTCGGCGCGGGAGTTCGGCGGGTCGATCAGCGGTTCACGCTCGCCGACACGATTGTGCGTGACTGCAGAGTGGTGTCGGCTGTCATTGGGCCGATAGTGTTGGATGGAATCCACGTTGACGGCCTTCGAACAGACACGCATTTGAGGTTCCCGGCTTGTGCGTTTCGGCATTGCGTGCTTCGCGGATCCATTGGGAAGATCGTTGTTTACGAAACGGCGCTTCTCACGGAGCCACTGGTCTCGTCGACGAATCGCGCGTTTGTCGAAGCCAACAAGGCTTTCTATGCTGCTGGCAATTGGGCATTGGATATTTCGGGCGCGGCGTTCGAAGAACTCGACATCCGAGGGGTGCCGGCGGAGCTAATCAAGATCGACCCACAACGACAAATCCGTGTGAGCTATGCCCGGACACGCGCTGCTTTCGACGAGGGCCACCTCAACGGCGTGATCAGTGGATACGCGCATTCCTTGGTCGGTGCTAGCTTGAAGCACCGCCATGAGTCTCAGGCGGACTTCGTGCTTGCGACCAACGATGCTCACCCACATTCAGACGAAATGCATGCATTGTTCGCCGTGTTGGGAGCGGGCGGCATGGTCGTGTGAGGGGGGCAGTTGCAGTCGCGCGTAGGCGGGCAATGGGAGTTGTGGCTCGCCCCGAAGACCTCGTCCAGCACCACTTGATGCCCACGCGCGGCGTCGCCCCACGTTGGATAGCGGACGACGTCGCCCGTTCGTGGACCGTCCAGGATCATCGTCTCGAAGAGGAGGTCGTCGCTTTCCCGTTCGGTGATCATCGCGAGGAACGCGGTGGACACGCGGACGCCGTCGACGACGTCGAATAGAGAGATCCACGAAAATGAGCGCCGAATCGACGATCGTGTTCTACGGCATCCGCTACGAAGTGCCGGTCGAAAGGCTTGAGGAGTTGGAGACAAACAGCCACCCTCTGATCAAGAAGGCGCGATCCGCTGGCTTGGACTTCTACGGAGGCAACTTCGCGGAACCAGACGAGAGGTATTACCTCTTTGTTGGCAAGAAGGTCGGCATCCTTGGTGCCGAGAACGTCGCAGAGGTGATGGTCAAGGACCAGCAGTTACTTGAGATCGTCAAGGTGACACGGCAAAAGCTGTCTGCGGCAGAGGTTGAGGGCGAACCACAGCTCTACGTGCAGTGGATGCCAGATGCTTCGTAACTCTCGATCGTCGCGTGAGTCGCCCGGCTCCGGGGTAGACCACCAATGGGAGTCCCGCCGGTCGCGATGGGTACTAAGCACGTGGCGACATGGTCGGTGAACGTTGCGTGGTGGCACGTGCTGTGGGCGATGCTGTGGTTTCGCCAGCGGCGTTGCGGTGAACGCCCGGCGCGCCGCTAAGCTGGCATTTTGAGAAAGGGACCAATGACGTTGCGAAATGCGGGTTGCCTCATGTTGTTGGCATTGGCGGGGAGCGCCATCGGGTGCGGCGGCTCATCGCCGACATCAGTTCCAGATTCGTCGGACATGTCTCCGAATGCGCATCCGATGCGTGTCGCACGCCCAGGGGACCAGACGTACGGCGCCGGAATGGACACGCCCGCGGGGACGGTGTTCTACGTGAAGGTTCGGACGAAAGCACCAGAGGATGAAGTCCGTCTGCACCTCTGCGGCACCGGGTGCAACACGGCGCAGACCAAGATGGTATGGGAGCCGGGCGATTTTCGCGCCGGGGATGAACTGCACTGGCAGGCGGACGTGACGGGCAGGTACTACGTCTGGAGCAGGAACGATAGGACTACCGCGGCGTCCCACGTGATTGCAGACGAGATCGTGGGCAACAAGCTGAAAGTGACACTCGAGTCCGGGGCGGTATACGAGGTGTGGTACGTGACGCCGTAGCGTTCCGTGCGCCCAGAAGGGAACGCGCGGGGTAGCGTCCCAATGGGAGTTTCGGCGTCGCAAGGCCGCCTACGCGGTGGAGAATGTCTTCTGGCGGTCGAGGCAAATAAGCGCATCAGCATTCCTCCAGCGAGTTGGCGCCGTCCCGCCAGCAATGCAGCGTGCGCGCGAGGGCGCGGCGCAGATCACGTCGCGTGGTGGCACGTGCTGCGGGCGATGGTGTGGTTTCGTTTGGGACGTTACGACTGGTCGCTTGCCGCGTTGGACCGCGCGATCGCGCGCGCCGCTCCCGGAGCTGCTGACTCGGCGGACGGAGCTGGTGGAGGTGATTGCTCTAGCGGCGAGTCGGCCAGGGCGCCGCAACGACCGAGAATGTGCGCTGGCGCCCCGGCGCGGTGGCGCCGTGGACCTCGTGGACGCACGCTGGCCTCGCGCGGTGCGCGATGGCCGAGGCGGTGCCATCCAACGTAGTCGTCGTTGAAGGCGGCCGGTTCAGCGGACGAGGTGAAGCGTGACGCATGTCAAGGCAGTGACCCGACTTCTCATTGTTCAGGGCATAGGTGAGTTTGTTGCGGCCGTCTTGTTCTTTGGCGGCGCGCGGTTTGTGGAGGGGCTAAAATAGGGCTGCGATGACGACGATCACGCTTCACATGCCGGACGACGTGTTTTCGGCGCTGCGCCGGTCGCCGGACGAATTCGCCCGCGAGATGCGTCTCGCTGCGGCCGTGCACTGGTATTCGCGAGGCGAGATCTCTCAGGAAAAGGCCACCCAGATCGCGGGCTTGGACCGGATGGACTTCCTTCTCGAGCTGGCGCGTCAGAAGGTCGACGCGTTTGTGGTCGATTTCGACGACCTCAAGCGCGAGCTGCACCTTGGCTGAGCGCACTGCGGTCAACGCTTCTCCTCTCATCTATCTCTCCCGAACTGGGCTGATCCAGCTGCTGCAGCCGGTCGGCGCAGCGTGCAAGCGGCGCGACGGATGAGTGGCCAGGGCGTCGGCGGCCGTTGCCGGCGCCGGCCCCATCTTGAGGCGTGCGCGCGCAACTCGCGCGCGATGCAGGTCAGGGTAGCACTCGCCTTCGATGACGAGGCCGTAGGCGTTGCTGGTGAAGCGGTCGACGGCGCTCTGGGCACGAAATCGGGTCGGGGAAGGTGGCGAGCCATTTGTCGGTGCCCCGGTTCGCCCGTGCGCGCGCGATGATCAGCGTGTTGAGATCAAGTGATGAAATGCGTCGCACGGTCGTCTTCGCCCTCGCCTGGAGCGTCCCCGTGGCCGCCGCCCTGGCCGCGGCCCCGCGCCTATCGTCCACCGAGCTCGTGGGCGCATGGATGTGCAGCACAGATAGCCGGAAAGGCACGATCACTTTCTCGGCGGATGCCACGTTCGAACAGGTGGAGCCGCCGCGTGCCGTTCTGAAGGGCCACTGGCGGCTCACGGGCCATGCGCTCGTCCGCGTGTACTTGCTCTCGGACGCGCAGCGCGCTGGCGGCCAGCGGGAGCTCATCATCGACACTATTGTCGAAGCGGCGCCGGACCGGATCCTGCTGCGTGCCCAGCGCGACAAGACGCTGACGATCCTTTCTCGGGCGCCCGAGCCGGCGCCGCCGGCCGCCACGTCGACGGGGGCTTCGGCGTTCGTCGTGCTGGGACTGGCGGTGGCTGTCCTGGCGGCGATCGCGGCGGCCGTCGTCGTGTTCCGGGCGCGAAGTGCGGGAGAGCCGAGCGTTGATGAGGACGTGTGGCGGCCGTCCGCCGCTCGGCGCGAAGGCGCCACGTCCGCCGCGGCTTCGGTCGGTGAACCGAGCGAAGAGCTGACGGCGGCCGTGTGGGAGGCCGTCAAGCACGGGATGGAGTGGATTCAGGAGGTCGGCGGACCACTGCGACCGTTCATGTTCCAGTGGAATGGCGAAGAGCGCGTCCAAAGCGTCTTGATGGGCGAGTCGATGGAGGACAGCGTGGCGATGGGCAAGGAGCTGTCGAATGGTCTGGGCGACGAGGTCGACGGCTGTGTGATCGCGTGGGACGGATACGTCACGATCGCCGGAGATCGGTCGGATGCGCTCTTCTTCCACGCTCAAGAACGCGGTGACCCGGTGAGTCACGTCCTGGTTCAGCGCTACCGGTCCTCGCCCACGACGGGTGTCGAGCCCACGCACAACCTCGCGGTGATTCGGCAGGAGGCGCCGCTGTTCACGTCGAAGGCCCCACGGCGTGGCGCGAGCTGGGGACCGCTCGTGAAGCGAAGCCGCGCCGATGTGCGCAGCATCGTGCTACGGGACCAGGCGACAGGCCTACAACAGGTGCACTTCATCATCACCGTTGGCCCGGTCGAACACGCAAAGGACGCGATCGTCGAGGCTTTCGACGCGGCCCGGGCGGGCTACGGCGGCAACCCCGATTTCGGCGGTGAGCTCCTCTTCATCGTCTACAGCGATGCGGAGCCGGGGCCGGAGCTGGCGCCAGCCCTCGCGCAAACGATGTCCGTGCTCCAGTCGAGCATCGAGAGGAGCGGGCTCAAGACGGCGGCGGGTCGCCCGTTTCGAGTGAAGATCGAGCAGCGCCGTTCCGCGTTCTGATCGCTGCACGTGGGCGGGCCGTTCGCGCCGCCGAGAAGCAATATTACGTAAGCTATTAGACCGGGGGGGCGGCCTAGTAGCGGTGGAGGCTGCGAATGGTGTCGACGATGCCTGACACCTGCGGCAGGATGGCGTCCTCCAGCGACGGGTTGTAGCCGACGAACGTATCGAGGGCGCCGATCCGTTTGACGGGGGCGTCCAAGTACTCGAACAGCTCCTCGCCGATGCGGGCGGCGATCTCGGCGCCGTAGCCCCAGGACTTGCTGTCCTCGTGGGCGACGATGACCTTGCCCGTCTTCTTGACGCTGGCCGCGATGGCCGGCCAGTCGTACGGCGACAAAGACCGCAGGTCCAGGATCTCGACGTCGATGCCTTCGGCTTCGGCCGCGCGGGCGGCGAGGTTGGAGCGGTGCACGAGCGCGCCGAAGGTGACGATCGTCACGTCCTTGCCCTCGCGGGACATCGCCGCCTTGCCGAACGGGACCATGAAGTCGGGCCCCGGGTACACGCCCTTGTTGTGCGGCTGGCGGTACAGGTGTTTGTGCTCGAGGAAGATCACGGGGTCGTCGGAGCGGATGGCCGTGCGTAGCAGGCCGTTCGCATCCTGAGCGTTCGACGGGATCACCACGCGCAGGCCGGGGATGTGTGTGAACAACACCTCGCCGCACTGGCTGTGGTAGATGGCGCCGCCGGTGAGATAGCCGCCGTACGCCACGCGGATGATCACCGGGCACTTGAAATCGCCCGACGAGCGCCAGCGCATGAGGGCCAGCTCGTCGCGGATCTGCATGTACGCCGGCCAGATGTAGTCGAAGAACTGGATCTCGATGACCGGCTTCAGGCCGCGGGCGGCCATGCCGATGGCGCGGCCTACGATCTGCGCCTCGGCTAGCGGGGTGTTGAACACGCGGTCGGAGCCGAACTTCCGCTGCAGGTTGTACGTGACCTTGAAGACGCCGCCCTTGCCCTTGACCTGGCTCAGGCTGTCGACGCGGCTGCAGTCGGCCACGTCCTCGCCGAACACCACGACGCGCGGGTCGCGCATCATCTCGTCCTGCAGGCAGGCGTTCAGCAGGTCGACCATCGTCTTGGGCTCGCCGGTGGGCTGCGCGGGCTTGTCGAAGGCGGCGGAGGTCGGATCGATGTCGGGGGAGTAGACCCACATCGTCGCCGACTCCGGTTCCGGGGCGGGGGCGGCCAGGGCGGCGTCGACGGCGCGGTCGATCTCGCGGTCGACCTCTTCCCGCACGGACGCGAGCTGCTCGACGGTGGCGATGTTCTCGGTGACGAGGAACCGCGGGTACGAGACGAGCGGGTCGCGCAGCGCGTCCTTGTCGCGCTCGGCGGGCGCGCGGTACTGGCTCTCATCGTCCGAAAGAGAATGCGAGTACGGGCGGATCACCTTCGCGTGGACGAGGGCGGGTCCGTGGCGCAGGCGGCACCACGCGGCGGCCTCGCGGAGGACGGCGATGCTCGCGAGCGGATCGCACCCGTCGACCTCGCGCACGAGCAGGTCCGGGAACGATCGCACCAGGCGCGAGATGCTGCCGCCCGCGGTCTGCACTTCCACCGGCACCGAGATCGCGTAGCCGTTGTCCTGGATCAGATACAGCACCGGCGCCTTGCGGTTGCAGGCGACGTTGAGCGACTCCCAGAACTCACCCTCGGAGGTGGTGCCGTCGCCGGCCGAGCAGTAGACGATCTCGTCGCGCTTGGCGCCGCCGCGCTCGGCGAGGAACACCGAGGCTTCGGCGGTGCCGACGGCGTGGAGGAACTGCGTGCCCGTGGCCGAGGAGTTGGTGACGATGTTCCGCCGCACGTCACCCCAGTGCGACGGCATCTGGCGCCCGCCGGAATTGGGATCGTCTGCCGCGCCCACCGCCGAGAGGAACATCTCGGTCGGCGTCATGCCGAGCGTGAG
>Ga0114129_10006848_pt1 | contig 16198 bp, 10 predicted proteins | sample RhiMetdeltSRZDD1_FD_80071 | JGI IMG/M metagenome (GOLD analysis project Ga0114129, IMG submission 80071) | Populus rhizosphere microbial communities from Tennessee, USA - Rhizosphere MetaG P. deltoides SRZDD1 (version 2) (version 2) | ecosystem: Host-associated > Plants > Roots > Rhizosphere >... | reverse complement strand
CCCGTTTGGATGTCCCCAACGCCGCCGCATGTTGACAGCCGGTTCGATCGAATGGGAGACTGCGCGCGGTTGGCCTGCCCTCGCACCAATTCAATTGAGGATGCCCTCGTGTCGATTGCATCGTGCCGCGTTGTACGCCTCGCCCTTCCGTTGGCCGCTCTCGGCTTCGTCGTGCCGTTGATCTCGTCGCAGGGACAAGGCCAGGGATCCACGCCAACGAAGACGATCAACCAGTCCCAGGATCCGCTGCTGGCGCCCTTCCGATTCCGTTCGATCGGACCTGCCAGCATGGGCGGACGCATCGACGACATCGCCGTCTCCGAAAGCGATCCGAGCATCATTTACATCGGCTACGCGGTCGGCGGCGTTTTCAAGTCCGAGAACAACGCGACCACGTTCGAGCCTGTGTTCGAGACGTACGGGACGGCGTCGATCGGAGACATCGCCATTCATCCGACGAACCCGAACATCGTCTACATCGGAACGGGTGAGCCGAACAACCGTCAGACCTCGTCGTTCGGCGACGGAATCTACAAGACGACGGACGGCGGAAAGACGTTCACGAACATCGGCCTCAAGGAGACGCAGACGATTGCGCGCATCGTGATCGATCCACGCAATCCCGAGACGGTGTACGTCGCGTCGCCCGGTCATCTGTTCGGACCGAACGCAGAGCGTGCAGTCTTCAAGACGACCGACGGTGGAAAGACCTGGGACAAGATCAAGTACATCGACGAGAACACCGGCTTCACCGACATCGCGATCGATCCGATGAACACCAACACGCTCTACGCGGCGAGTTACCAGCGCCGTCGCAGCGGCTGCTGCTTCAACGGTGGGGGACCCGGCAGCGCGATCTGGAAAACAACGGACGCGGGCAAGTCCTGGACGAAGCTTTCGGGCAACGGGTTGCCGCCCGGAACCTACGGTCGCATCGCGCTCGACGTCGCACGCTCGAATCCGAACGTCGTGATGGTGCAGATCGAAGCCGGGAACGTTGGTCAACCATCGACAACGCGCGGAAATGATCCAAACGCCGCAACTGAGAACACGCCTCCGGGCGCGGCCGCCGTGCCTGGCGCCCCAGGGGGCAGTCCTGCGCAGCAGCAGCCGCAGGCGGGTCGAGGCGGACAAACAGGTCAGCCCGGCGGCGGCGCTGGGGGTGGCGGCCGCGGCGGCTACAACTGGTGTAACAACGGCGGTCCGAACCGCGGCTTCGATACCGGACGTGGAGGACAACAAGCAGAAGCGCCCGCGCAGAACCGCACTCCACCAGATCTCGAGATCACCCGCGGCGGAATCTTCCGTTCGGAGAACAAGGGCGCCGGCTGGGTGCATCTGAGTAATTGCAACGCGCGTCCGATGTATTTCAGCCAGCTCCGGATCGATCCGAGCAGCGACAAGACGGTCTACGTCGCCGGACTTCCCGTCGCAAAGTCGCTCGATGGGGGCGAGACGTTCGCGACGCTGAACGAGGACGGCGGCTACGGCAGTCCGGCACACGTCGATCAACACGCCATCTGGATCGATCCGAAGAACCCGAAGCACATCATGATCGGGAACGACGGCGGGTTGGACATCAGCTACGACCAGGGGAAGACGTGGGACTTCGTCAACACGATGGCGACGTCGCTCGCGTACTGGGTCAGCGCTGACATGCGGCGGCCCTACTACGTCTACACAGGCCTGCAGGACAACGGCAGCTGGGGTGGACCGAGCGCAAAACGCGGGCGCGGCGGCATCATGAACTCCGACTGGTTCGGGATCGGCGGCGGCGACGGTTTCCAGACCGCCGTCGATCCCACCGACTACAACATCGTCTACACCGAATCGCAGGACGGCAACACGAACCGGTACGACCTCCGGGCCGGTCGATCGGTGAGCATCCGTCCGCGGACCGCGGCAGGGGGCCGTGGCGGCGGTCGTGGTGGCGGCGCAGCCGCTGCTGAACCAACCGTGGAAACGCCAACGGAAACACCGGCTGCGGCACAGGCTGGCGGATTCGGCGGCCGCGGGGGACCGCCAAACGTCTTGAACGCGGCGCCGACCGACGTCTATCGCTTCAACTGGAACACGCCATTCATGCTGTCGCCGCACAACCCGAGCATCGTGTGGCTTGGGGGCAACCGGCTGTTCAAGTCGTACAACCGGGGCGACACCTGGATCGCGAGCGCCGATCTCACCAAGCAAATCGATCGCAACACGGTCACGCTGATAGACGTGCCCGGCGATCGCACGCAGTTGTCCAAGAACGACGGCGTCGTCGCGTACAGCACAATCATTTCGCTCTCGGAATCGCCAGTGATGCCGGGCGTCGTCTGGGTCGGTACCGACGACGGCAACGTGCAGGTGAGTCGTGACGGCGGTGTCACGTTCACCGAAGTCGGCAAGAATCTTCCCGGTCTTCCGGCCAATCACATCAATTGGATTTCGCGCATCGACACCTCGCATTTCGACCCGGCGACGGCGTACGTCTCCGTCGACGGACATCGCAACGATGACCTGAAGCCGTACCTCTTCATCACGCGCGATTACGGGAAGACCTGGCAGAGCATCGTCGGCAATCTGCCGCAGTTCGGAAACATCCAGGTGGTCCGCGAAGATCCGAAGAACAAGGACCTTCTCTACGTCGGGACGGAATTCGGCCTCTACGTATCGCTAAATGGCGGCAAGGAGTGGCAGAAGTTCATGAACAATCTGCCTACGCTGCGCGTGGACGACATCCTCGTCCATCCCCGCGACAGCGATCTCATCGTCGCCACGCACGCGCGGGGGATCTGGATCGCCGATGACATCACGCCGCTCCGGCAGCTGTCGTCCACGTCGTCGGAGGATGTCGTGCTGTTCGACATACGCCCTGCCGTTGCATGGCTGAACGATCAACAGGGCGGACAGCATGTCGGCGGTCAGAAGGTGTTCATCGGTGAAAACGCCCCGCGCGGCGCGCTAATCAGCTACTACTTGAAGACGGCAGCCACAGGTGACGTGAAGATCACGATTGCCGACGTGAACAACCGGACGATCCGGACGCTCGAAGGAACGAAGGCCCAGGGCATCAACCGCGTGCTGTGGCAAAACCTCTCGGTCGCGCCCCAGGGAGGCGAGGCGGGTCGTGGCGCTGGCGCAGGTGGAGGTGGCCGTGGCGGCTTCGCTCAAGCCGTCGAGCCGGGCACCTATCTCGTCACGCTATCGGCGAATGGAAAGACGCTGACGAAACCGATTACCGTCTTGCAGGATGTTTGGTTGAGAGAGCGATAGAGCCGGTAGTTCGGTCGATCGGTAGCTCGGTAGCTCGCTTGAGTGCCGGGATTCGGGGCTCGGGGCTCGGGATACGCTTCATTCAGCGACCCCGTGACCGCCACGATGCTATTCGCCGATAGTTCGATGGCTCGCGTTCTCGGCTGGTTGCAACAAGCCGTCCGGTAAACGAGCCACCGAGCAACCGAACTACCGAGCTACCGGCGTGACGTCAGTACTTTGGCAACGAACGATCAATACGATCGATCCAGGCGAGGATTCCACCTTTCAGGTTTCTTGCGTTCATGATCCCCGCCTGTTGAAGGAGCTTCACCGCCCTGTCGCTGCGCACGCCGCTCTTGCAGTGGACGACAATCGGACGTTCAGCGGATTCGGCGCGCAGCTCCTCGATGTGAGCCGGCACCTGGCCGAGCGGAATCAGCTTCGCGCCCGGAATACGGCAGATCTGCCACTCCTGTGGCTCGCGAACGTCAATCAGCAACAGCGGCTCGCCGTGGTCGAGCGACGCCTTCAGTTCCTCGACAGTCGCCTCTGACTCCGTTTCTGGTGCTGCTGCCACACGAGCCTCCGCAGGCTTGGCGATTCCACAGAACTGGTCGTAGTCGATCAACTCGCGGACAGTCGGATGATCGCCGCAGACCGGGCAGTCCGCGTCGCGACGGAGCTTCAGTTCGCGGAACCGCATCCGAAGCGCGTCGTAGAGCAACAGGCGGCCGATCAGCGGCTCGCCCGCTCCGAGAATGAGCTTAATCGCTTCCGTCGCCTGGATCGTGCCGATGACGCCAGGCAGCACGCCGAGCACTCCGCCTTCCGCGCAGCTCGGAACGAGCCCCGGCGGCGGCGGTTCTGGATACAGGCAGCGATAGCACGGACCGCCTTTCGTCGCGAACACCGAGGCCTGCCCCTCGAACCGGAAGATGCTGCCGTACGCGTTCGGCTTCCCGAGGATTACGCAGGCATCGTTGACGAGATACCGCGTCGCGAAGTTGTCGGTGCCGTCGACGATGACGTCGAAGTCGCGGAAGAGATCGAGGGCGTTCTTCGACGTCAGAGCGGTCTCGAACGTTTCGACGCGGACGTTGGGATTGAGCGCCGTCACGCGGTCGCGCGCCGACTGCAGTTTCGACCGCCCGACGTCGGGCGTGCCGTGAAGAATCTGTCGCTGCAGGTTGCTCGCATCGACCGCGTCGAAGTCGACGATCCCGAGAGTCCCGACGCCAGCAGCGGCGAGATACAGGGCGGCAGGAGATCCGAGACCGCCTGCACCGATGCAGAGCACGCGCGCGGCCTTGAGCTTCTTCTGCCCTTCGACGCCCACTTCCGGCATGATCAGGTGCCGGCTGTACCGCTGAACCTCCTCGTTCGTCAGTTCGGCGGATTCGACCGTCGTTGCTGCACCCGATCCGCCGGCGACCGAAGGAACGATGCTGATGACGTCACCGTCGCGAAGCGCCGTGTCCTCGCGACTCAGATAGCGAATGTCTTCGTCGTTGACGTAAATGTTCACGAAGCTTCGCAGGTTGCCGTTGTCGGCGTACAAGTGCCGCTGGAGATCGGCATACCGGGTCGTGAGATTGCGCAGCACTTCACCCACGGTCCGGCCATCGGCCTCGACGGCCTCGCGCTGCCCCGTGTACGGGCGCAGCGGCGTGGGGATCAGGACTCTGTTCGCCATGTCAGGTCTCCTCGATCGAACGCCGTTCGGTCCTCCCTCAGACGCCAGCAGGTTATGTCAGCGGGCGTTCCGGCGGCAACCGAGACAATCACATACGTCAGATTCGGCCACGCGTGATCGAGATCGTGCTGCGATGGTCTCGCCGGATGATCGGGGTGTGAATGATAGAAGCCGACCAGACGCGCGTCCCGCTCTCGGGCGCGTTTTTCCGCGTACCGATACTCGTCCGGGCTGACCAGAAATCGCCGCGTCGCCTCTTCGATGGTGGTATTGGAGAGCGGAACGGCCTCGACGATCACATCGTCGCGCTCGAGAAGGGCGCCGCAGCATTCGTGCGGGTACGCTTCAGCCGCATGTCGGCGGATTTCGTCGACGGCCTCCTCTTCGATGACAGTGGCACAGCCCACCGTCATCGTGATTCCTCGCGTTCCCAGAAGCTCTCGGTCAAGTAGCGATCGCCGGCGTCGGGGAAGATCGTCACGATGATCCCGCGGTCGATTCGCGAGGCCAGCTCGAGACTCGCGGCAAGGGCCGCGCCACTGGACACGCCGACGAGGAGACCCTCTTCAGAAGCGAGCCGCCGCGTCAGACGGTAGGCGTCTTCCGTCGAGACGCGAACGTCTTCGTCTGCCAGCATCTCATCGTAGATGCCCGGCTTGATGGCGGTCTCCATGTGTTTCAGGCCCTCGATACCATGTAGCGGCGAATCCGGCTGCACGGAGATGAGACGAATCTTCGGATTGTACTCTCGAAGGCGGCGGGCCGTGCCGATGAACGTGCCGCTGGTCCCCAGGCCGGCAACGAAGTGAGTCACCGCGCCTCCGGTCTGGTCGAGGATTTCCCGCCCGGTCGTTTCGTAGTGCGCCCTCCAGTTCGCATCATTATTGTACTGGTCCGCATAGAAGTACCGTCCCGGCTCGGCTGCGTTGAGCCGACGTGCCTCGCGAATGGCGCCATCGCTGCCCTCGAGCGCACTCGTCAGGACCAACTCCGCCCCATAGGCGCGCAACGTACGCTTGCGCTCCGGCGTGACGTTTTCCGGCACGCACAGCTTCAAACGATACCCGCGAGCCGACGCAAACATGGCGTAGGCGATGCCCGTGTTCCCCGACGTCGCGTCGAGGATGATCGAAGTCGGTCCGAGACGGCCGCTCCGCTCCGCCTCCTTCAAGATCTGAGACGCCGCCCGGTCCTTGACCGATCCCCCGGGGTTCTGGAATTCCGCCTTGGCATACAGCTCGACCTCAGGTCGCCCGCCGTTCAAGTGCCGAAGGCGCAGCAACGGCGTGTTGCCGATCAGGTCGAGGACCGATGTGGACGTCACGACTTGTGTGAACATGGTCAGCGAGGTTCCAGGGTTCACAGGTTCCAGGTTTCAGGGCTGGGTTCGCCGGTTCCGGTCCGAACGTGGAACCGATCTGGAACCTGGAACCCGGAACCTGTGAACCTCGCGATCGCTATGCGCTGCATTCCCCATCCATCACATCCGGGCGGAACGCCTCGTCATCTCCGAGATCGATGAAGTCCTCGGCCGTCGCTGCGCTCGGCGAGAGGTGCTCGAGATCCGCAAGGGTCGCCTTCACAGTAGCAAGGTCGACTCGTCTGAAGAACGATGTCGCGTCCTCGCCCGGCTGGCTGGTTTCTCGGTACAGCGCGATGAGGCGCTCGACGGCCTCGAAGCTCCGCCTCGCAGGGACGGTCGCTGCATGGCGGCCGAATGTCGTCACGTCGCGCGTTCCGCCACCCACCATCACGAAATAGTGAGGCGCGGGCCTTCCACCGACCTTGCGAATGCTGCCCTGGAAGCCGATGCCGGCGATGTGGTGCTGACCGCAGCCGTTCGGGCACCCACTAATCTTGATGTTCAGGCCCGGCACGCTCGAGACGAGATCGCTTCTCTCGATCAGATTGTCGGCGAGCAGTCGTCCCAGGCCTCTCGATTGCGTGACCGCCAGGCGGCACGACTCCGCGCCTGGGCAACTGGTGACGTCTGACAGCGTTCCCGCGCCTCCACGGGCAAGCCCCACTGCCGCAAGCGATTCATAGAAACGGTGCACGTCGCGGCGCCGGATCCAGCGGAACACGACGTTCTGATCGGATGTGATCCGCACCGTTGCATCTCCGTAGGACGCGGCAAGCTCGCCTAGGATCCGCATTTGCGTCGCTGTCAGATCGCCGAGCACCGTGGCTACAATGACGATGGCGTACTCGTGCTGCTTCTGGTGCCGGACGTTCGACTCGGCCCAGTCGACGAAGTCGTCTTCCAGGACGGTCAACCGTGGGGACACGTGGGGATGAATGCCAGGCCCCTCCGTCCTTGATGCCGCAACTCGCCTTGCGATGCCGGGAAGACTGGGCGCATCAGGGTGGACCCCTACCGGCGCCTCTTCGACGTCCGGTCGATCGGGATCGAACGGCAGCACCGCGCCGCCAGTCGCGCGGAACGCTTCGTACTCGCGATCGACCTCCGCCTTGAACGCATCCCAGCCAATCTGGCGGATGAGGAACTTCATTCTGTTGCGCTGCTTGTGCTGATAATCGCCGAGGCGATGAAAGACTCGGAGGATTGCTTCTGCGACGTTCAGGATCTCACCCGCGGGCAGGAATTCGTGCAACACCTGGCCTGACCGGCACAGAATCGACGTTCCACCGCCGGCGGTCACTCTGAAACCTCGGACGACGCGACCGTCGATCGTCTCGTTGCGCGCGCGCCAACCGATGTCGTTGATTCCGATGCCCACGTGATCCGCGTCGCAGCCTTCGAATCCGATCTTGAACTTGCGAGGCAGCGTCGAGCTCAGCGGATGACGCAGCAGATAGCGCGTCATTGCCTCGGCATACGGTGTGACGTCGAACGCCTCGTCCGCGGCGACGCCGGAGTACGGACACGCCGTGATGTTGCGGACCGAGTTCCCACACGCCTCACGCGTCGTCAGCCCGACGGCTGCGAGGTGGCGCATCGCCGCCTCGATGTCATGCAGCTCGATGAAGTGGAACTGGATGTTCTGGCGCGTGGTGATGTGGCCGAAGCCGCGCGAGTAGTGCTCTGCGACGTCCGCGAGGGCGTCGAGCTGCGGAGGCGTCAGCACGCCCTGTGGGATCTTCACCCGTAACATCTGCGCGTCACCCGACTGACGCTGTCCGTACGTCCCGCGCACGAGACGGAATGCGCGCCAGGCGTCCGGACCGATCTCGCCGCGCTCGAACTTCCCGAGCACCTCGACGAACTCGTCGATATCCGCTTCATCGGCGAACGAGAGTCGCGCCCGCCCGAAAGTCTCACGGTCCTGAATCTCCATGTGATTCCCCGATCGAATTGTGAATCGTGAATCAAGCGGCGTCGTTGCTCGATTCGCTCGGCTCGGACACTTGAAGCGCTGCTCCTGAAATCGTCCGAGCGTCCGATTTCACGTAGTTGCCACGTAATTCACAATTCACCATTCGCAATTCACTACTTGCCGCTCGTCGTCCACGGCAGAGACCGTCAAAGCCTGACGCACCTTCACGACGTCGCCAATCACCACGGTGCCCGGCGCGTCCTGCTCCAACGGATCGAGGCCGCGCGCCAGCTCGCCGAGGGTGTACGTCCACACTTCCGACTCCGGCGTCGACGCGCCGAACAGCACGGCCGCGGGCGTCGACTGCGTCCAGCCACGCTCGAGCAAAAGCGCCGCGATTGCCTCGATCCGGCCGAGTCCCATCATCACGACAACGGTCACACCCGAGGACGGCAGCGATGCGAGCACCGGTCGATACGCGTCTTCCGCGTGACCCGAAACCACGACGAACGCTGACGCCGTTCCGCGGTGGGTTACAGGAATGTTCGCGAGCCCTGCCGCAGCGACCGCGGAGCTGATCCCCGGAACAATCTCGAACGAAACACCGGCGCTCGCGAGCGCCAGCGCCTCTTCGCCACCGCGACCGAAGACGAATGGATCGCCGCCCTTGAGACGAACGACCCGCTTGCCGCTGCGCGCGGCGCGGACCATCAGGCGATGGATCAGCTCCTGGCGGATTGCAGGACGGCCGGCGCGCTTGCCAACGAACACGCGCTGCGCCCCCGGCGCGAGGTCGAGCACAGCGACATCAACGAGCGCGTCGTAGAAAACGATGTCCGCCTCGGCGAGGCAGCGCACAGCCTTTCGCGTCAGCAGTTCGGGATCGCCCGGGCCTGCGCCGACGAGCGAAACCAATCCGGGCGTCATCGTGGCGCGCCTCCCTGCGCGACACGCGCGCGGCTGGAATACAGGTCCACCAGTGCCTCCAGCAGCAGCGGACGGCGATGCTCCATCGGCACGCGGTCCGCGAGCCAGCTGCGACGTGCGTCCCGCGCGCAATCCATCCACTGATCGAGGTCGTCGGGCAGCATCGTGTCGAGTGCCTCGCGAAGCAGTCCTGCCAGCGCCGGCGCCTCGCCGTCGGTCGACAGCGCGACGGTCAGCCCCGCTCGCCGCAGCACCGCGCCCGCGTACGCACTCGCGCTCTGCACGTCATCAACGGCATTGACGAAGAGGTGACGGGCATGCGCGGCCTCGGCGACTTCCCTGTTCACGTCGGGCGGGGCTGCGGCGACGACGAACCAAACTCCGTCGAGGTCCTGCGGCGTGAACCGACGACGACGGATCTCAACCGGCGCATCGGCGATCTCGGCCGCGATATCTGGTGCGACGACGACCACGTCAGCGCCTGCGCGGAGAAGGGCGTCGAGCTTCGTCGCAGCCACGAGCCCGGCGCCGACCATCAAGACGCGGCGCCCGCCGAGCCGCAAGAACGTCGGATACAAGGACATCGGCACCAGGGGTCCCCGCCGCGCGTTTTCCAGCGGTGGGGTGAAAAAAAAAGCCCGGCAGGCTATCGAGCCTGCCGGGCTTTGGTTTACGCTCTCGTTGATGTCTACGATTTCAGCATCGCAAGTACAGCGAGACCTGGACCACGGCGGCCCCCCGGATGGCCGGGCTACAACAGGCGCAGGTCGCTGACCTCATACGACGCATTGTCATTTCAGCCTAGTCGCTGGGGCTAACGATGTCAAGAACGGGTTCGGTTCGCGGGTCCCAGGTTCCGGGAGGGTTCCTAGGTTCAGGGTTCAAGGGCAGAACGTGAACCGGCCCGGAACCTGGAACCCGCGAACCGGGAACCCGTGGTCGTTAGGTCAGGCCCGAGCCTTGGCGACGGCCGGATCGGTCGCACCCACCGGAACATCGCGATCCTGGAAGAACAGGGCGAAGAGCAGCAGCACGCCGCCGGCCGCCACGGCCGGAACCAGCCACACGGCCGACCAGTTGTGAGGGACAGGACCGGATGTGCGGTACATATCGAGCACGCGACCGAAGACGAGTGATCCGATAAACATGCCCACGCCGAGAGTCACGAACGCGATGAACCCCTGTGCCGCGGCCCGCAGATCGCCCGGTGCCCGCTTGTCGACGTAGATCTGTCCGGTGACGAAGAAGAAGTCATAGCAGATGCCGTGCAGGAGGATGCCGACGTAGAGCATCCACACGAGTGCGCCGTTGTCCCCCCACGAGAACAGCAGGTATCGCGTCGTCCAGGCGAGCATGCCGACAATCAGCATCCACTTGACGCCGAGCCGGATGAAGAAGATCGGCATCACCAGCATGAAGAAGATCTCCGAGACCTGGCCCAAGGTCATCTTGGTCGGCACGTTCTGCACACCGATCTCGCTGAGGAAGGTGCCGGCGAGGCCGTAGTAGAACTGCAGAGGGATGCAGATGAGGAACGAGCCGACCACAAAGATCGCAAACGAGCGCTCTTTCATCAGCTTGAGCGCGTCGAGACCGAGGATGTCGCGGACGGTCACCGCGTGCCCTAGCTTGGCTGGCGGTGTGTGCGGCAGCGTGAAGCAATAGACCCCCAGCACGATTGACGCGGCGGCCGCCGTCTTGAACATCCCGGCGCTCGTGCCGAAGCCCAGGAACCCTATCACGTAGCCCGCCACGATCCAGCCGATCGTCCCGAGGACGCGCACGCCAGGAAACTGCTTGCCCGGATCGGTCATCTGGTGAAACGAGAGCGAGTTCGACAGCGCCAGGGTCGGCATGTAGCACAGCGTGTACGCCAGCAGCCCGGGATAGAACCTGCCAAACGTCGTCACCGTCGAGACGTACAGGAGCAACAGGCCGCCGACGATGTGAAGCACCGCCAGGATTCTTTCGGTGGCAAAGAATCGGTCGGCCACCATGCCGACGAAGAACGGCGACAGCATCGCTGCCAATGCGGTGGTGCCGTATGCCGGCCCTTGCTCCTGGCCGGTGAATGTCAGGGTCTCATTCAGATAAGGCCCCATCGTGACGTACCACGATCCCCAGACGAAGTACTGGAGGAACATCAGCACGGAAAGTTTCACGCGAACGGAAGTAGGCATGATGGTCGGAGGCTGGGCGGGTGCTGGGCAATCGGCAGGGGCATGGACGGCCATGCCCCCGCCAGGCGACTACGTTCCGCCTTTCACGACGGGCGATCTACGTCAAGTTCCATCCCTGCCGGTATTCACGACGCAGGTAATCGTTCGGGTTCCCGGCGTTCGAGCCTGTGGCGTTGGTGATTCGCATCGCCGCCCCGTCGTAGTGGATCTTCATGCCCGCGCGCAGCGAGACGATGCCAAGCAGCATCACTTCGGTGAGCTGCGATGCGTATTCGAACGGACAGGAGATCTCCGCGCGGCCCCGGATCGCATCGACCCAGTTCATCTCGTGCTCCTCCTGGATGATGCGCGGAAGCTTTGCCGGCGCCGCAGACGTCGACTGGGCAAGCGAACCGAGCAGGCGCGGGTTAGCGCCATAGGTATCCTGCAACATCTTCCCCTTGCTCCCGATGTACAGAATGCCTCCCTCGCCGTTCAGCTTCTCCTCGCCGATTTCTTCGGGTCGCGGCGGGGTCAGACCACCGTCGTACCAGGTCAGCTTGACGGCAGGCATCGATCCGCGCGCGGGGAACTCGTAGTAGGTCGTGGTCGCGTTCGGATAGCAGACGCCGTTGAACGGCGTCGAGATCGTCTCGATGCTGGTCGGATATCCGAGCTTCAGCGACCAGAACGGATGATCGATGAGATGCGCGCCCATGTCGCCGAGCGCGCCCTGACCCCAGTCGACCCATCCGCGCCAGTTGAACGGATGGTAAATCGGATGGTAGTCGACCTTCGGCGCCACGCCGAGGAACAGATCCCACGAGAGCTGATCGGGGACGGAATAGCCGGCGCCCAGTGCAGCAGCGAGGCGCGTGTTCACGCCTTGGCCATTCCATCGCAGCGGCTGACCGTTCTCAGGAATGGGCGCCGGTCGCGGGATTCCTTGCGGCCAGTATCCCAGCGGACGATTCGTCCACACGTGGATCTCGCGAATCTCACCGATTGCGCCGGACGTGATCAGCTCATAGCCGTATCGTGCCTCGTCACGCGAGTGCCCCTGGTTGCCCATCTGCGTGACGACCTTCTTGTCCTTTGCCTTCTGCGCGAGGTGACGCGCCTCCTCGACGGACCAGCAGAGCGGCTTCTGAACGTAGACGTGTTTGCCCAGGTCCATGGCTGCTGATGCAATCGCGGCGTGCATGTGATCAGGCGTCGCGACGATCACGCCGTCGATATCCTTTTGCTTGTCGAGCATCTCGCGGTAGTCGCGATATCTCTGAATCCTCGGCAGCTGCTGCTCGACGAAGCGCTTCAGCTCCTCCATCTCGTTCCGCTTCCCGCGCTTCTCGTTCGCGGCCAGCTGCGCGGCCGTCGGTTTCCAGACGGGGCGAGTTCTGGTCGGCTGCGCTGCCTGCGTCCCCGCACCACCTTGCCGGCCCTGACCGGTCGTCGCGGGCGGCGGATTGAGACGGTCCTCCCACTGCTTGATCCGCCGGTCGAGGAGCGCGAAGTCGACGTCGCAGAACGCCACGATGTTCTGGCTCATGACGGCGCCCGTGTTGCTGCCGCCCATGCCGGACACACCGGCGACGGCAATGTTCGCGGTATCGCTCGGCGCCTGGAATCCGCGGCCCAGCACATGCCGGGGAACGATGACGACTCCCGCGCCCGCCGCGGCCGCCGTGGTCACGAACGTTCGTCGCGACACGCCGGTCGGGGCCGGAGTCGCGGGCTCTTTCTTCTGATCTCGGTCGGTCATTGGGCTTCGCTCCCTTCGGTTGTGCAGCAGGGAATTTTATCCCAAACGCCGCCGGAGCAAATCAGCACCAAGATGGGCTGTGTTTCTAGGCAATTTTGCCAAAACCTCGGCGAGACGGCCCACGGCCACTTCACGACGATCACGAAGAAACGAAGACCACGATGAAGTTAGAGCGTGGTCGTCGATGCGCGATGCGCCTCACGCTGCGCGCCGCACGGCCTGCGGCGGACGACGCACCGCGAGGTTGACGAACGCTCCAGCGACTCCCAACGCGATGATCACCCACGTCGCTTGCACCGACCAGATTCGATCGATTCCGAGCACCGCGTCGAGCGAGTATGGACCGCTGCCGGCGAACGCCACGAACATGGCTCCCGTCACGTACAGCAGGTTGAGTTCGATCCCGTTCGTCATGGCGAAGAAGCCGTTGGGACGATGGACAACGACGGCCGCGACGATCATCACCAGGATCATGCCCGCGGGGCCGATCGGGCCGAACAACCCCAGCGCCGTCAGCAGGCCGCTGCCGAACTCGGTGACCGCGAGTGCGACGGCGAACAAGCGCGGCGGGTAGAAACCGACGGTCTCGACGAATCCGCTCACGCCGGACAGCCCCGGCCCGCCGAACCAGCCGAAGAGCTTCTGCCCACCGTGTGCCGCCATCGAGAGACCGAGCACCACACGAGCGATCAATACACCCAGGCCCATGACACCCTCCTGTGTGAAGCAGCATGCCTCACGAATGCTATTTACTATATTTAGTATAGTTTATACTTGTCAAATAGTCGCTTGCGCCGAGTGGGTCCCCCCGTTACCCTATGAAGAGATGAGAGATACGAATCGACAGGCCCCGACGCTGTGTGCGAAGTTCCATCGCGCGAGCGAGCTCATCGGCCGCAAATGGACCGGCGCGATCATCTACGTGCTGCTCCGCTCACGCTGCCGCTTCGCCACCTTGCGCGAGGCCATTCCCGAGATCACGGACCGGATGCTCAGCGAACGGCTGCAGGAGCTGGAGGAGGAAGAGATTCTCCAGCGAATCGTCATTCCCGAGATGCCGGTTCGCGTGGAGTACGCGCTCACCGAAAAGGGCCAGGCGCTCAGCCGCGCAATCGACGCTATCGGGAGATGGGCGGAAGAGTGGGGGAACGTAGATGTGCCGAGGGCGAGCGCCCGCCGGGTGGCCCGTTCACAACCGGGCCGCCGGGCGCGCGTCTCCTCGACGAAGGGTCATGGTCCACGACTGCACGGCCAATCGTGAACTGTCGTCCTTACGAATTCCGTAACATCCGGTCGCCACGGCCCAGAGGCATTTCACGTTCGATTTTGATCAGCGGTTGCGGAAAGTGAGCGGTCAGAAGGTCTCCGCGACGGCGCCGGCCATCACCTCAGCCCGTCTCGTTCGCGCGAAGATCGCACCGATGTAGCAGGCCGCGATGACCAGGAGCAGTACGCGGTAGCCTGTCACGAGAGAGAGGTACTCACCCACACCACCGACCATGGCGCCCAGCAGGTTGGTACCGTAATCACGGGCCAGCGAGGTGGACCGTTTGATCGCCGAGCCGAACAGAAGCCCGGCGCACAGGATTGGACTGAACATCAGGAGCGAATAGAAGACCGACTCCACAGCCCGGCTCTCGAAACCCACGCTGCCGATCGGGATTAGGTAATTCGCGGCGAGGAGCGCCACGAGCGCCACTCCGACGAGCATCGGCCGGCCGATTTCTACCCTTGCGACGATGAAGTTGGCGATCAGCGCCATCGCCAGAACGGACGCGATCGCGAGCGACGCGACCACCCATGTCGATCCCCACAGCAACGCGAACTGGATGATCGACTTCGATTCCAGCAGCATGAACCCGGCACCCAGCAGGAAGAACTGCCACGACCAGCGGCCTTGCTCGCCGCGGATCGTCCACATGACCGCGACGGTCGAGAGCAGCAGGACCAGTGCAAGCGCGATTCCGTAATGTCGAGGCAGATGCCTATCCCTTAAATAGAGGAAGGGCCAGTCATCGCGCGCCGGCTCGATCGCGGCATCGCGGTCGTGGGTTCGCGCCGGGCTTGGGGCATGCGGTTGACCGAACGCGGTCACGCGCTCGGGGATCGGCGGCGGGGACGTCAGGTCCGCCAGCCGCGGACCGGCCATCAGGACGCCGAGATACGCTCGCGCCTCGTGCACGTGGACGCGAGGCTCGGAGCCGAACGCAACGGCTGCGGTGTTCGCGAGCCGATCGACCAGCCAACGCTCGCGGAAGTAGTTGTAGATGACGAGCAGCCCATTTGGCTTCAAGTGATCTCTGACGGCCCGGAACGACTCCTGGGTGAACATGTAGCTCTCGAGGCGCACGCCCGAGAAGCTCGATTGCATCGTCAGCGAATCGATCAGCGCGAAGACCACGAGGTCGTACTGCTTGTTCGTTGTCCGGAGGAAATGTCGCGCATCGTCGTTCACGAGCGTGACACGCGGGTTCGAGTACGGGCGATCGGGATGATACGCCCGGCCGAGTCGAAGGATTGCTGGATCGATCTCCACCGCGTCAATGTGCCGCGCGCCGTGGCGCAGCGCCGCGGCGACATCCGTCCCGGAACCCGCGCCGAGGATCAGCACGTCCTCGAAGCTGTCGCCGAACACCGTGTACGGCCACTGGTAGAAGTACTCCTTGTGATCCACCGGCGCCATCGACTGGTGAAAGATGTTGTTCACTTCGACGATCGTCTCGTCATCCGTCTGCGCGACGGTGATCTTGTAATACGGCGACCAGATCGCGCCGCCCGCCATGCGGTGAACGAGCACGAGCGAGAGCGCAAGAAGCGGGACTCCGAAAAGAAGAGAAAAGTGTCTTCTCCCTTTCTCCCCTTCTCCTGTTATTGCCTTCTCCCCTTCTCCTGTTGTCTCCTCCCCTTCTCTCCACGCGAGCAGCGGCACAGCCGACGCGAACGCCAGGCCGAACCAGTACGTGGGCGAAAGCTGCAGCCACGAAATCACGGCAAACGACGCGACGCCCGCAAGGCTGCCGACGATGTTGAGCGTGTAGCCGCGCAGCGGCGGGAGCGCGGCCATCTCCCGTCCCATGCGCTGTGCGAGGGTCACGAAAAGCGCAGCGACGATGACGAATAGCAACGGAAGGAGCATGGT
>Ga0114129_10006847_pt1 | contig 16199 bp, 12 predicted proteins | sample RhiMetdeltSRZDD1_FD_80071 | JGI IMG/M metagenome (GOLD analysis project Ga0114129, IMG submission 80071) | Populus rhizosphere microbial communities from Tennessee, USA - Rhizosphere MetaG P. deltoides SRZDD1 (version 2) (version 2) | ecosystem: Host-associated > Plants > Roots > Rhizosphere >... | reverse complement strand
CGCTGACGGCCCAGGGCACGATCATCGGGACCTTCCAGTACATGTCTCCCGAGCAGCTCGAGGGAAAAGATGCCGACGCCCGCAGCGACATCTTCGCGCTCGGGGCTCTTCTGTACGAGATGGCGACCGGAAAGAACGCTTTCGGGGGAAAGAGCCACGCCTCGATGATCGCGGCGATTCTCGACCGCACCCCGCCACCGATTTCGACGGTGCAGCCGATGATGCCGCCGGCCCTCGATCGAGTCGTGAAGACGTGTCTCGAGAAGGATCCCGAGGACCGCTGGCAGACGGCGCACGACGTGAAGCTCCAGCTCGAGTGGATCGCGGAGGGCGGCTCGCAGGCGGGACTGCCGGCCGCTGTCGTCGCCCGCCGCAGGACTCGCGGGCGACTCGGTTGGATCGTTGCGGCCGTCCTCCTCGCCACCGGAATTGCGGCCGTTTTGCTGACGCTGCGGCGGGAACGTCCGGCCGCCGCCGTCGTCCGCTCCGCGATCCTCGCGCCGGAGAAGGCGACGTTCCGCTCGACGGGCGACGGCGCCGGCCCGATTGCGATCTCCCCGGACGGCCGCGCGGTTGCGTTCGCGGCGGCCGATGCGTCCGGCGCCAGTACGCTCTGGGTGCGGGCGCTCGATTCGCTCGGCGCGCGCTCGCTTCCGGGGACGGACAACGCGCGCTATCCCTTCTGGTCTCCCGACAACCGATCGCTGGGTTTCTTCGCCGACAGCAAGCTGAAGCGGATCGACGTCGCCGGCGGGCCCGCGATCGTGCTGTGCAACAGTCCCGATCCCCGCGGCGGAACATGGAACAAAGACGGCGTGATCCTCTTCGAGCCTCAGTATCGGGAGCCGATCTTCCGCGTTTCCGCGAGCGGAGGGGCTCCCATCCGAGTCACCCGGCTCGACGAATCGCGCCGCGAAACGACGCATCGCTGGCCGTTCTTCCTGCCGGACGGGAAACACTTTCTGTACTTCTCGGGGAGCCATCAGACCGGGACCGAAAGCGACCTCGACGCGATCTTCGTCGGATCTCTCGACTCCGCGGAACGACCGAAGCTGCTCGTCCACGCGCGCTCCCGGGCGGAGTACGCGTCCGGCCAGATCCTGTACGTCCGACAGAAGACGCTTTTCTCCCGGGCCTTCGATGCCGGCAGGCTCGAGTGGAACGGAGAACCGGTCCCGGTAGCGGAAAACGTACAGGAGGACCCCGGCTTCTTCACCGCGGTCTTTTCCGTCTCGCCGAACGGAATGCTGGCGTATCAACTCGGCGGCGGCGCAGTCGGTTTGACTCAGCTCGTCTGGTTCGATCGCTCCGGCAAGAAGCTCGAGGCGCTCGAACAGCCGGCGGAGTACTGGGACCCGCGCATCTCGCCGGACGGTCGGCGCGTCGGCTTTTCGGTCGGCGATCCGGGAGATGCCTGGAGCTACGACTTCGGGCGAAAGGTGCGAACACGGCTCACGTTCGGACCGGCCTCGGAGGGTTCGACCGTCTGGTCACCGGACGGATCACGGATCGTGTTCATGTCCGCGCGTTCGGGCGGCGGCGATCTCTACATGAAGCCGGCTTCGGGCTCGAGCGGCGAGCAGCTGCTGGTGGGCTCGAACGCCCTGAAGATACCGACGTCGTGGTCGCGCGACGGCCGCTTTCTCCTGTACGAGGTCGCGACCGGGTCCTCCGCGCGCCGGGACACGTGGATCGTCTCGGTGCCGGACCGAAAGGCGTCGCCGCTTCTGGCAACCGAGGCCGACGAGGCCGAGGCGAGCTTCTCACCGGACGGGAAGTGGATCGTCTATCAATCCGACCAATCCGGCCGTTACGAAATCTATGTTCGTCCGTTCCCCGGCGCAGGAGCGCAGTGGCAGATATCGACCGACGGTGGAATCCACCCCGTGTGGCGCTCCGACCAGAAGGAGATCCTCTATGAGAGCCCGGACGGAAAGCTCATCAGCGTCGACGTCTCGGCCGGCGCCGAGTTCGAATCCGGATCTCCGAAAACCCTCTTTCAGATGCACCCGAAGGTGGCGCCGAACCGCAACTTCGACGTCTCGCCCGACGGCCAGCGAATCCTCGTGAACACGCCCGCGGGCGACGTCGCCGGGCAATCGCCTCCGGTCATCCTCGTCCAGAACTGGACGTCGCTCCTGAAGCGTTAGAGCATTCTTCGTCCATGGCTCTTCCCGCCGGCACCCGCCTCGGGCCTCACGAGATCCTCGAGCCTCTCGGCGCCGGCGGAATGGGCGAGGTCTACCGGGCCCGTGACACCCGGCTCGACCGAACTGTCGCGATAAAGGTCCTGCCCGGGCACCTTTCCGGCAACGAAGAACTGCGCCAGCGCTTCGATCGCGAAGCGCGGGCGATCTCCCAGCTCTCCCACCCGCACGTCTGCGCCCTGTACGACGTCGGGCACCAGGACGGCATCGATTACCTCGTCATGGAATACCTGGAAGGAGAGACACTCGCCGAGCGTCTCGTGAAGGGGCCTCTTCCGACCGAACAGGTATTGCGCTTCGGCATCCAGATCGCCGACGCTCTGGACAAGGCTCACCGCCTCGGCATCGTTCACCGCGACCTGAAGCCGGGCAACGTGATGCTGACGAAGTCCGGCGTGAAGCTCCTCGATTTCGGGCTGGCGAAGCTTCGCGCGGCGACGCCCGGCTCTGTTTTCTCGGCCGTTTCGGTGCTGCCGACCCAAGCCGACGCCAGCCTGACCGCGCAGGGAACGATCCTCGGAACCTTCCAGTACATGGCGCCCGAGCAACTCGAAGGGAAGGAAGCCGATGCCCGCAGCGACATCTTCGCACTGGGCGCGCTCCTGTACGAAATGGCCACGGGGCAGAAACCGTTCCAGGGAAAGAGCCAGGCATCGCTGATCGCCGCGATCCTCGACCGGACGCCTCCGCCGATCTCGACGGTACAGCCGATGACACCTCCGGCGCTCGATCGCGTCGTAACGACGTGTCTCGAGAAGGATCCCGAAGACCGCTGGCAGACCGCGCACGACGTGATGCTCGAGCTGAAATGGGTCGCGGAGGGGGGCTCGCAGGCAGGATTGCCCGCACCGGTAGTAGCCCGGCGGCGCAGCCGGGAGCGGCTCGCCTGGGTCATCGCCGGAGTTTTCGCGGCGTCCACGATTGGTCTCGCGATTCGAGAGCTCCGGCGGCCACACGCCGCGCCCGCCGTCGTCCGCTCGACCTTGTTGCCTCCGGAGAAGGCGACCTTCAGCTTCGTCGGCGGCGGCGCCGGGCCCGTCGTCATCTCTCCGGACGGCCGCCAACTCGCGTTCGTCGTGTCAGACCCGGTCGGAAAGAGGCAGCTCCTCGTCCGGCCGCTCGACTCGCTTTCGGCGAAGACGTTGCCGGGGACGGAGGGTGCGTCCTATCCGTTCTGGTCGCCGGACAGTCGCTCCGTAGGTTTTTTCGCCGATGGCCGGTTGAAGAAGATCGAGGTCGCCGGCGGTCCGGCGCTTCCGATCTGCGACGCTCCGGACGCGCGTGGAGGGAGCTGGAGTCGCGACGGGACCATCATTTTCGAGCCAGCCTTCCGGGAACCTCTTCATCGCGTGTCCGCCAACGGCGGAACGTCGATTCCCGTGACGAAGCTCGACTCCTCTCGCAAAGAGACGACCCACCGCTGGCCGTACTTCCTTCCGGATGGACGCCGCTTTCTCTACTTTTCCGGAAGCCACTCCACGGGCGCGGAAAGCGAGCTCGACGCGATCTTCGTTGGATCGCTCGACGGTGAGAAACCAAGGCTCCTCGTGAACGCTCGTTCGAATGGGGTGTACGCCGCCGGACATCTCCTTTTCGTTCGTCAAAAGACGCTCCTGGCCCAGCGTTTCGATCCGAAGGGACTCGAGCTCACGGGCGAATCGTTTCCGATCGTGGAAAACGTCCAGGACGATCCCGGCTTCTTCAGCGCGGTCTTTTCGGTCTCTGACCAGGGGACGCTTGCCTACCAGGCTGCGAGCGGCTCATCGGGACTTTCGGAGCTCACCTGGGTCGACCGCTCGGGAAAAAAACTCGAGGTCCTGGGCGAGCCGGCGGACTACTTCGAGCCACGAATATCGCCGGACGGACGTCGGGTCGCGATCGCGATCGAGGATCCCGGCGACGTCTGGGTTTACGACCTGGCCCGGCGCGTTCGGACACGGCTGACGTTTTCCGGAAGCGATGACTTCGCGCCCACATGGTCGCCGGACGGGACGCGAATCGCTTTCTCGTCGCAGAGGTCGGGAAGCGGCGACATCTACGCGAGAGCGGCGTCGGGAACCGGTACGGACGAGCTCCTCTCGACCTCGAAAATCTTCAAAGTGCCGAACAGCTGGTCGCCCGACGGCCGATACATCGCTTACATCGCCTTTCAGGGCGCCCCCGGTTCCAAGGCGGATCTCTGGCTCCTCTCCCTCGCGGATCGCAAGACTTCGCCCATTCTTCAGAGCCCGTTCGACGAGCTGCAGGGAGTCTTTTCTCCGGACGGCCACTGGCTCGCCTATGCGTCGAACGAGTCCGGGCGTTTCGAGATCTACGTCCAGCCCTTCCCGGGGCCCGGCGGGAAATGGCAGATCTCCACGTCCGGAGGAACGCAGCCCCGCTGGGCCCGCGGTGGAAAGGAACTCTTCTTCCTCGCTCCGGGCGGGAAAATTACGAGCGTCGAGATCCAGACGAGCACGATCGTCGAGGCCGGAATTCCGCAGGTTCTCTTTACCGCCTCCCTGAAGAATGCTCCCGGACCGCCATACGACGTCCGCCCGGACGGGCAGCAGATCCTGCTGAATCGGCCTATCGAAGAAGCGTCGTCCCCGCCCATCACGCTCGTCCAGAACTGGACGGCATTGCTGAAGCGGTAATCGCTCCTAGAGGTACTTCTCCCGCAGGATCGCGACGTGGTGCGCGAGGTGGCCCGCGGCGATGTACGCGAGGGCTCTCACGGTGAACGGATTGTCGCTCGCGATCCCTTTTTTCATCCACGCTTCCTCCGGGAGGTGGCCGAAAAAGTCCAGCGTGGTCCGCCGGACGCCATCGAACTCTTCGACGGTCTTCGACCACGGGATCTCGTCGGCGCGGGCGTGCGCGCTCGCGACCTCCTGGTCGTAGCTCGGCAGAGGCGTCTCGAAGCCCCGCGCGAACCAGAACGCGCGGAAGACGAAGAGCCGTTCGGTGTCGTTCACGTGGTTGAGTACCTGCCGGATCGTCCACTTCTCCGGGGCGTAACGAGTCAGCGATTTCTCCTCCGAGATCCCCGAAAAGAGATCGAGCGCCTCGGTTCGCTGGCTCGCCAGCTCTCCGAGGACGTCGCCGTTCGAGATCCGGTTGATGTACTTGAAGTAGTAGCGCGGGGCTTCGGTGCGTTCGGGAAGGCCGATCATCGCGCGGATTCTATTCGGCTCGGGGGCCGCAGGGATTTGGCCCATTCCGCCGGGGTTCTTCCAAAAATAAAAGGGGTCAGGCAGTCACTCTGGCATTTCGGGTCGCCGAAACTGCCAATAGGCCTGCCTGACCCCGGGGCCTACTTGTTCCGGAAGATCTCGTAGATCTTTCCGTCGGTCAGCGAGACGACGAACAGGTTCCCGTTCGGGCCCGTCTGGATGTCGGTGACGATTCCGAATCTTTCGCCGATCTCCAGAGGCTCGCTCTCGAGCGGCTCGCCGAACTCGTCGTTGTCGTCGACGCGGTCTTCGAGACCCGGCAGGTCCACCCCGATCTTGCGGCGGTTCCCGGTCAGGTTGAACCGGAAGAGCTGACCGCCTTCCCCCTCCTCGGCATCGAACTCGGCCGCGCCGACGAAGAGGTCGCCCTCGAACTGCGGTCCGAGCCCGCGTCCCTTGACGAAACCGATCGCCGCCGGCGGCACGACGAGCCTCCACGCGAACTCGGGCTCGCTGAAGTGCGCTCCGGGCAGCATAAAGAGGCGAGACAGAGCTTCCGCCGGCGTCTGTGCGATGCGCTCGGGGCCCCACCGGAACTGCTGGAGGTTGGGGAACGCCTCTTCGTGCGCGAACGTGGTCTCGATGAAACGGTAGTCGGGGACGCGACTGGAGGGTCCCTGGATCTGGATCCACCCACCGTTCATGCCGGGCTCGATCCGGTTCAGCTCGTCGTACGCATCCTCGCCGTTTTCGCTCTCCCACAGGTTGCCGGAAAGAGGGTCGAAGGCCAGACCGAAGCTGTTGCGAACTCCGTACGCGAAGATTTTCTGGATGTTCGTGCCGACTTCGCCGCCCATGGCGGCGCCTGCCGCGAAGAAGGGGTTGTCGGACGGAGACGTACCGTCGTCGTTCAAACGCATGATGACGCCGGAGAAGTGCGCGTTGTCGGGCTCCGGTCCCCCGAACTGATCGTCGGGCACGGTCGGGCCGAGTCCCGTCAGCGTCGGGCCGGAAGGAAGGTTCTGGAGCTGGCCGCGGCGGCCCTGGTCGCCGAAGAAAATGTAGAGCTTGCCGTCGGGACCGAACCGGATCACGCCGCCGTTGTGGTTCCCGCGCGGAGGCTGCGTTTCATCGCCCTGGTTCGGAGGATCGGGCGCCCCGTCATTCTGGAAGGACCGCAGCTTGATCAGGTTCTTGTCGAAAGTGAGCGTGGACGTGCTCGAATCCCAGACGAAGCGGTCCACCCGGTTGCCGAGCAACGGGACCGCGAGGATGTTTCCCGTATCCGCGCCGAGCTCCGGAGTGTCCGCGCACGTCGTCGCCGTCGGAAAGAAGGGACTCTCCGCGGGCGGCGGCGCCGCCGGACAGGTCCAGAAGAGGTAGACGAAGTGGTTCGTCGTGAAGTTCGGATGCAGCGCGATGCCGAGAAGCCCCCTCTCCGACGCGTTGTTTACGGCGAGGTCGAGGACCGTCGCGTCGACCGCGCCATTGACGACGTGCTTCACCTGCCCGGTCTGTTTCTCGATCACGAACCAGTCGTTCGCCCCGAGAAAAGCGATTCCGATCGGGGTGATGAAGCCGTCCGCCGAGGTCCGGACCGCGAGATGCGGATCTTTCAACTCGGGACCCGAAGCCTGGGCTTTCAGACGTCCGATCCCGCCCGCAAAGAGCAGGAGTGCCGCCGCGCCGGCGGCGAGCGCGAGTGTCACGGGGTGCCGTCGAATGGTTTTCATAGAAAACGCTCCGGTTAGAGATCCACGTCGCGCCCGCTTTCCGGCCGATTCCGGCGCGCCGCGCACACGCGAAGCGAGCAAGGGGCGCGCCATGGGCACTCCTTTAAGTCTTTCCTAATCTTGAGGTTACGTTAAGATTGCGAGAGGAAGGATCCCGACTTTTTTTGCGTGTTCACGACGCCGACCGAATCTCGTCAGCGCCGAAAAAGGGACGCAGCGCCTGCGGGATCTCGACCGACCCGTCCGCGCGCTGGTAGTTCTCGAGGATCGCCACGAGCGTGCGGCCGATCGCGAGAGCCGAGCCGTTCAGCGTGTGCACGAACTCGGGCTTCTGTCCGGTCTCGCGCCGGAAACGGATGTTTGCGCGGCGCGCCTGGAAGCTCTCGAAGCTCGAGCACGACGAGATCTCGTAGTACGCGTTTTGGCCGGGCAACCAGACCTCGAGGTCGTAGGTCTTCGCGGACGAAAAGCCGAGGTCGGCCGTACAGAGTGACACGACGCGATAGGGAAGCTCGAGCCGTCTCAGGACCTCTTCCGCGTGACCGGTCAGCTTTTCGAGAGCGGTGAGTGATTCTTCCGGAGCCGACAGCATGACGATCTCGACTTTGTCGAACTGGTGTTGACGGAGGATCCCGCGCGTGTCGCGGCCCGCTGCTCCCGCCTCGGCCCGGAAGCAGGAAGTCAGGGCCGTGTATCGCCGCGGCACGGCGTCTGGGTCCAGAATCTCGTCGCGGTGAAGGCTCGTCAGCGGGACCTCGGCCGTGGGGATCAGGTAGAGCCCTTCGCGGGTGCGGAAGAGGTCCGACTCGAACTTGGGAAGGTGGCCGGTCGAGAAGAGAGTCTCCGCGTTGTTCAGGAGCGGCGGGACGACCTCCTCGTATCCGTGCTCGCGCGACTGCAGGTCGATCATGAACGCCCCGAGAGCGCGGGAAAGCCGCGCGCCCGCGCCCTTCAGGACCGTGAAACGCGCGCCGGCGAGCTTCGCGCCGCGCTCGAAGTCCATGACGCCGAGCGCGGGGCCGAGGTCCCAGTGCGCCACGGGCGTGAAATCGAACCGCCGCGGTTCGCCCCACGTCCGTTCTACGCGGTTGTCCTTTTCGTCCTTGCCGCGCGGGACCGTCTCGTGGGGTACGTTCGGAATCCCGCGCTCGACCTCCGAGAGCTCGGCGTCGGCGCGTTCCGTTTCCTCTTCGAGGGCGCGGATCTCTTCCTTGAGCGTCTTCATCTCCGCGACCGTCCCGGGGTCCGGCTTCGCGCGAACCGCGGTGAGCTCGTTGCGACGGCGGCGCTTCTCCTCGAGGCGCGTGACGGCCGCACGGCGGCGCGCGTCGAGCTCGATGAACCGCTCGATTCCGGAGTTCGCGAAGCGTTCGGGCATCTCGGAGAGAAGCCGGGCCGCGTTCTCGCGGAGGAACTCGCGTGATAGCATGAATCGCGCGATTTCATCCCGCGCGGGCAGTCGAGTCAACCGTTTGAGCCCGGCCATCTCCCTTCCCGACGTCGATTGCGTCGTCGTCAACAAGGACGGCGGCCAGGCGCTCTTCGACGCCCTCCGCTCGCTCCACGCGCAGGAGGGGATCGACCTGTCACTCTGCGTGGTCGACAACGGATCTGCCCCCGAGGAGCGCGAACGGCTCGCGCGTGAAGCGCCCTGGGCACGCGTCGTGGCTTTTTCGAGAAACCTCGGCTTCGCCGCTGCGGCAAACGAGGGAATCGCGCGGACGCGCGCGCCTTTGGTGTTACTCGTCAACAACGACGCCGTTCTCGCCGCCGACTACGTCGCCCGGCTCGCGGCCCGCCTCGTGTTCGATGAACGGCTCGCCGGCGTCCAGGGGCTCGTGCTCGATCGGAGCGGGTCGCGGATCGACACCGCCGGGATCGAGTGGAACGACCGCGGCGAGGCCGTTCCCGTGCTGGGCGGACTCGACGCCGCCGCGCCACCGGAGGCGGCATTCGAAACCGCGGGCGTGTCGGCGACGGCCGCGCTCTTCCGCCGCGCCGCGCTCGACAGCGTCGCGCCGCACGGTCGCGTCTTCGACGACCGATTCTTCGCCTACTACGAGGATGCGGACCTCTCGCTGCGGCTCGCGCGTGCGGGCTGGCGCTTCGCCTGCGACCCCGGGGCGGTCGCGTGGCACGAGGGTTCGCGCACCGGCCGACGCACGCCGCTCAAACGGGCGCTGTGGACGGCGCGGAACCGCTGGCGGACGCTGTTCGGTAATTTCGAACGCCAGTGGATACGGCGTAACTTCGCCCGCCTCCTACGGGCGGACCTCGCCCACGCGCGCCGCCTCGGCGCCCGGGGCGTGATTCTTCCGTTCACCGTCTGGCCGCGAATCCCGTTTCTCGCGTTGCGGAAGCCCGTCGGACGGAACCTGCTCGGCTCCTGGCCGCCGGCCCGTACGACCGAAACGCGATCGCCGGCGGCCGCGACCGGCGCTTAGTTGTCGGTCGCGGAGATCAGCGTCGTCCTCGTCTCCTGGCGCGACGCCGGCGAGACTCTCGCCGCCGTCGAGTCGCTCGCTCGAGCCCGCAAGCGGATTCCGGAGGGCGGGCCGAGGGTTTCGCTCGTCGTCGTGGACAACGACGGCGGCGCTCTGGATCGCGCGGAGCTCACTCGTCGCTGGCCGGACGCGGTTCTCCTCGTCAACGAGACGAACCGCGGTTTCGGACCCGCGGCCAACCAGGGAGCCGTCGTGGCGCACGGAGACGTGCTGCTGATCCTCAATCCCGATACCCGGCCGGAAGGCGAGCCGTTCGGCGAGATCGCTCGGGCGTTCGATCTCGATTCCGACGTCGTCGCGGTCGCGCCGCGGCTGTTGGACGAGGTAGGAGTTCCCGGTTCCGAGTCCCAGGTTCCCAGTGGAGCCGCAATCCTGGCCCCGCCCGGCAAAGAGGACCAGTTCACGTTTCAGCTGCGGCGGCTGCCGCGGCTTCGCGACGACGCCCGGGAGCTCCTGCTCGTCGATTACGCCGCCCCGAACAGCCGCGGCCGGCGGCGGTTTCGCTACGCGGACCGCGATCCCGACGCGCCGCTCGAGGTCGAGCAACCCGCGGCGGCTGCCCTCGCCATCCGCAAGTCGGTCTTCCGAACGGTCGGCGGCTTCGACGAGGACTTCGTGCCCGCGTGGTTCGAGGACGTCGACCTGTGCGCGCGACTCGGGGAGCGCGGCTCGATCCTCTACTGGCCCACCGCCCGGTTCCGCCATCGCGGCGGAGCGGCGGCCGGAGAGCTCGGCTACGCGCGATTCCTGCCGGCCTACTACCGGAACGCGATCCGGTATCGGCGTCGTCGGTACGGCCCGCCTGCCCGCGCCGCATACCGGGGGCTTCTCGCAGCGGGGATGCTTCTGCGCCTCGCGGCGCTTCCGCTGCGTCGGCCGTCCCGTCCGCGAGGCGAAACCGCGATTGCGTATCTCAAGACTCTGGGAGTCGCGCTCACTCCATGACCGACGTCTCGATCATTCTCGTGGCCCACGAGTCCGCCGCCGACCTTCCGATCTCCCTCGCCTCCGCGGTCGCCCAACGCGGGATCTCGACCGAGATCCTGGTCGTCGACAACGCCTCCGGGGATGCGAGCGGCGCCATCGCCACGATGTTCGAACCGCACGTGCGCGTTCTCGCGCTCTCGGAAAACGTCGGCTTCGCGGCGGCGATGAACGCCGGCATCGAAGCAACCTCCGGCCGGTACGTTCTCTCGCTCAACCCCGACTGCCGGCTGGCGCCCGACTTCGCGGCGACGCTCGCCCGCCGCATGGACGCGCGGCCGGACGCGGGCTCCGCTTCGGGACGCATCTACCGCGCGGAGGGCGCTCGCCTCGATCCGACGTCGCGTCTCGACTCGACGGGCATCGTCTTCACGGCGTCCGGCCGCCACTTCGACCGCGGCTCAGAGAAGGAAGCCGAGGGTCGCTACCTCGAAGAGGAGGACGTCGCCGGGACGACCGCCGCGGCGGGATTCTACCGGCGCGAGGCGCTCCAATCCGCGAGGATCTCGACCGGCTATTTCGACTCGGACTTCTTCCTCTACCGCGAGGACGCCGACCTCGCCTGGCGCCTGGCGAGGCTCGGATGGAAGTGTCTCTACGTGCCGTCGGCGGTCGCGTGGCACCGCCGCGCGAATCTCCCGGAGCGGCGCCGAAGCCAGTCGCCGGCCGCCAACCGGCACTCGGTCAAGAACCGGTTCCTGCTGCGCGTCAACAACCAGACGAGGGAAGAGTTCTGGCGCACTCTCGTCCCGACGCTCGCGCGCGACCTCATCGTGCTGGGCGCCTGCCTGACCGTCGAACGGTCATCGCTTCCGGCCTTTTCCTGGCTGTGGCGCCACCGGCGTCGCCTCTGGCAAAAGCGTCGCGAGATCCAGAGGAAGGTCCGAGAGAGCCGACCATGAAGCTCGGCATTCTCGGCACCCGCGGCATTCCGGCTCGTTATGGCGGCTTCGAGACGCTCGCGGAGGAGCTTTCCGCACGCCTCGCGGCGCGCGGGCACGACGTTACGGTGTATACGCGCACGCGCTATGCGGAGAGGGGCGTGCGCGAATGGCGAGGCGCGCGGGTGCGGGTGCTTCCGACGATCCCGACGAAGTATCTCGACACCGTCGCGCACGGGTTGCTCTCCGGATTCGACGCCGCGCTCGAGCGCTTCGACGCCGTCCTCGTGTGCAACGCGATCAACGCGGCGGCCTGCTTCCTGCCGCGGCTCTCGGGTCGCACGCGGGTCGTGCTGAACGTGGACGGGCTCGAGCGGCATCGCCGCAAGTGGAACGCGGCCGGGCAGCTCGCCTACGAGATCTCCGAGAAACTCTCGACGATCGTTCCGGACGCCGTCGTGTCGGACGCGCGTGTGATTCGCGACTACTATCGCGAGCGGTACGGCTTCGAGTCGCACTTCATCCCGTACGGCGGCGATCTTCCGGAGGCGACCGGGCGCGCGACCCTCGACCGCCTCGGCCTCGCGCCGGAGGGCTATGTGCTGTACGTCTCGCGTCTCGAGCCGGAGAACAACGCGGACGCCGTCGTGCGCGCCTACCGAGACGTTCCCGGATCGACACCGCTCGTCGTCGTCGGAGACGCCCCGTACGCGAAGGACTACATCGAGCGCGTGCGCGCGGAAGCGGACCCGCGCGTGAAGTTTCCCGGGGCGATCTACGGCGAGGGATACCGCGAGCTCCTTTCGTCCGCGGCGGTCTACGTGCACGCGACGGAGGTCGGCGGCACGCATCCGGCGCTCGTCGAGGCGCTCGGCTACGGACGGCCCGTCCTCTACAACGCCAGCCCCGAGAACGAAGAGGTCGCGGGAGGCGCGGGACTGCCTTTCGACGTCCGGCAGCCCCAAACGCTGACCCGGCTCCTCGCCGGATTTCTGGATGAGCCGGATTCGGCGTCCGTATGGAAGGAGCGTGCAAAGGCGCGGGCGACGGAACGATATCGCTGGGACGACGTCGCCGACCGATACGAAGCGGTTCTACGGGGAGCCGGGCTGCGTTAACATCGCCCGCGCCTCGCGGCCCCGCCGCCGGGGCCGGATTCCATGCTGAAGCAAAAGGCACGTGCCATCGCCATCGGCGTACTTCTGGCGGAGCTCGCCCTCACGGCGATCGCTCTTCCGATCGCCTACCTCATTCGTCACGGGATCCTCGCGCCGCTCCTTCCCTCGCTCTTCCCGGTCGCGCCGGCGTTCGATCGCTACGTCGTCCTGCTCTTGTTGATTCTTCCGATCTTCGGGCCGCTGCTCTACGCCGCCGGGTTCCATCGGAGTCACCGGACTCTCCCGCTCGGCGAGGAGCTGTGGTCGGTGGCGAAGGTCGCCTTCGGCGGTACCGCGATCCTGACGCTCTTCGTCTACGGGCTCCGGCTGGAGTTCGTGAGCCGGTGGTTCCTGATGGTCTTTGGAATCGTCGCGTTCTTCTTCCTGGCGGGGGAGCGGGTCGCGCTCCGGCTGCTCTCGCGGTGGGTGCGGACGCGCGGATACAACTTCCGCACCGTCGTCCTCGTGGGGACGGGTCCCAAGGCCTCGAAGCTGGCGGATTTCATCGAGGCGCATCCGCACTGGGGCTTCAACGTTTTGGGCTACCTCGACGACGAGAACGGCGGCGAGATCCGCCGCTCGAACCGGTGGTCCTGTCTGGGGCACATCCGAGATCTCGAAAGCATCCTCGTGAAGGAAGTCGTCGACGAGGTCATCTTCGTGATCGAGAAGGGAAAGCTCGGCGACTACGAGGAGGCGCTCCTCGCGACCGAGCGGCACGGCGTGCGGGCGCACGTCTCCCTCGACATGTTCCCGCACGTCCTCGCCCGACCGGTGCTCGAAGAGCTCGACGGGGTACCGCTCCTGACGTTCACCACCACCCCGTCGAACCCGATGCAGCTCGTCGTCAAGCGCGCGATCGACCTCGCGCTGGCGCTCTTCCTGACCCTGCTGACGCTGCCGATTCAGCTCCTCGCGGCCCTGGCGATCAAGCTCACTTCGCGCGGGCCGGTCTTCTTCCGACAGGTCCGGTGCGGGCTGAACGGCCGCCACTTCACCCTGCTGAAGTTTCGGACCATGCAGGCCGGCGCCGAGGAGCGCCTCCCCGAGATCGCGCACTTGAACGAGATGAGCGGACCGGTCTTCAAGGCCGCCCGCGACCCCCGGCTCACGTTCGCGGGGAGCCTTCTCCGGCGGCTGTCGATCGACGAGCTTCCGCAACTCTGGAACGTGATCGTGGGAGACATGAGCCTCGTCGGCCCGCGGCCGCCGCTTCCGGAGGAGGTCGCGCGCTACGAGCCGTGGCAGCGCCGCCGCCTGTCGATGGCGCCCGGGCTGACGTGCCTGTGGCAGGTGTCGGGCCGCAGCGAAGTGGACTTCGATCGGTGGATGGAGCTCGACCTGAAGTACATCGACACGTGGTCGCCGCTCCTCGACGTCAAGATCCTGCTCAAGACCGTTCCCGCGGTGTTGAGCGGGAGAGGAGCCCGGTAGAAGTTCCCCGTTCCAAGAAAAACGCCGGGGAACTGCCCCGGCGTTTTCGAGAAGGGTCCGTCCCCTTTATCGATTCCCTCCGCCGCCACCTCTCGACCCGTCTTCCTCGGTCTGCTTGTAGAGGTACTTGATCGAGGCCTTCTGAATGAGCAGGTTCGGGCCGCGGTCGCGATTGACCTTCAGGCAGCTCTTGTCGTACCACTCGATCCAGCCGCGGACCTCCTGGCCGTCGTTCAACACGACGACCATGGGGGTCTTCGCCGCCATCTGCTTCAAGTAGTAGTAGCTCTCGGCGTTGGTCTGCTCGGGTGGCACCTGCTTGCGCTGCTGGAAATTGCGCGTCGGGTACCGGTCGGCCAGCTCCGAAAGATTCGGACGGATCAACTTGCGGTTGCCGGGAGCATCGTCGCTAGGGCGATAAGCGCCCGGCGTGTTGCGGTTCGCCACGGCTGTCATCTCCAGGTCCCCGTAAAAGGCGGGACTCTCTTGCTCCTATTAAACCGGAGCGTCCCCCTGAAAATTCTGTGCCTTAACCCCGGCTTCACGAGCGGGGGCCGGCGGTCCGGCGGTCCGGTAGGCCTCCTCCTCGTAGGCGAGGCAGCACATCAGCCGTCCGCACATCCCCGAGATTTTCGAGGGGTTTAGGGAGAGATTCTGGTTTTTCGCCATCTTAATCGTGACCGGGTGAAACGACTTCAGGAACGTCGAACAGCAGAGCGTCAGGCCGCAAGGCCCGATTCCGCCGCGCATTTTCGTCTCGTCGCGGGGGCCGACCTGCCTCATCTCGATCCGGGTCGGGTGGATCGCCGCAAGGTCCTGAACCAGCTTGCGATAGTCGACTCGGGTCTCCGACGTGTAGTACACGGTGATCTTCCGGCCGTCGAACGTCTCCTCGATGCGAATCAGCTTCATCGCCAGGCTTTTTTCGGCCGCCAGCCGTCGGGTGTCGTCGAAAAAGCGCTTCTCCCGCTCGAGCTTGCTCTGGTAGCTCGCCCGGTCGGCTTCCGTGGCGATTCGGACGAGCCGTCGGGCGTCGCGTAACTGACACTGTTTCAGGATCATCGGCTTCAAGTTCGTGACCTGGGCGTACTCGAACCCCGCCTCGCCCTCGACGATGACTCGCTGCCCCTTCTCGACGACGATGCCCTGGGTGTCGCAGAACGGCGCTTTCCCGTCCTCGTTTTCGTTGATGCGGATCCCGACGTAAAGGCCGCCGGGGTTCAGCCGATTGCCGATCCCGCAGCCCCCGCTGCCGCAGCCAGACATGTTGCCCCCTTGGGAGCGATCGGCTGAAAGCCTGGGCCTTCAGCCGGAAGTGCTCAGCCTAAAGGCTTACCTTAGCACGGCTTGCGGGGAGCGGGCGCGCCGTTCCTTCTGTAGCTTGGCGTCCTTGCGGACGACCTCGCGCTCGAGCGTCCGGCGGTAGGCGAGCAGGCGCCCCTCGAGCCGGCGGTCGGCGAGAGCGAGGATCTGGACCGCGAGAAGGGCGGCATTGCGGGCTCCGGCGTCTCCGATCGCGGTACAGGCAACCGGGACCCCCGACGGCATCTGGGCGGTGGAAAGGAGCGAGTCGAGGCCGGCGAGCGGCGAGGAGGGGAGCGGGACGCCGATGACCGGACGGGGAGTGACCGCGGCCAGCGCGCCGGCCAGGTGCGCCGCCGCCCCGGCCCCGGCGATGAAGACCCGGGTGCCTCCCCGGGTGAAGCCCTTCGCCAGGCGAACCGTGCGGTCGTGGGTGCGATGGGCGGAAGAGACGATCGCGAGGTGGGGGACTCCGAACTCCTCGAGCACCTGGGCGGCCTTTCCCATGACCGACCAGTCGGAGTCCGATCCCATGAAGATGACGACGGAGGGGTTCTCACGTGCCTTCGGCATCCGGGGATTCTAGTCGCGCTTTTCGCCGTTATCCGGAGCTCCTTCTGTCATCCCGAGCGAAGCGAGGGATCTGGCGGCCCTCGAGACGACAGGTTCCTCGTCGCTCCGCTCCTCGGAATGACACAGGGGAGCGACTCCTCGGAATGACAGACGGGGTTCGAATCGACTCCTTCTGTCATCCCGAGCGAAGCGAGGGATCTGGCGGCCCTCGAGACGACAGGTTCCTCGTCGCTCCGCTCCTCGGAATGACACAGGGGAGCGACTCCTCG
>Ga0114129_10006846_pt1 | contig 16202 bp, 14 predicted proteins | sample RhiMetdeltSRZDD1_FD_80071 | JGI IMG/M metagenome (GOLD analysis project Ga0114129, IMG submission 80071) | Populus rhizosphere microbial communities from Tennessee, USA - Rhizosphere MetaG P. deltoides SRZDD1 (version 2) (version 2) | ecosystem: Host-associated > Plants > Roots > Rhizosphere >... | reverse complement strand
GCCCGAGCCGGCCGCGTCCGCTTCAGCCGCCGCGCGCGACTGTCGTCAGCGCTCTTCGTTTTTCGCCTCTGCCGCGCGCGCACCGCGGAGGATGCCTATCATGCTGTGGTTCCCTTCATGGCAGGCATACTCGTACATCCGCTTGTCGGTTCTGGTCAGCCACAGCACGCCTGACCACGGTCGCGTATACGACGATGCGTCGTCGATCGTGAAGTCGTAGCGGATCGACTTCGGAGACACGAGCGTCAACCGCTCGATCACGCGAAGCTCCGGGCCGGATCCTCTGAAATGGGTCTTGTCGGTGAAATTCGTCGTCTCGATGACGAGCGTATCGCCGTTCCAGCGACCGATCGAGTCACCGAGCCATTGCCGGATCGCGGGCGGCCGGTGCTCACCCGCCATCCGTACGATTCGCACGTCGTTCATCATCTCGTGGAAGATGACGACGTACTGGCGCGTCTGAACGATCTGCAGGATCCCGCTGTAGGGAGGCGGCAGCATCGGCGGCCCGATCGTTCCAGCGAGACAACGCTCGGCCAGCGGTCGATCCTCAGGGTCGTCGGCGGGGTGCAGCTTCGTTGCCTCGGCGCGGGCATCGGCCCGGGCTTTAGCATCGGGAGTGAGCGCCGGAATCTTGCCGTCGGCAGGGTCGACAATCAGCGATGTGCGCCGAGTCGGGACGACTTTCCCGTATTCCTGCCATATGTCGTCCAATTCACCAGACGTCGTGATCTCGAGGTCGCCGAACTTGTCGCGCCAGCGACCGATCACGTCCTTTTCATACTCCGCCGCCTCGCGCTCCGAGAGGACGTCTTTGTCGGCAAACCGTCGCGGGCGCTCGAGGGGTGTCACCGTATCGTTTGCCCAGAAACCCTGGAAGTCGGCGTGACCGTCGGGAGTGCGGGCGGGTGCGGCGGTCGGCGCCGCGGCGGCCACCGTAGAAAGGATGAGGAGTCCGAGCGCACGAATCAGGCGCATCTTGACGGCTCCCTCCCTGATGGCTCGCGCTGAGGATGCCTGAACACAGCGCGCGGTGTCAACGAACGGCGGGGTCTCGAGGTTGATCGATCGTCACTCCGGTGGGGCGCTCGCGCAGCGGCGGCTGCTGCGCGAGGCGCGCGCGGCCGCGACGCTCGATCATCCGCACATCTGCTCGGTGTATGGGGTCGGCGACGCCGGCGGCCGGCCGTACATCGCGATGCAGTACGTCGAAGGCGAGGCGCTCGATGTCCGGCTGCGCTGCGCGCCGGTCGATCTCCACGACACGCTCGCGATCGCCGTCCAGGTCGTCCGGTAGGTCAGCGTCTCGGGTAGCCGGGACTCTCCTTGACCTCCAGGATCTGCGCCGTGTGGCGCGCCGAGTGGCCCGAGAGCAGCAGCGTCCACTGGTAGGCGTCCAGCATCTTGAACACCGGATGCGGCGCGGCATGGCCGTGGAGATCGTCGGTCGTCGTCCTGACGAACGCGATGGTCTTCTCACGGGCGGCGATGAAGTCGCGCGTGAGCGCGTCGCGCGTCGCCCAGCGATTCGTGGGTCTGAGCATCTCGGGCGCCTGGAACTTGCTGCTGCGATCGGCGAGCCACGCGAGCAACCGCTCGTCGGACACGGGGTTCGGATCCCGCGGCACCGCCGGACCCTTCAGGATCTGGTCCGTGACGATGCGCAGGATGGTCGTTTCGCTGATCGCGATGTGCTCGGCGACTTCGGCGATCGACCAGCGGTCCGGTCCGGCCTTGAACGTCCACTGGGCGTCCGACAAGCCGCCAATGGAGTCGAGAAACGCCTGCCGGGTCTGCTCGAGGTGCTTCAGCAAGGCGTCACGTTCCGGCTGCGTCAGCGGTTGGACCGCGGCCACTCCGGGCGCGAGCACGAGCCAGAAGGCGATTGACGCAAGGACGGCGGCGTTACGAGCTCCTGACTGCATACTTAGCACATTAGCTAATTAAAGAGGCGCCTGTCAAGGTGCCCTCTCGGCCGCCCACGTTGCCCGCCACGACCTGTGCATTACACTGTAATGCATGCCCGCAAAGACCGAGATCTATACGTGGCGCCTGTCCCGGGACGCGAAAGCGCGGCTCGAGGACGCCGCACGCGACCGTGGATAATCCGTCGCCCAGCTGCTCGACGAGCTCGTCACGGGCGAGCTCGACCGCGCGGGACACGATCTCGAGACGGAGCTCCAGCGCCAGCAGCGACTGCACGCTCGAGCGCGTCGGTTTGTCGGCTCCCTTGCCGGAGGCGGCTCGCGTCTAAGCGTGCGAGTCCGGGAGCTCGCGAGGCCCGCTTGAACAGACAGCGCCGCCGTCATGAACGGTAGGGCGCTTGCCGATCCCGGCGCGCTCCTCGCCTGCCTCGATCGCGACGATCCGTGGCACGGACGGTGCCGCGATGCGTTGGAACAACTGCCCTTCCCGCTGTCGACGTCCGCGGCCGTCCTGACGGAGCTCTTTCACCTCGTCGGCGACAACAGACGAGAGGTCGCGCTCGCATGGAAGTTCGTGCGCTCGGGGGCGCTCACGGTGCTGTCGATCTCGGATCGCGATTTGCCGGATCTCGAAGCGCTGATGGCGAAGTACCACGATCGCCCGATGGATTTCGCGGATGCGACGCTGGTCCACCTGGCGCAACGGGAGTCGCTGTTCACCGTGTTCACCGTCGATCGCGACGATTTCGAGACCTACCGAATTGGCGCGCGCAGACGCTTTCGGATCGTGCCGAGCCGGTGAGTTCTATCTCTTGAACACGATCCACATCGCGTATAATCCCGCCTCTGACGAGGAGGCACCATGAGCGAACAACAGAATCTCGACGTCGTCCGGCGCGGCTACGACGCATTCGGGCGCGGCGATCTCGACGCCCTGCTCAGCACATTCGACGATGACATCGAGTGGACCTCGCCGGGTCCGAAAGAGCTGCCGACGTCCGGCACGCGCCGCGGACGCGAGCAGGTGCGCGACTTCTTCAGAATCGTGAACGAGCTGTGGGACATCCAGCGCTTCGAGCCGAAGACCTTCGTCGCGCAGGGCGACACCGTCGTCGTGCTCGGGGAGGATACGGCCGTCTTCCGGCCGACCAACGCCACGCTCAACGAAGCATGGGCGCACGCCTTCGTCCTGAAGAACGGCAAGATCGTGCGGTTCCACGAGTACATCGACACCGCGGCGGCCGTGGCGGAGCTTCACGCGTCCCGAATCAAGGCGTAGCCGCGGCTCGCGCTCAGAACCGGAACCGCACGCCGAGCCGCGCGATGCGGGCCGGGATGACGCTGGTGACGTAGCCGAAGGTCGGCCCCGACTGGAAATTCGCCCCCGTCGGCGTCGCCGCGTTCAGCACGTTGAAGACGTCGACGTCGACGTCGAGCCTTCGGCTGCGGCCGAGCGTCAGATCCTTGCTCGCGCGCAGGTTGAGAATGTTCTGCGCGGCCAGCCGTTCCTTTCCGTACGGCTCGAGGCGCAGCGTCGTGTTGCCGTTCTGCGCGATCGGCGGGCCGCCGTCCGGATCGGTCTGCCGGAAGATGTACGTCCGCTGCCCCGCCACGCCTTTTTTGCTCTGCAGGAACCCTGAGATCGACACGTCGCCGGGAAGCCGATAGGTGCCGGTCACGTTGCCCGCCCACGACCATGTCTCGTCGAGCGGGAAGAGCTCGTCGTTGGGGCTGCCGAAGACCGACGCGAGCCACCGGTGATTCTTCACGGCGAAGTACGAGACCTGGCCGGTCCATCGCGACGAGAAGCGCCTGGTCAGCGTTGCCTCGATCGAGTGGTACCGATCGGCGTTGGTCGCGTTGACGGTCTGCGTATTCACGAACGCTCGCCCCCGGTACGCGCTGGTGTAATCGAAGAACGTCACCCTCCCGCCATCGTCAGCCGTGCCCAGGATGCCGTCGGGGCCCGGATCGCGGCGCGTGATCGGCACGCTCCAGGCGTTGAAGGGACGAAGCGTGTTGATGCTGACGGTCTGGCCGGCCGAGTTGACGATCGAATCGGAGACGCGCTTGTGGACGTACATCACGCGGACGCCCACGTTGGCCGCGAGCTCGCGCTCGAAGCTCGCCGTGGTCTCCCACGTGTTCGGCGATTTCATGTTCGGATTCAGGATCTGGTTGCTCGCCGCGGAGATGCTCCTGAAGTCGGTGCCGTTGACATCGAGGTTCACCTCGCCCGGCTGGTACAGCTTGTCGCCGTTCAGGTCGTGCCAGTCGAACACGGCGTTGGCCGTCGCGTTCCGGTTGAACGCGTCGGCGTACGTGTCGCCGAGGATGTAGTTGTACAAGCCGATCGTCGCCTTGACGACCGACTTCCCGCCGATGTCCCACGCGATGCCGGCGCGCGGCACCGCGCGCGTGAGCTTCTGCACCTCGATCTTCGGAAACGAGCCGGCCGGAAACACCGTCGCCCAGTCGCGCGCGCCGCCGTACGCCTGCGCCGGAAGAAACGAGTGCTGCCGCTCCCAGCGGAGACCCAGATTGACGGTCACCCGGCTGGTCGGACGCCAGCTGTCTTTCACGTACCACGCGTAGATGTTCTCGCGGTCCGACGGCACGACCGGCGTGTTGTAGATCCTGATTTGCGACGCCGTGCCCGGCACGCCGCCGATGGTGTCGGTGTAGAGAATGCAGTTGCAGGCGAGATTGTTCGAGTAGCCGTCGGAGCTCTTGTCGAGATAAATGCTCACGCCGGTCTTGAGCTCGTGCCGGCCCGCAAGCGAGCCCTCCGGGAAGAAGCTGATGCTGTCCTCGGTCTGATAGCGATCGCGGGTCTTGTTCTGGTGCAGCGGCGCGGATCCCGTGTTCAAGCCGGTCGCCAGATCCTGGCGGGGTGGCGCGTCCTCGCGCGCGTACGAGCGCGCCGCGTCGTAATCGGTCACGTAGCCGCTGTAGCCGGCGACGGCGTTCACCAGCAGCCGCTCGGTGAGCATGCTTTGAAGCTCGAACTTCTGGACCGCCGTCGGATTCTTGTAGTCCCTCGTCGACTCGAGCGGCGTGAACCGGCCCGCGTTGTTCTGCGGCTGCGCCTTGGTGCCGCGCTGCCACGCGTACACCAGACGATTGTTCTTCGTGAGCTGGAACGACAGCTTCGCGGAGAGCTGCGCCAGCGATGTCCGGGCGTTGGCGAGCGGCTCGTCGCCGGTCAGGTACTTGCCGTCGGGTCCTGGACCACCCGCGAAGCCGAGGACGCCCTCCGTCTTGGACTGCCGTCCGTACGCGCTATAGAACCACAGCTTGTCGAGGACGATCCTGCCGCCGAGATCGCCGGAGATGTCGTAGAAGTTCTTCAGCGGCGTCGTCGCGGTCAGCCCCTGCGCGCGGAGCGCGTTGTCGAGATTGTTCGCCTGGAACTTCGGCGACTCGGCGGACGCCTGGTACGTGCCGTGAAACGCGTTGCCGCCCGATTTGAGAATCGCCACCATCGAGATGCCCGGGACCGACACCTCCGCGTCGTTGCCCGATGTCTTGATCTGCACCTCTTCGAGCGTGCTGTCGTTGAAGTAGATCGCGGTGTTCTGGTCGGCGCCCATCGTGATGTTCATGCCCTCGACCTGGAGCTTCGGCTGCGACAACACGCCGTAGGAGGACAGGTTCTGGCGCTGCGCCATCGTGCTGCCGCCGACGTCCGCGATCGCCTGCGTGACGCCGGGGGCCATGGCAAAGATGTTCTGCAGGTCGCGGCCGCGCGGAATCGCGTCGAGCACCTCCTTCGTGAACGCCACGCTCGCGGCCGTGTTCGTCACGTCGACGACCGGGCTCTGCCCGGTGACGGTGACGGACTCCTCCACCGCGCCGATTTTCAGCGTGAGGTCGACGCGGGCATTGAATCCGACCGTCAGGCGGAGGTCGTCACGCACCGTCGTCGAGAAGCCTTGGAGCTCGGCTTTCAGCCGATACGTGCCGGCGGGCAGGTCGACGAACTTGTAGTTCCCCGCCGAGTCGGACACCTGAACGAGCTGGCCGACCTGCAGTTGCGGACTGGTCGCCGTGATCGTCACGCCCGGGAGCACGCTGTTCGACTGGTCTCTGACCGTGCCCTCGATGGTGCCCGACGACACGCTTTGAGGAAATGCCGGACTGGCGGGTAGGATCGACATCACGATGACGGCGGCCAGAATCTTCATTCCAACCTCCTCTGCAGAGGCGATTACTGTACACTAACGCCTATCGAACCCAACACCCTGACGACATCGCTGGCGCTGGTCCTTCTTCTCGCGTCTTCTGGATTCCTCGCCGAGCAAGGGCAGGCGCCGGCTCCTTCCGACGGCGTCGTGTTCGTCGGCGCGGGCGACATCGCCAACTGCGAGCTGATCGGCGGCGCGCGCGCGACGGCGACCCTGCTCGACGGCATCGACGGCGCGGTCTTCACGCTCGGCGATCACGCGTACTTGCGCGGGACCGACGACGAGTTCAGACGCTGCTACGAGCCGACGTGGGGACGCCACAAGGCCCGCACGCATCCGACGCCCGGCAATCACGACTACCTGACCAGCCACGCGCGTCCCTACTTCGAGTACTTCGGCGACGCCGCCGGACCGAAAGAGCGGGGCTACTACAGCTTCGAGCTCGGCGAGTGGCACATCATCTCGTTGAACAGCTCCGTGCCCGCGGCCCTGCCGGCCATGGCCAAGTGGCTGCGCGAGGATCTCACCGCCCACCCGGTCGACTGCGTCCTCGCCTACTGGCATGCCCCGCTGTTCAGCTCGGGTCCGCACGCGCCCGATCCGACGATGCGCGACATCTGGTCGATCCTCTACAAGGCGGGCGCGGATATCGTGCTCAACGGGCACGATCACATCTACGAGCGGTTCGCGCCGCAGGACGACAAGGGAAAGGCCGATGCCGAGCACGGCATCCGCGAGTTCATCGTCGGCACCGGCGGGGGCGGCGTGTACAAGTTCGGGAAGATCGCGCCCAACAGCGAAGTGCGTGAGAACACGACGTACGGCGTGCTGAAGCTGACGCTCAGTCCGGGACGATATGCGTGGGAATTCGTTCCGATGGCCGGTTCACGGTTCAAAGACTCCGGCGCCGCCGCGTGCGTCCAGCCGCGCTAGCGTGCGACGGCTGACGCTGCCCGCAGCGTCGCGCACGTAGCCACGAGTCGGCGAAGTCGTCTAAGATGTGCGTCGTGAGCGGCGTTCGCCTGGTGAGCCTCAGCCTCGCCCTGCTCCTCGCGCCTGCCGCGTTCGACCACGCCCGCGCGCAGCCGGCGCTGCCAAACATCCTCTTCATCCTGGCGGACGATCTCGGCTACGCCGACGTGGGCTTCACCGGCGGGAAAGAGATCAAGACGCCGACGCTCGACACGCTGGCCGCGGCTGGCGCCCGGCTCGAGCAGTTTTACGCGCAACCGGTCTGTTCGCCGACCCGCGCCGCGCTGATGACAGGCCGGTATCCGATGCGCCACGGGCTGCAGGTCGGCGTCGTCCGGCCGTGGGCCCAGTACGGGTTGCCGCTCGAGGAGCGCACGCTGCCGCAGGCATTGAAAGAAGCCGGATACGTGACGGCCCTGCTCGGGAAGTGGCATCTGGGACATTTCGACCGCGCATATCTGCCGACCTCGCGCGGCTTCGATCATCAGTACGGCCATTACAACGGCGCCATCGACTACTTCACTCACGTGCGCGACGGCGGATTCGACTGGCATCGGGACGACAGAGCGTCGTCCGACGAGGGCTACAGCACGCATCTGATCGCGCGAGAGGCCGTCCGCTTCATCCGCGAGCTCGGCGGGCGCAAACCGTTCTTCCTCGATGTGGCCTTCAACGCCGTGCACGCGCCGCTGCAGGTGCCCGACACCTACAAACAGGCGTACGAGCAGCTGAAAGAGCCGCGCCGCACCTATGCGGGCATGGTGGCCGCCATGGACGAAGCGGTCGGCCACATCGTCGCGGCGCTGGACGAAAAGGGTCTGCGCGACAACACGCTCATCATCTTCTCGAGCGACAACGGCGGTCCCGAGCCCGGACGCGTGACCGACAACGGCCGATTCCGCGCGGGCAAGGCGACGCTGTACGAAGGCGGCGTCCGCGTCGCCGCGTTCACGACGTGGAAAGGCCGCATCCGATCGGGAACGGTCGTCAGTCAGCCGTTGCACATGGTGGATTGGTACCCGACGCTGTTGAAGCTTGCCGGCGCCCGCGTCGCGCAGAAACTGCCGATCGACGGCCGCGACGCATGGCCGACGATCGCCGAGGGCAAGCCATCGCCGCACTCGGAGATCCTCCTCAACGCGACGCCGCACACCGGGGCGATTCGCATGGGCGACTGGAAGCTCGTCCTGAACGGCGGCTACAACGAGGCGCCGGATGTCGAAGCTGAAAAGAACGCCGCCGCCGCGGGCGTGACGGAGTTGTTCAACCTGGCCGACGATCCGTACGAGCGAACCAACCTCGCGGACAAGCACCCGGAGAAGCTGAAGGCGCTCCGCGCCCGCTACGACGCGCTCGCCGTGCAGGCCGTGCCGCCGAAGATCAGACCGAGATCACCCGATTTCAAAGTGCCGAAGGTCTGGGGCGAGCCGGCGAAGTGACCCACGCTGCTGATAGACTCGCCTGCTCATGCCCGTTTCGAGCGATCGGCCGCTCCGGCTCCTGGCGGTGCTCGCTCACCCGGACGACGAGTCGCTTGGCGTGGGAGGAACGCTCGCGAAGTATGCGTCCGAGGGCGTCGAGACGTTCCTCCTGACTGCCACTCGCGGCGAGAGCGGCCGCTATCGCGGCCACCGCGACGACGACGGGAGGCATCCCGGACGCGAGGCGCTCGGGAAGATCCGCGAATCGGAGCTGCGCGCCGCCGCGGCGGTGCTCGGCGTTCGCGAGCTCTCGCTCCTCGACTATCGCGATCAGGAGCTCGATCGCGCAGACCCGAACGAGGCCGTTGCGCGCATCGTGTCGCACCTGCGGCGCGTGCGACCGGACGTGGTCATGACGTTCGGACCCGATGGGGCGTACGGCCATCCCGATCACATCGCCATCTCGCAGTTCACGACCGCCGCACTGATTGCGGCGGCTGACCCGGGGTTCGCGCCCGCCGCTGCTGCGTCGCCTCCTCACACGGTCGCGAAGCTCTACTACCTCGCGTGGCCGGCCTCGACCTGGACCGCCTACCAGCAGGCATTCAGGCAGATCGTCTGCGCCGTCGACGGCGTCGAGCGGCAGGCCGTGCCGTGGCCGGACTGGGCGATCACGACGGTCATCGACACGCGCGCGTGCTGGCAGACCGTGTGGCGCGCGGTGTCGTGCCACGAATCGCAGATCGCCGCGTACGAGCGTCTCAGGGATCTGCCCGCCGAGCACCACGCAGCGCTCTGGGGCAGCCAATCGTTCTATCGGGCATCGAGCCTGGTGAACGGAGGACGCACGCGCGAGACCGATCTGTTCGACGGGATACGCGCGTGAGCGCACGAGAGACGCGGCGCGGACGCGAGTCGCCTGTGTCGATGGACGCGGAGGCGTTCCGGCGGCTCGGCCACCGACTCGTCGAGCAGATCGCCGAATTCCTCGAATCGCTGCCGCGCCGGCCGGTAACGCACGATGAATCGCCGTCCGCCGTGCGGGACGCCTTCGATCTGGATGCCGCGCTGCCGGAGGCGGGCACCGATCCCGGCGCGCTCGTCGACGAGACCGCGCGCCTGTTGTTCGATCACTCGCTGTTCAACGCGCACCCGCGGTTCTTCGGCTACATCACCGCGCCGCCGGCGCCGATCGGCATCCTGGGCGACTTCCTGGCCGCCGCGGTCAATGCGAACGTCGGCGCGTGGACGCTCTCGCCCGCGGCCACGGAAATCGAGCGGCAGACCGTGCGCTGGATCGCCGAGCTGGTTGGCTACCCGACATCGTGCGGCGGGCTCATGGTGAGCGGCGGCAACATGGCGAACTTCGTCTGCTTCTGGGCCGCGCGCGCCGCCGGCGCCGACTGGAACGTCCGCGAGGACGGGATCGCGCAGGCGTCAGGACGCCGCCTCCGCGTCTACGGCTCGGTCGAGACGCACACGTGGGTGCAGAAAGCGGCGGACCTCGCCGGCCTCGGCACCTCGTCTATCCGGTGGATTCCGACCGGCGCCGATCTTCGGATGGACGTCGGCACGCTGCGCCGCGCCATGCGCGAAGATGTGGACGCGGGCGACGTGCCGCTCATCGTCATCGGCACGGCAGGGTCGGTCAGCACGGGCGTCGTCGATCCGCTGCCCGAGATCGCGGCGGCATGCAGAGAGCGCGGCGCGTGGTTTCATGTCGACGGTGCGTACGGCGGATTCGCCGCGGCGTCGCCTGAAGCGCCGCCTGCCGTGCGGGCGCTCGGCGAGGCGGATTCGGTAGCCGTCGATCCGCACAAATGGCTGTATGCGCCGCTCGAGGCCGGGTGCGCGCTCGTGCGCGACCCGGAACGTCTGCGCGCCGCGTTCGCGTACCACCCTCCGTACTATCACTTCGATGAGCACGCGACGAACTACGTCGACTACGGACCGCAGAATTCGCGCGGCTTCCGCGCGCTCAAAGTCTGGCTGGCGCTGCGCCACGTTGGAGCCGCAGGATACCGCCGCATGATCGCTGACGACATCCGCCTGTCGCGCGCGCTGGCCGAGGCGGTCCGCGCCACGCCGGATCTGCAGTGCGTCACGCAGGATCTGAGCATCACGACGTTCCGCTACGTGCCCGCGGATCTCCGGGCGAGGATCGGCAACCCGGACGTCGAGGCGCACCTGGATGCCCTCAACCGCGAGCTGCTCGACCGTTTGCAGCGCGGCGGCGAGGCGTTCGTCTCGAACGCCGTGGTCCATGGCCGATACGTGCTGCGCGCCTGCATCGTCAATTTCCACACTGGTCTCGAGGACGTCGAGGCGTTGCCGCCGCTCGTCGTCAAGCTCGGACGAATGCTCGACGCACGGATGCGGCCGCCGGCACTGAACCCCCGCGTCGACCCACGTTGAAAGCGATCGATAATCTCGCGATGGTCGCCGCCGCGCTGGCCTGGCTCGTCCTGCTGCAACCCGTCTCCGCGACGCCCACGTCATGGGTGCTCGCCTACGACGGCAAATCGACGAACGACTTCTACTGGGACAAGCGCGCGCGCAGTCTCGTGACGAGCCGCGTGCCCGCGAAACTCTCCGCCGACGTCCTCGCCCGGCTCGGCGGACCGCCGGAGCCGGTCATCGTCACCGGCCATCGCTACGCGGCGATGTCGGCCTGCATGGCGCACTCGTGTCAGGACAAAGGGTTTTTCTGGATCGACACGGTCACCGGCGCCGGACTCGGCGCGTCGTTCTCGCCGGCGATCGCCGGTACCGACGAGCGTGCGTTGCTGCGATTGGGATCGAATGCGTTTTTCGCGACACAGCTTCCGACGGCGGCGCGAACCGCGGTGAGTGCGTGGCTGTCCGAAGAAGATCTCTCGCCCGACGACGTGCAGTTCGTCGCGCGCGATGGCACGGTCGGCAGGCTTCAGGCATCGGCGTTCGCCCCGGCGAGCACGTTCAGGCCGCCGCCTGGCGGTCCGTCGTTCGACTGCGGCCGTGCCTCGACGACGATCGAGAAAGCCATCTGCGGCGACGCCGCGCTCATGGGCCTCGACCTGGACATGTTCAAGCTGTATCGGGAGATGCGTCACGGCTACGCGACCGCGGCCGCGCGGCAGGAGCTGCAGCAGCTCCAGCGCGACTGGATTCGCGCGCGCGACGCCGCGTGCGCGGCGGCTGCGGACGTCAGCAAATGCGTCGCCGACGCCTACCGCGGGCAGACAAACCGGCTGCGCAACTGGACGCCGACGCCGAAATAACCGGGTGCCTGGCACGTGCCAGGCACGTGCCAGGCACCGCGCAGTTTCCGCGACGGCACCGCGCCGTTGCGCGCGCAGTTTCTGCGACCTCAGGTGCTCGACAGCGAATGGATATCGTTCAGGACGCCGGCGGCGGTCACCTCGACGCCGGCGCCTGGACCCATGATCACCAGGGGATCGGTGCGATATCGCCGCGTCGTGAAGGCGACGAGATTGCGCGTGCCGCCGAGCGCCGCCATCGGGCTCGAGAGCGGGACCGACAGCAGGCGGGCGGATAGTGACCTCGCCGTGGCGGTCACCACGTAGCGCAGGACGTACCCGCGCGTTGATTCGCGCGCGGCGCGCGCGGCCCAGCCGGCGTCGAGCGTCGACAGGCGCTTCATGAACTCGCCGAGCCCGCACGTCCTGAGCGGCGCCGGCACCAGATCGTCGGCGGCCGGAGCCGCGCCGCGATAACCGAGGAGACGGGCGAGAATCAGCGCCTTGCGCGCCGCATCGCGGCCCGAGAGATCCTCGCGCGGGTCGGGCTCCGCGTACCCGCGCTCGACCGCCTCGCGCACCGCTTGCGAAAACGGCACGCCCGCCGACACAGCCGACAGCACGTACGTCATCGTGCCGGAGACGCAGCCGTCGATCCGCAGCACCCGATCGCCGGTCGTCACGAGCTTGTGATAGGTGTCGATGATCGGCAGTCCGGCTCCCACGGTCGCCTCGTAACGGATGCGCCGGCCGCTCGTCTTCGCCGCGCTCATCAACCGCTCGCAACTCGCCCAGGATCCCGCGAGCGGCTTCTTGTTCGCCAGCACGAGATTGAATCCGTGGGCCAGCGCGGCCTCCAGCAGGCCGCCGGTCTCTTCGCTCGTCACGTCGACGAGGATGGGACCGGACACGGCGTGGCTGGCCATCGTCGCCAGGGCAGTGTCGGCCGTGGCGCGGCGGCCGCCGAGCGACGCGAGCAGCGCACCGCGGTCCTTCGCTCGCGCCAGATCCCCCAGGCGGCGTCGCGACAGGCCGCGCGGCTCGAACACGTAGCCCGAGCGATCGAGCAACCCGACGACGCGGACCGACCCGTTGCCGCCCGACGCGGCGATCTGATCGGCCAGCGCGCGGCCCACGCGACCGAAGCCGAGCAGCACGACGTCGGTCCGCGGCGTGGTGATCGGGCGCCCGCCGCCAATTTTCGCGAGCTGAAAAGCGGCGTGCACGCGCCGCGCCGCCTCCGGCGCGTCGACCGCGGTCACGACGAACGAGATGTTGCGTTCCGACGATCCCTGCGCGATGGCGACGACGTTGATGCCGGCGGCGGCCAGCGCCGAGAACACGCGCGCCGCGATGCCGGGCGATCCGGCCATGCCGTCGCCGACTACCGCCACCACCGCCATCCCCGGCCGCGCGCTGACGCTGTCGATGGTTCCATTCGCCAGCTCCTCGCGAAACGCGCTGCGCACGCTCCGTACCCCGCGCTCGGCCTCGACCTCGGGCAGCGTGAAGCCGATGGAGCTCTCCGACGAGGCCTGGAAGATGGTCGAGACCGACAGCCGCTCGGCGTCGACGGCCGCGAACGTGCGCGCGGCGATGCCGTGGACGCCGATCATGCCTTTCCCGGCGACCGTCACGATCGACTGCCCTGGAATGATCGCGACCGCTTTGACCGGATGCGTCGGCGACGCGCGGCGCGCCGACACCAGCGTGCCGGCGCGCTCGGGATGGACGAACGACCGCACGTGCAGGACGATCCGCGTTCCGGCGATCGGAATCAGCGCGCGCGGATGCAGCACCTTGGCGCCGTAGTGCGCCACTTCCGCCGCTTCCCGATGGTGCAGCTCGGGAATCAGCCGCGCGTCCGGGACCAGCCGCGGATCGGCGGTCAGCACGCCGGGCACGTCCTTCCACAGCACGACCGTCCGCGCGCCGAGGGCGCGCGCGAGGAGCGTCGCCGTCAGATCCGATCCGCCCCGGCCCAGGGTGGTGACGCTTCCGTCCGGCGCCCGTCCGATGAACCCCGGGACGACAATGCACGTGTTCGACGCGAGGAGCGGCAGGATCGCGCGGCGCGCGCGCGCGGTCGTGGCGCTCAGGTTCGGCGCGGCGCCGCCGTGCTGGCCGTCGGTCGAGACGACGTCGACAGCGTCGACGAAGGCGGCGCGGCGGCCGGCACGCGGCAGCACTGCAGCCAGGATCCGCGCGGACATGCGCTCGCCGCGGGAGACGAGCATGTCGCCCGCGCGCGGCGCCAGATGTCCGAGCACGCCCGAGGCGACGCACAGATCGCGATACTCACGCGCCGTCGTATGCAGCGCCGCGAGGAGCGCGCGGCGCCCCGCCCCGCGCGGTGCCAGCTCGTTGATGATGCCGTGATGGCGGCGCACGAAGTCGGCCCCCGCGTTGGCGGCGGTGGTCGACCCGCCGGCAATCGCTCGCTGCGCGCCGTCGATGAGCAGATCGGTCACGCCGCCCAGCGCGGACGCCACGACGACGAGCGGACCCTTGTGCGCCGCAATCAGTCCGGCGGCCCGGCTGATGGCGCGGGCGTCGGCGAGCGAGGCGCCTCCGAACTTCCAGATTTCGAGGCGCGGCCGATGTCTCATACGCGCGATCTCCTGCGCACAAAAAAAGCCGCCGGCCTGAGCAAGGCCGGCGGCTCTGTAGTGTGCGCTGCTGCTGGAACGACTGTTACGAACGAACCGCGCACACGCCGCCGACCTCGGGAATCCGCGTCGTGCGAATCCCCGTCGTGATGATCGGCGTTGTGCAGATGTGTGCGGGCACGGATCTCAAGTATAGCGCACCGACGGCCCGAGTGAGCTCGAACCGGGCCACCCGGCTTGACAGCATCGGGGCGGGCGGCGGTAGTATATCAACGGTCGATATATCGACAACCGCTACATGACGCCGACCCACGTCGAGTTCCACGTCCTCCTCTCGCTCATCGACGGCCCGCGCCACGGCTACGGGATCATGCAGGACGTCGCCGCGCTGACCGATGGCCGCGTGCGGCTCGGGCCCGGCACGCTGTATAGCATCGTCAAACGGTTCCTGCGCGCGGGGGTAATCGAGGAGTGCGAGGCGGACGCCGACCGGCGGCGGTGCTATCGCCTGACCCGGAAGGGCCGCCGCGCCGCAACCGAGGAAGCCGAGCGCCTCGCCGATCTCATGCGGCTCGTCCGCCGGCGAGGGCTGCTTCAGCCGGCATGACGCGCGAAGCTCTCTACGTCAGGCTCGTGGCGCTCTACCCACGCTCGTTCCGCCGCGAGTACGAGGAGGAGATGATGTACGCCTTCAGCGAGCTGTCGCGCGAGACGCGATCGCCGATGCAGTTCTGGAGCATCGTGCTGCCCGACGTCATCCGTTCGGCCGCGCGTGAGCACTTCGACGCGTGGACGTGCGGGCTGCGCCGGGTGGCCCTGCACTGGGTGGCCGCGTGCACGGTCGGCGCGCTGGCGAGCGGCGTCGTCGGATGGGCGCTCTTCGCCGCGTACGGGTGGCTCTTCCCGCTCGATCCGAGCAGTATCGTGTCGCCGGTCGCGGTCAACCTCTCGGTGGCCGTCTGCGGCGTGCTGATCGGCGTCGTGATCGGCGGCGTCCAGTCGCTCGCGCTCCGCCGTTTCCTCGGGCGGCCCGTCTCGTGGGTTGCCGCGACGTCGACAACCGGCGCCGCGGGCATCCTGCCCGGCCTGTTCCTCGCGAACTGGAGCGGCCTCGAGGTCGTGCGATTCGGCTACTTCGTCGCGCTCGCGTTCGTCGGGTCGTCGTTCGCGCTGTGGCGCAGCCGCCTGGTGCGCGCGGATCGCACGTCCGCAGGGCGCTGGATCGGATGGAACGCCGGCGCCGTCCCCGCTGCCGTCGCCGCGGGCCTGGCCTCCGAATTCTTCTATCGCGCGCTCGTGTCGTCCTGGCCGGGCGTCCTCGGGTTCCTGATCTTCCCCGCCGTCGTCGGGCTCGTCGTCGGCGTGGTCACCGTCTGGCCGCTGACGAGGCTGCTGTCGCGCGACGAGGACGTCGTCGCCGATCCGGCGCGGTAGTACAAGTACACTGGCAAACCAAGCGCGATCAGCACGAGACCCGCAACCGATTCGACCGGCCTCGCGACGAGCGTGTTGACCACCAGCCACGCGGCGACGAGGATGAACACGATCGGCATCAGCGGATAGCCGACCGTGTGGTACGGTCTCGGCGCATCGGGCAGCTTGCGCCGCAGCACGAACACCGCCGACGTGACGATCCCGTAGAAGATCCACGACGCGAAGACGACGTAGTCGGTCAGCTGATCGTAGGTGCCGGAGATCGCGAGCACGCTGGCCCACACCGCCTGCAGCGCGAGCGCGACGACCGGCACGTGCGACCGCTCGCTCAACACGGCGGCGCGCGCCGCGAACAGCCCGTCCCGCGCCATCGCGTACGGCACGCGCGCGCCGGTGAGGATCGTCCCGTTCAGCG
>Ga0114129_10006845_pt1 | contig 16203 bp, 14 predicted proteins | sample RhiMetdeltSRZDD1_FD_80071 | JGI IMG/M metagenome (GOLD analysis project Ga0114129, IMG submission 80071) | Populus rhizosphere microbial communities from Tennessee, USA - Rhizosphere MetaG P. deltoides SRZDD1 (version 2) (version 2) | ecosystem: Host-associated > Plants > Roots > Rhizosphere >... | reverse complement strand
TACCGGCGCGACGAGCTCGCGTCGCACCTGCAGGCCGCGGGCTTCACGATCGTGCGCCTCACGTACACGAACTTCAGCCTCTTCGTCCCGATCTTTCTCGTCCGGTGGCTGCAGCGCCGCCGGGGTCTGCGCGCGGAGGGCGAGGCCGATACCGACATCTCCGTTCCGCCCGAGCCGCTCAACGCGCTGCTGACCGCCGTGCTGTTCGCCGAGAGCCTGTGGATCCGGCAATTCGATGCACCCGCCGGCAGCTCGCTGCTCTGCCTCGCCAGGAAGGAAAAATCAGGCTCCCGCGCCGCCTGAATTACGCCGAAGCTCGATGCGGATCGAGGCCGGCAGCGGCGCTGGACAAGTACCGCCGAGCACGCCGTTCGAGCTGTCGAGCGTCATCGACGTGCCGTTGACCGATCCCGAGATGGTGGCCATGCCGGTGCAGGTGACCTGATTCGCGGTGATTCCGGTAAACGTGAGCTGGCCGCTGAGGGCGGATCCATTGATCGTCGCCGTCACGTTGCCGGACCAGCTGATGTCGGTCCCATGCCACGAGCCTCGAACGTCGCTGCCGTTCTGCGTCAGATCGACCGCGATGTCCACCGTCGGATTGTTCGACGAGGCGAGCGTGCCGGTCCACGCGCCGACGATGTTCACGAGCGTGTTGGCCGACGAGGGTCCGGTCGGCGAGCCGGCGCAGGCCGGGACTGTCACCAGCGCGAGAACCAGGAATAAGCGGCGCATCGGCGACCGACGACACAAACCCGGGGCCAACGCTTCCGGCTCAGAATCCTTCCGGAGAGTGGCGATGGCGTCAGCACACCGCCGCCGGTGATTATCGGAATTGATGTAACGGTTGCAGTTCTGTCAGCACCCGGTCGGAGCTATCACGCGTGCCGTTCGTGCACGCCCGAAACGCCGCGCCCTCCACGTACTGAACCACCGAGGCACCGAGCCACAGAGCGCCTCGCGTCGATGGGCGGCGCGCAGCGCCGCGACGGACGGAGAGGATCCGGTGAAAACGAGTCGCGTGAAATAACGTGCGATTCGTTTTCACGCGGATCCTCTCCGCCCGCTCGTTGGCCGGCTCCGCCGGCCAACCCATCGACGCGATCGGCGTTCACCGGCGCGCTTCGCGCGCCATCTGAGCGCGGCGTTGACGCTCCGGACTTCGTGACTTTGTGACTCTGTGGTTGGATCCTTCTCTGTGGGACCTCTGTGACTCCGTGGCTCTGTGGCACCGTTCGGAGACGCTATCGCAACTCACATTTATAGATTCGCAACCCGAGGCGACGCCTGTCGGCGGTGCGGCGCCAGCCGCGATCGGCGGGTACGTGGATCTGATCGGTCTCGACGATCAGCGTCGACGGCTCGGCGGAGGACGGAACGGGCACGTCGAGCGCGAAGTCGTCGCCCAGCGTGACCTCCTTCAAGACCGTGTCGCCGGCGCGAATGACGAGCCGCGAACCGCGCGCGTAGTAGGTCCGGGGCGACTCCCCCTCGATGTGCAGAATGGACGCGCCCGGGCCCGTGACGTAACGCAGCTCGCCCCGGTCGCTCAGCCACCGCCATCGTCGTCCTGTCGACGGGTTCAGCTCCGGTTCGTGCCACCCCTGGCCGAACGTCAGCACCCCGCGCGACGCGGACGCGTCGAACTGTTCGATCGCCGCGCGCACCGGCGGCAGCATCTTGACCGTGAGCTCGACGTACTCGGATGCCGACGCGTCGTTTCCCGCCGATGCCAGGCGGACGATGGTGCTGAACGCGCCCGGCAAGGCATCGATTGTGTGGGTCCAGAGGCGGCCGTCGCCAATCGTGACGAACAGCGTGCCGGCGCGATCGAAGTTGCGTCCGCCGATCGCGAGCGCGCCGCCGTTCAGCGCGTCGCGGCGAACCCAGGCGTTGATCGGACCGAACTCGAGCCCGCGGCGATCGCTTTGAGCGACGCCGGCCGACTCGGGCGTCAGCGACCAACCCTCGCCGACGTACCAATCCGGCCGCTGAACCCGGTACCAGTCGGCGTCGTTGGGGCGGGTGCCGCCGAGCAGAACGGGATCGGGCAGCGACCACCGGTACTCCGTCGGATCGCGGTGCTGAATCAGCTCCATTGCCGCGCGGCGCGGATCGACGACGAACCAGACAGGTGCGCGGCCGCCGCCATTCCAGTACTTCACCGCCTCGAGCCACTCGTGCTGAGGCGGCGCGGGAAGTTGACCGGCGAAGGCCGGCGCCGCAGATCCGAACCAGGCCATGGGCCGCCGGAGATCGAGGCTTTGCCGCCGATCGGGTGCCAGCACGGGCGTCACCTGGGTCGCGGTCGCCGTGCCGCGCATGTCGTCCAGCAGTTGGAACACCGGCGGAGGCGTCCTTGAATAAGCGGCCACCGATCGACCGCCGACGTGCGCGTCGAACATCACGAGGGCCGCGGCGACAACGAGCGCTGCCGCGTGAATGGGAATCGCACGCAGGCCCGCGGCGACCAGAAACGCGACCGGGATCACCAGCGGCAGCGCATAGCGGACTGTGAATGTTTCCTGAAAGAGCAGGTCGAAGGCCAGGTAGGGTCCGAACGCGACGGCCAGCAGCCCCAGCGCGCGCGAGCGCCGTCGCCACAGCGCCGCGGCGCCGATTGCGGCCAGGGTCAGAACGACGGCGGCCGCCGGCCACCGCGCCCACGGCGCGACGAACGCGTTGTACACCGCTTCCGCTGCCACTCGCGGCGTCCGCATCGTCCACACCATCCGGATGCCGGTGAAGTCCTCCGTGCCCTGACTCGACAGCGCCCGTAAGTACCCGGCCGGACCGCCGCTGAGCCCGACCAGCGGCACCAGCCAGATCAGCGTCCCGGCGACGAAACCGGCGGCGGGTTTTACAAAGGTCCGGAGCTGCACGCATCGATACGCGAGCAGCGGAACGGTCAGCCACATGACCTGCGATCGAATCCCGATGGCGAGGCCCGCACAGGCCGCCGCCACCATCAGCCGCCGATCCGTGGACGCCGCGAGCGTCAACACCTGCACGCCGACGGCCGCGGCCAGACCCGCCATGTCGCTCAGCGGGCGAACGGCGGTGAACCAGTACAGCGGCGCGGTGATCGCGATCGACGTGGCCACCACCGCCCAGAGCCCGTCGCCGTCTGCGTCGAAGCGGCGATAGAGCGCAAAGATCGCGTGGACACCCAGGACCGCCGCGGCCACGCTGACCAGCGCGAGCGCCTTCGCTTCCGGCGCAATCAGCCCGTGCGCCAGCTTCGCGGCCGCAACGAAGACCGGATAGCCCGGCGGATGCGGCTGATGCTGGGCGACATCGAAGCGCCGCATGCCGAGCGCGAAGTTGATCGAATCGAGATCCTCGAGCGACGCCGGCAGGTACGGAAGGTGAAACGCGAGGAAGACGAGAACGATGAGGAGGAGCGCGAGCGCGATCGATCGTGTGGCGCCTTCGGGGGCGTTCACGCCGGACTGAGCAGCAGGCCTTCGTTCAGGCTGCCGGTCCGATAGCCCTGCAGGTCGAGGCTGACGTACCGATATCCCGCGTTCTTCAGCTCGCGCACGATGGCCGCGTTGATCTCCGGCTCCAGCGCCCGCGCCATCTCCTCGCGCGACAGCTCGATGCGCGCGAGCGCGTCGTGATGACGCACGCGAAACACGCGGAACCCGAGCGCGCGCAGCGCCTGTTCGGCGCGTTCGATGGTGCGCAGCTTCTCGTCGGTCACTTCCGAGTGATACGGAATCCTCGACGACAGGCACGCGGACGCCGGCTCGTCCCACGTCGGCAGGCCGGCCTGGCGCGACAACTCGCGGATTTCCGCCTTCGTCAGCCCGACGTCGTCGAGCGGGCTCTCCACGCCGAACTCGCGCGCCGCCTGACGCCCGGGCCGGTAATCTCCGCGATCGTCGGCGTTGTTGCCGTCCACGACGACGGCGCCGCGCGCGGCGGCGAGCCGGGACAGGTGCGTGTAGAGCTCGTGCTTGCAGTAGTAGCAGCGGTTCGCCGGATTCGCGCGGTACTCCGGGCGATCCAGCTCGTTCGTGTGGATGATCTCGTGGCGCAGGCCGAACTCGCGCGCGATGCGAAGCGCGAGCTGACGATGACGTTCGGGATAGCTGGGACTGTCGGCGGTGACGGCGAGCGCGCGATCGCCGAGCGTGCGATGCGCGACATACGCGAGGTAGGCGCTGTCCACGCCCCCGCTGTAGGCGACGATCACCGAGCCGATCGACTGCAGCCGGTCGCGCAGCGCGCGTTCTTTGTCGCTCACGTGGCGGCCTGCGTCCTTGTGCAGATCATTCGTCGATCTCTTCGTCGTCTTCCTCGATCCCTTCGTCTTCCTCGTCGTCGAGATCGTCGTCGTCCACGTCCTCTTCTTCTTCTTCGTCCTCGTCGTCATCGACCAGATCGAGCTCGAGCGGCGACAGGCTGGCGACCTCGAGGTTGGAACCGCACTCGGGACAGCTCAGTTGATCCCCTTTGTCGACATCGAATTCGTCGACTTCGATCTCGGCATCGCATTCGGGGCAGGTCGCCATACTTCTCCTCGGTCTTACGACGTTCGCGCGGCGGCCGATCGGGTTTGGCAATTGCGGCGGGACGTGCCAGAATCCGCTCGGCAGGCGCGATCGCGGTAAATGCGGATTATAGCGACACCCTGCGCGAATCTGCAATGCACGCCAACGCCTCGATCGGCGCCAAAACCGTTCTGATCGCGGACGATACGGCGTTCGTGCGCGATCGGTTTCGCGCGGCGGTGGAAGGCGCCGGGCACAAAGCGATCGCGGTGAAGAGCGCCGCGGAACTGCTCGCGCGCGTGCGCGCGGACGCGGGCCGGATCGATCTCATCGTGCTCGATCTGCGGCTGCCGAGCGCGCCCGGCCTCGATCTGGTTCGCGCGATCCGCAAGGCCGACGGCGGGCGCGTGCCGGTGCTGATCTTCAGCGGCACGATCGCGAGCGCCGACGAAGTGCGCGAGCTGGCGGCGCTCGGCGTCGCCGGCTACGTCAACGAGTACAGCGCGGTCCAGCACATCCTGCCGTCGCTCGCGCCGCATCTCTTTCCCGATAACTTCAACCGCCGCAGCAGCCCGCGCGTCGTGCTCGGCATTCCGATTCAGTACCGCTTCGGCAACACGATCGCCGCGGCGCTCACGCTGAATCTCAGCCGCGGCGGCATTGCGATTCGCACGACGAGCCCGCTCGACGCGGGATCGGCGATCAAAGTGCGGTTCCGCATGCCTGGATCGAAGCGCGACGTCGACGCCGGGGGCCGCGTCGTGTGGAGCGATCGCCGCGTCGGCATGGGCGTGCAGTTCGACGCCGTCGATCCCGCGCACCAGACGATCATCGACGCGTTCGTCGACGCGCACTTCTTCTCGAACAGGAAGGCCTAGTTGGCCGCTCGATGGACGTGACGTGGCGGATCCTGGCGCTCCTGGCGCTGGTGTTCGCGAACGGTTTCTTCGTCGCGTCCGAGTTCGCCATCGTCACGGTTCGCAAGACGCGCATCGACCAGATGATCGCCGAGGGTCATCGCGGCGCCCGCGCCGTCCGGCGCGCGATCTCGGATCCCGACAGCTATATCGCCGCCACGCAGCTCGGCATCACGATGGCGAGCATCGGCCTCGGCTGGATTGGCGAGCCGGCGCTCGCGTCGATGATTCAGCCGCTGTTCGCAGCGTTGCCCGCCACCATCGCGGAGACGACCGTCCACACCATCGCGGTCGCGATCGCATTTGCGATCGTCACGGCGCTCCACATCGTGCTCGGCGAGCTCGCGCCGAAAACGATCGCGCTCGAGAAAGCGGAAGCGACGGCCCTCCTCGTCGTGAAGCCGACCGAGCTGTTCATGAAGGTGTTCTGGCCGTTCATCAAGCTGCTGAACGGCACCGGCCGCGCCGTCGTCAAGGCGCTCGGGCTGCACAGCCACGGCGGGCACGCGATGGTGCACTCCGAGGAGGAACTGAAGATGCTCGTCACGGCCAGCCAGGAGGCGGGCGTGCTGGAGGAGGACGAGGAGCAGATGCTCCACCGCGTCTTCGGCTTCGCGGACCTGACGGCGGCCCAGGTGATGGTTCCGCGCACCGAGCTCGTGGCGATTCCGGCGCAGATGCCGGTCCGCGAGGCGGTCGCCACGATCAGCAACGCGCGGGAGACACGCGTGCCGGTCTATCGACGGGATCTCGACGACGTCGTCGGGATGCTGCACGTCAACGACGTGCTGCGCGCGCTGACTGGACCCGAGCCGGACGTGGCGTGCGGGAACATCGCGCGCGAAGTCGTCACCGTCCCGGAGACGCTCGGCGCCGACGACCTCCTCAACGAGATGCGCCGCCGCCGGGTTCGTGAAGCGCTCGTGATCGACGAGTACGGCGGCACGGCCGGCCTCGTCACGCTCGAATTGCTGATGGAGCGCATCATCGGCGAAGTACCGGAACGCGGGGCGTCCGGACGCATCGCCGTGCGGCCGGACGGATCCGCCGACATCAACGGCCTGGCGCTCGTCGCCGACGTGAACGCGCAGTTCGGCCTCCACATCGACGAGGAGAAGTACACGACGATCGGCGGCTACGTGCTCGGCCGCCTCGGACGGCGCTCGCGCGTCGGCGACGTCGTGGACGTCGAGGGACGGAAGCTGCGCGTCGAGGCGCTGGACGGGCTCAGGGTCGCAAAGGTGTGGCTGTCGACGCCTGCGAAGGGCACCACCGCGCCGAACCTGGAAGCGCAACGACGGGAATCGTAGCCGTTCCATTCGTTCGTGAATGGAGCGTTCCGTGGTCACGAAAACCTTCAAGACGACGGTCGTTCGAGAGGGATCGATGTGTTTGATTCCCTTGACTTTCGATCCGAAAGCCGTCTTCGGCAAAGTGCGAGCGCCGGTCAGGGTTACGCTCAACGGCTATACATACCGGAGCACGATTGCGGCGATGGGCGGGCCGCCGTGCATTCCACTGCGCCGCAGCAACCGCGAAGCCGCCGGCTTGCAGGGCGGCGAGACGCTCGAAGTCCGGCTCGATCTCGACGTGGATCCGCGGGAGGTGAAGCCGCCGCCAGACTTCGTGAAGGCTCTGAAGGCGGCGCGCCCGGCGTGGCATCGGTGGCTCGATCTCAGTTACTCGCACCAGCGCGAGTACGCGGAGGCGATCGAAGGAGCCAAGAAGCCGGAGACGCGCGCGCGGCGGATCGACGCTGCGGTTCGCGCGATTCGCGCCAGGCCGGATAGGAAACGCCAGCCACTCCGACGAACGTGACAGGGATGTCTTGTCAGTCCGCGCGAAGAAGCCGAAGCGCGTTAGCGATTACGATCACCGACGCGCCCGTATCCGCGAGTACGGCCATCCACAGCGTCGCGACGCCGGCAATGGCGGCGCCGACGAACGCGGCTTTCATCACGACCGAGATCGCGAGGTTCGCGCGGATGTTCCGGAGCGTCTTGCGGGACAGGCGGAACGTGTAGGGAATCTTCAGCAGCTCGTCGGCCATGAGCGCGACGTCGGCGGTCTCGAGCGCGGCATCGCTGCCGATCGCGCCCATCGCGATCCCGACGTCGGCGGTCGCCAGCGCGGGCGCGTCGTTGATGCCGTCGCCGACCATCGCCACCGATCCGTACTTGCGCCGCAGATCCTGGATTGCCGCGACCTTGTCCTCGGGCAGCAGGTCGGCACGCACCTCGTCGAAGCCGAGCTCCGAGGCGATCGCCGTCGCGGTGCTGTGGTTGTCGCCGGTCAGCATCACGACCGCTTCGACGCCCTGACGCTTCAGCTGATCGACGGTATCGCGGCCGGCGTCGCGCATCCGGTCGGCGACGCTGATGATCCCGATTGGCTCCTGGTTGCGCGCGACGATGACCGGCGTGCCGCCCAGGGCGGCGACGCGATCGAGCTCGACGTGGATCGCCGACGAGCAGAGCCGGCGCTCTTCGAACAGACGATGGTTGCCCAGCAGGACTCGCGCGCCGGCGACGTCCCCTTCGGCGCCGCGCCCGGAGAGCGATTCCACGTTCGCGGCCGGCGCGGGGCGGACGCTCGCGGCCTCGGCGTGGTCGACAATCGCCTGCGCGATCGGGTGCGTGGAGCGGCGCTCGACCGCGGCTGCGAGGCCGACGATCGACGCTTCGCCGACGCCGTCCGTTCCGTTGAGCGGCACGACCTCGACAACCTGCGGCGAGCCGTACGTGAGCGTCCCGGTCTTGTCGAACGCGACGCAGCGCACCTGGCTCGTGCGCTCCAGGTGCGCGCCGCCCTTGATCAGCACGCCCTTGCGGGCCGCGCCGGCGAGCGCCGCGACGATCGACACCGGCGTCGAGATGACGAGCGCGCACGGACACGACACGACGAGCAGGACGAGCGCGCGATAGATCCAGACGTGCCACGTCGCGCCGAACAGCAGCGGCGGCACGAGGGCCAGTGCGATGGCGAGCGCGATCACGGCCGGCGTATACACGCGCGCGAACCGCTCGACGAGCGTCTGCGCCGGCGCCCGCTGCGACTGCGCGCGCTCGACGAGGTGAATGATCCGCGCGAGCGTCGTGTCGGAGCCGACCCGCGTCACCGTGACGTCGAGGACGCCGCTGCCGTTGACCGTTCCGGCGAACACCGCATCGCCGGCGCTCTTCTCGACGGGCAGCGACTCGCCGGTGATCGGCGCCTGATTGACGCTGCTCGCTCCCGAAATCACGGCGCCGTCGAGCGGAATCTTCTCGCCGGGACGGACGACGATGACGTCGCCGACGCGGATCGCGCTGACGTCGACACGCCGTTCACCGGCGGCATCGCGGACGAGCGCGGCGGCCGGCGTCGCGTCGACGAGGCCGCGGATCGCGCGCCGCGCGCGTTCGAGCGTCCGCGCCTCCAGCCACTCGGCGACGGCGAAGAGAAAGATCACGCTGGCCGCTTCAGCATAGTCGCCGAGGAACACGGCTCCAGCGACCGCCACCACCATCAGGACGTTGATGTCGAAGACGAAGGTACGCAGGCCCGCGATGGTCCGGCGCGCGATCGCCGCAAGCCCTAGTGCGATGGAGATGAGGAAAAGGACGGTCGGCAGCGGAAACACCCATGGACCGAAGCGCAGATCGACCGGCCGGAAACCAGCGAGCAGACCGGCGCCGAGCGCCGCGCCCGAGCCCCACACGTAGATCCGGCGGCGAACCGCGCGCGCGAGCGTCAGCTCGACCGGCTCGACGTCCTCGCTGCAGGCGTGCGAGTGGACGTCGCAGGCGCAGCCCGCGGTCATGCCGCTCCCTCCCGCGCGGCGACCGCGGCCGGCTCCCGCTCCTGCACGTGCTCGAGCCCCTGCTCGAACAGCTTCACGATGTGCTGGTCGGCGAGCGTGTAGTGGATGTGCCGGCCGTCGCGCCGCGACTTCACGAGCCGTAGCCCTCGAAGCAGCCGGAGCTGGTGGGACACGGCGGACTCGGTCAGTCCGAGCAGACTCGCCAGATCGCACACGCAGACTTCGGCTTGCGACAGCGCGTCCAGCATGCGGACGCGCGTCGTGTCGCCGAGCGCCCTGAACGTCTCGGCCAGGGCGATCACCGTGCTTTCGGGCAGAAGGGTTGCCTTATCGTGAACATCTGAGCAACTGCTCATATGTTCAGATCATAGCACGGAGAGCGTCGAAAAGACCTTCTCGTAATCCGGCTCGTTCCGCGCGTCGTCGAGCACCTGCCGGTAGCGGACGACCCCATCCTTATCAATCACGAAGACCGCGCGTCTGGCGATGCCTTTCAGCCCGATCATGTCCTCGTTGAACACGCCGTAGTCCCGGATGACCTGCTTGTTGAAATCGCTCAGCAGCGGAAAGGTCAGCCTCTGCTGATCGTGGAACGCCTTGAGCGTGAAGAAGGTGTCGACGCTGATCCCGTAAACCTGAGCCTTCGCCTGATTGAGTCTCGACATCGAATCCCGGAACGTGCACATTTCTTTCTCGCACACGCTGCTGAACGCGGCCGGAAAGAACGCGAGCACGACCGGCTGGCCGCGCTGCTGACTGAGCGTCACCGGCTGCCGCTCGTGGCTCGTGAGGGTGAAGTCCGGGGCGCGCGCTCCAACGTCTACAGCCATTGAACGTACCTCCCCTACTATTTTTAATCCGGTTGGACTAGCATTTTTGGTTGGCGTCCCGCCAAATCCAGGAGACTTCTCAGTGATCGAGGTTCAACACCTCTCGAAACGCTACGGCCGCGTCACGGCGGTCGACGATGTGAGCTTCCGCGTGGAGCGCGGCGAAATCCTCGGCTTCCTCGGCCCGAACGGCGCGGGCAAGACGACGACGATGCGCATTCTGACCGGATACATGCCGGCCACCGAAGGCAAGGCGATCGTCGCCGGCTTCGACGTGTTCGAGCAGCCGATCGAGGCCAAGCGGCGGACCGGGTATCTTCCCGAAACGCCGCCGCTGTATCCCGACATGAGCGTCGGCGAGTACCTCAGCTTCGTCGCGAAGGTGAAAGGCGTCCCGCCCGGCGAGCGGCAGCAGCGGATTCGTCAGGTCATGGCGCGCACGCGCGTCGACGACGTCGTCGATCGCCTCTGCTCGAAGCTGTCGAAGGGGTACAGGCAGCGCGTCGGCCTGGCCCAGGCCCTGATCCACAACCCGGACGTCCTCATCCTCGACGAGCCGACCGCCGGCCTCGACCCGAAGCAGATCATCGAGACCCGGCAGTTGATCAAGGAGCTCGCGGGCGATCACACGATCATCCTCAGCACGCACATCCTGCCGGAAGTCTCGCAGACCTGTCAGCGCGTCGTCATCATCAACAAAGGCCGCGTGGTCGCGATCGATACCCCCGACAACCTGACGGCGCGGCTGCGCGGCTCGGAAACGATGTATCTGCAGGTCGATGCACCTGGGATGAATGTCGCGGACGTCGGCGCCACCCTCGGCCGCGTGCCGGGCGTCACGCGCGTCGTCGAATCCGACCGGCGCGACGGCCTCGCCGCGTACGAGGTCGACAGCGAGCGCGGGCGCGACGTGCGGCGCGAGCTCGCGAGCGCCGTCGTCAATCGCGGATGGGGACTGCTGGAATTGCGGCCGATGCGAATGAGCCTCGAGGACATCTTCCTCTCGCTGACCACTGAGGAAACGCCGGCCTCGCCGGCGGCTCAGGAACCGGCCGGAGTCAATTCAGGAGAAAACGTGAATGCGTAACGTGATGGCCATCGCGCAGAAGGAGCTCAAGTCGTACTTCGCGTCGCCGATCGCGTACATCGTGCTCGGCTTCTGGGCGCTGCTGTTCGGCTACTTCTTCGTCGCGATTCTGAACTTCTTCGTTCGACAGAGCATGCAGGTGAGCCAGTTCGGCATGCAGGGTCCTCAGGCGATGAACGTGAACCAGCAGCTGATTCGTCCGCTGGTCGCGCAGAACGTGCCGATCCTCGTCCTGTTCCTGCTGCCGATGGTGACGATGCGGACGTACTCGGAGGAGAAACGATCGGGGACGATCGAACTGCTCCTGACGTCGCCGATCACCGACTGGCAGATCATCCTCGGCAAGTTCCTCGGGGCGATGGCGCTCTACGCGAGCCTCCTCGCGGTGACGCTCGTCCACATCGCGATCCTCTTCGTCTACGGCCGGCCGGAATGGAAGCCGATCGTGACGGTGTATCTCGGCCTGCTGCTGCTCGGCGGCTGCTTCATCTCGCTCGGCCTGTTCATCTCCAGCCTGACGAAGAACCAGATCGTCGCCGGCATGGTGACGTTCGCGGTGTTCCTGCTGCTGTGGGTCATCGAGTGGATCGGCAGCTTCTCCGGGCCGACGGTGGACAAGCTGACGCAGTACTTGTCGATCGTCGGCCACCTGGACGACTTCGGCAAAGGCATCCTCGACACCACGCACATCATTTATTACCTGAGCTTCATCACGTTCGGCCTGTTCCTGACGGCGAAGTCCGTCGACAGCGAACGCTGGCGCGGTTGAAAACAGAGAACTGAAAACGGACAACTGAGAGCTAACAACTGAGAACTTAGAAATGGTGAATCGGATCTTGAACGTCGTTGGGTGGATTGGGATGGCGCTGGTGCTCGTCGCGCTGGCGCTGTCGCGCGTTCCGGCGTTCAACAAGTACAGCGACCTGGCGCGGCCGCTGGCGCTCGCGGGGCTCGTCGCGGTCCTGGCGTACTCGGCGACGCAGTGGCGCGAAGTGACCAGAATGTTCGGGCGCCGCCAAGCCCGATACGGCACGCTGGCGGCCACGAGCATCTTCGTCGTCCTCGGCATTCTCGTCGCGATCAACTACATCGGGGCCAGGCAGAACAAGCGCTGGGACCTGACGGCCAACAAGCAGTTCGCGCTGTCGGATCAGAGCCGCAACGTGCTGGCGAAGCTCGACGCGCCGCTCGACGTGAAGGTGTTCGCGCAGGAGCAGGATTTTCCGCGCTACCAGGATCGGCTGAAGGAATACACGTACGCGTCGAAGCAGCTCTCGACCGAATACATCGATCCCGACAAGAAGCCGACGATCGCGAAGCAGAATCAGATCCAGCAGTACGGCACGATTCTCCTCAATTACAAGGGCCGCGCCGAGCGCGTCACGTCCGACAACGAGCAGGACATCACGAACGGGATCATCAAGGTCGTGTCGGGCCAGCAGCGGAAGGTCTATTTCACGCAGGGCCACGGCGAGAAGGACACGACGGCGTCGGAGCGCGACGGCTACAACGCGATCGCCGCGGCGCTCGGGCGCGAGAACTATACGGTCGACAAGGTCGTGCTCGCGCAGCAGGGCGCGGTGCCGGATGACGCGTCCGTCGTGGTCGTCGCGGGCCCGCGCACCGACTTCTTCGCGCCGGAAGTCGACGCGCTCAAGAAGTATCTCGACAAGGGGGGCAAGCTCCTCCTGATGCTCGATCCGCCGGAGAAACCCGACAGCCCGCCGCTGACGAACCTGATTGCGCTCGCGCACGACTGGGGCATCGACGCGGGGAACGACGTCGTGGTCGACGTGAGCGGCATGGGCCGCCTGATCGGCACCGATGCGTCCGTGCCGGTCGCGGCCAGCTACCCGTCGCACGCCATCACCCAGCGCTTCCAGTTCCTGACCGCGTTCCCGCTGGCCCGCTCGGCATCGCCCGTCACCGGCGGCGTGAACGGCCACACGGCGCAGTCCTTCGTCGAGTCGAGCCCGCGAAGCTGGGCGGAGCACGACGTGAAGAGCCTGCTGACCACAGGTCAGGTGTCGCTCGACGAATCGAAAGGCGACAAGAAGGGCCCGATCGCGCTCGCATCGGCGGTGTCGGCCGCAGTGACCTCGGCGAACGAGTCGAAGCCGGAGGCCAAGCCTGGAGAGGAGGCGCCGAAGCCGGAGACGCGGGTGGTGGTGTTCGGCGATTCCGATTTCGCCGCGAACGCCGGCCTCGGCATTCAGGGCAACCGCGATTTGTTCATGAACACCGTCGGCTGGCTGTCGCAGCAGGAGAACCTGATCTCGATCCGGCCGAAGGAAGCCGACGACCGCCGCATCACGCTGACGGCGACGCAGCAGACGAACATCACGTGGCTGTCGCTGCTCGTGCTCCCCGCCTCGATTTTCGGCGCCGGGATTTTCTCCTGGTGGCGGAGGCGATAGGCCATGCGCGGACTGCGGTCGACGATCGCGCTGGCCGTCGTGCTCGCCGGCCTCGGCGCGTACATCTACTTCGTCACGTGGAAGCAGCCCGACACACCCGACACCGGCAAGAAGCTCGAGAAGGTCTTCACCGTCGCGTCGGACAAGATCGAGGAGCTCAAGGTTTCCTCGGCGTCGGGAGATACGACGACCGCGAAGAAAGAAGGATCGGCCTGGAAGATCACCGATCCCGTCAGCGCGGTCGCGGACGAATCGGAGATCGGCGCCATCACGAACGCGCTCGCGACGGCGGATCTCATCCGCGTCGTCGACGCGAATCCCGCCAGCCTGAACGACTACGGCCTGTCGAATCCGCGAATCGTCATCGAGTTCAAGGCGGCCGGCGACAAGGACTCGAAAAAGCTGTTCGTCGGTGAGAAGACGCCGACCGGCAGCGACCTCTTCGCGCGCCGGAACGACGAGAAGAAGGTGTTTCTCATCTCGTCGTACCAGGAATCGAGCCTCAACAAGTCGACCTTCGATCTCCGCGACAAGAACATCCTGAAGGTCGATCGCGACAAGATCGACAGCCTCGATCTGACGACGGCGTCGCAGTCGCTGACGATTGCGAAGGACGGCGGCGAGTGGAAGCTGACGAAGCCGATCGCCGTTCGCGCCGACTACGGCACGGTCGAGGGCCTGATCGGGCGCGTGCAGACGGCGCGGATGAAGTCGTTGGTCACCGATCAGGCGACGCCGGCCGACTTGAAGAAATACGGGTTCGACAAGCCGCAGGCGACGATCAATCTCAACGCCGGCAGCGCGAAGGCGACGCTCCTCATCGGCGGCAAGGCGGACGAGACGACCGTCTACGCCCGCGACGCGTCGAAGCCGGCCGTGGTCACCGTCGAGAGCTCGCTGTTCGACGAGGTGAAGAAAGGACCGGACGAGTACCGGCGCAAGGATCTCTTCGAGTTCCGCGCGTATAACGCGACGCACGTCGAGATCACGCGCAACGGCCAGACGGCGGTGTTCGACCGTGTCAAGAGCGGCAACGAGGGGACGCCTGACAAATGGCGCCGCGTCAGCCCGAACGCCGGCGACGTGGACAAGGACAAGTTCGACGCGTTCCTGTCGAGGCTCGCGAACATGCGCGCCACGTCGTTCGTCGAGTCGACCGCCAGCACCGGACTCGACAAGCCGGCGATGACCGTCGTCGTCAAGTTCGACGACGGGAAGAAGGAGGAGCGCGTGACGTTCGGCCAGTCCGGCCAGGATGTCTACGCCTCGCGCCCGAACGAGCCTGGCGCGGCGAAGACCGACGCCGCCGACTTCAACGACTCGATCAAGTCGCTCGACGAGCTGTCGAAGTGATTGAATGTCAGGTGTAGGCCGGGTCCGTTGGACCCGGCAGGCCCGCTCGCGACGCGGGTTGACGGTCGCGCTCGTCGCTGCGCTCGCGGCAGTTGGTTGTGGGGCGAAGACCGCACGTTCGTCCCCACCCGCGCTACCTGCCCCTTCCCTTCCTGCCTCGGCTGCCCTCGCCGCTCTTCAACGCGACGTCGACGCGATCCTGAACGCGCCACCGCTCGCGCACGGCACATGGGGCGTCGTCCTGCGATCGCTGCGATCCGACGAGACGTTGTACGCACTGAATCCACGCAAGCTGCTGATGCCGGCGTCCAACATGAAGATCGTGACGCTCGCCGCGGCGGCGGAGCGGCTCGGTTGGGATTACACGTTCGAGACGCGCGCGTACGCCACGGGATCCATCGCGGGCGGCGTTCTGCAGGGCGATCTCGTCGCGGTCGGTTCGGGCGATCCAAGCCTCGCGATCGGAGACGGATCGGCGGGTCGTCTGTTCGACGAGTGGGCCGACCGGTTGAAGCAGCTGGGCGTCGGCGCGATCAGCGGCCGCATCGTCGGCGACGACAACGCGTTCGAGGATGAAACGCTCGGCTTCGGCTGGTCGTGGGACGATCTGCCCGACGACTACGCCGCCGGCGTCGGCGCGCTGCAGCTGAACGAAAACGCCGTGCGCGTGACCGTGACGCCCGGACCGACGGCCGGCGATCAGGCTGGCATCACTGTCGATCCGCCAGACAGCGGGCTCGTCGTCGAAAACCGCGTGGCGACCGGCGCGTCCGGTTCGTCCACGACGATCGTGACGCGCCGGCTGCCCGGCAACGCGCGGCTCGAGGTCGCCGGCAGCATTCCGGTCGGCTCATCGCCCACGTCGCGCGTCGTCTCCGTCGACAATCCGACGCTGTTCTTCGCGCGCGCGCTCCGGCGGGCCCTGATCGCGCACGGGATCGACGTGCGAGGCGAGGCGGTCGACGCCGACGACATCCCGGGCTGGCGATCGCCGACAGGATCGCCGATGCTCCACCAGTCGCCGCCGCTCTCGACGCTGGCCGTCCGGTTGATGAAAGCAAGCCAGAATCAGTACGCCGAAACGTTTCTGAAGGCGCTGTCGGCCGGCACACCCGCGACAGCCGTCAGCGGCCGCGCCGAGGCGCAAAAGATCTTCAGCACCTGGGGCATCGGGACCGACGGATTGATTCAGCGAGACGGCTCCGGCCTCTCACGCTACAACTACGTCACGGCCGACGCGCTCGTCACGATCCTGTCGCACGTGTACCGCGACGCGAGGCTTCGCGGCCCGTTCGAAG